>Ga0194120_10001216_pt1 | contig 47769 bp, 44 predicted proteins | sample TA2MahCa65mmetaG_FD_148642 | JGI IMG/M metagenome (GOLD analysis project Ga0194120, IMG submission 148642) | Freshwater microbial communities from Lake Tanganyika, Tanzania - TA2015019 Mahale Deep Cast 65m | ecosystem: Environmental > Aquatic > Freshwater > Lake | place: Tanzania: Lake... | reverse complement strand
CGGTGTCGCGCACCGCGCCGTCGATGACGAAGCCCGCGATGCCGGCGGCTTTCGCGTGTGCCGCCATCAGGCCGCCGGTGAGCGCGCAGGACAGATCCCCCTTGCCGTCCACCACGATGACGTCGCCCGGCTTGGCCAGCATCAGCGCGGCATGGATCATCAGGTTGTCCCCCGGGCGGACCTCGACCGTGAACGCGGGACCGGCGACCTTCATCGCCTTGGCAAGGCCCTGGATGCGGCCGCCCAGCGTGCCGCGGCGGCCGCCGACGTCGGCGAGGATCGCGGCGGGGAAGCGTTTCGCCGCCGCCACCAGCTTCGCCGGCACCCGCTCGATCTGCCTGTGGATGTGCGGATTGGCCATGTCAGCCTCCCTTGCGCTTGGCCGCGGCCACGGCGAGGTCGTTCCAGACCTTCTGCTCCGGGATCCTGCCGCCCTTGATGAGGAAGCGATCGGTGTAGCGGATGCCCTCGAACGGTCCGCCGTCGGCCCACTGCCCGCGCAGCGTGCCGTAGTTGTAGACCACGGTGCCCTCGGCGGCCTGGAACTCCTCCACGCGCTCGAACAGCTTCTTTACCCACTGGTAGTTGGTGGAGGCGCCCCTGGGCAGCTCGGTGCAATCGGTGAAGGCCGTGTTGCCGGGGAACAGCATCACGCAGCCAGGTGCGAGGTAGGCGTTGGCCTCGGCGTAGCGCCGCTCGGCGAACAGGTGCAGGAAATCCCCCATCAGGCGCCCGCACTCGCCCAGGGACTCCCGGGTCATGGCATGGACGACAGGCTGGGCGCGGAACAGTTCGGCGTCGTGTTTGGCATTCATGCCGGGAAGTCTAGCGCGGGAACCAGACGCGCGGCCGCAGCAGCGTGAGGACGATGAACAGGCCGACGCCCGCCGCCACGCTGCCGAAGGCAAACCCGTAGCCCTTCAGGAACGCAGCGCTGCCCGCCGCTCCTTCGGCGAGCGCCTGTGACTCGGCGCCGTGAAACAAGGCAGAACCGACCACCGCGCAGGCGACCACGCCCAACGTTCGGGTAAAGTTGGTCAGGCTGGAGGCGACGCCGCGCTCCTCCGGCGACAGCGCCGCGATCACCAGATCCGAATACGTCACCTGGAACAGGCCGATGCCGATGCCGCCCAGCGCAAGCCAGCTGCCGATGGTGGCGATGGCCGTGGCGCCATCCCAGGTCGAGGCCACTGCGACGGCGGCCAGATTGAGCAGCATCCCGGCAAAGGCGGCCGGCCGAGCGCCAAAGTTCGCCACCAGCCGCACCGCGAGCGCCGAGCCGAGCATCGCCCCGACCGGGCCGAGCGCGAGCAGCAAGCCGGCCACCTGCGCTGTGAGCCCGAGCTCGCGCACGAACAGGTAGGGACCGAGCAGGAAGACGATGAAGCCGGTGAAATGCACCGAGACCGCGGCAAGATTCGGAACACTGAACGCCGCGGTCTGGAACAGCGACAGCCGGATCATGGGCTGGCTTGAGCGCAACTCGCGGACCACGAACCAGGCGAAGGTCGACACCGCCAGGAGGCCGAAGGCGATGCCGGCGTACCCGGGCAAGGCGATGCCCAGCATCAGGCTGCCGCTCCAGGTGGCGAGCAGCGTGGAACCCGAGATATCGAACCGGCTTCTGGAGGTCTGCGGCGTTGCCGGCACCCGGCCTAGCAGCAACCATGCCCCCAGCGCGAGCGGCAGGCGCGCGAAGTACACCGCCTGCCAGCCAAAAGCGTCCACCAGCGCGCCGCCCAGCGCGGGCCCGAGGGCAAGGCCGCCGGCGAACGCCGCCCCGAACCGCGCCAGCACGCGGGTGCGTTCCGATTCCGGGTAGATGGACAAGGCCAGCGCGGGCGCGGCACCAAGCACCAGTGCGATGCCGATGCCCTGCACCACCCGCGCCCCGAGCAGCCAGGCGTAGTCCGGCGCCAAGCCGCAGGCGAGGAATGCGGCCGTCGAGACCAGCAGCCCGGCGCCGAACACCCTGCGGTAGCCGTACAGATCGCCCAGGCGCCCGCTCACCATCACGCAGCTGCTGAAGGCGACCAGGTAGCAGATGACCACCCAGCGGATCGAGGCCACCTCGAGCCCGAAGGCCGCGTTGATGGCCGGAAACGCGGCGTTCACCGCGCTGTCCAGCGGCGCGACGATGCTGCCGGCGAGCACGATGGCCAGCGCCTGCGCGCGTGCGGCGGAAGGGGTCGCGGACGAGGTCATGCGGGCCGATTATCACGATAAAATGGCCCCCGGCCCATGCTGATCGACTTCTTCCTCAAGCTCAAGAGCCACAAGCTGCCGGTCTCCATCAAGGAGTACCTGACGCTGCTGGAGGCCATGGACAGCAACGTCATCGGCCCGAACGTCAACGACTTCTATTACCTCTCCCGCACCGCGCTGGTGAAGGACGAGGCCAACTACGACAAGTTCGACCGCGCCTTCGCCGAGTTCTGGGAAGGCGTGGAGACCATCCCCGGCATCGAGGCGCAGATCCCGCTGGAGTGGCTGCTCAAGCAGGTCGAGCTGACGCTCAGCGAGGAGGAGAAGAAGCAGATCCAGGCCCTCGGCGGCTGGGAAAAGCTGATGCAGACGCTCAAGCAGCGGCTCGAGGAGCAGAAGGGCCGCCACCAGGGCGGCTCGAAGTGGATCGGCACAGGTGGCACGTCCCCTTTCGGGGCATACGGCTATAACCCGGAAGGCATCCGCATCGGGCAGGACAAGTCGCGCAACCGCAGCGCGGTCAAGGTCTGGGACCAGCGCGAGTACCGCAACTTGGACGACAACGTCGAGCTGGGCACGCGCAACATCAAGGTGGCGCTGCGCCGCCTGCGCAAGTTCGCGCGCGAGGGCGCGCCCGAGGAATTCGACCTCGACAACACCATCCAGTCGACGGCGCGCAAGGCCTACCTGGACATCCACTTGCGGCCCGAGCGCCGCAACGCCATCAAGGTGCTGATGCTGATGGACATCGGCGGCACCATGGACGACCACGTCAAGCTGGCCGAGGAGCTGTTCTCGGCCTCCAAGACCGAGTTCAAGCACCTGGAGTTCTTCTACTTCCACAACTGCCTGTACGACTTCGTCTGGAAGGACAACCGGCGGCGGCACGCCGAGCGCACCCGCACCTGGGAGCTGCTGCACAAGTACGGCCACGACTACAAGGTGATCTTCGTCGGCGATGCGACCATGAGCCCCTACGAGATCCTGCAGCCCGGCGGCTCGGTGGAATACTTCAACGAGGAGCCGGGCGCGGTGTGGATGAGGCGCGTCACCGGCGTGTACCCGAAGTGCGTCTGGCTCAACCCCGAGCCCGAGGAAGTCTGGGCCTACCGCCAGTCGATCCAGATCGTGAAGGAACTGATGAACGGGCGCATGTACCCCACCACCATCGCCGGGCTGGAGAAGGCGATGAAGGTGCTTGCGAAGTAGCATCTGACCGCCAGCTCCCTCTGGCGCTCCGTGCGCCTGTCCTACCTGCCGCCGCTCATGGTCTACATGGCCGCGGGCATCCAGGGCCTGACCGGCATCGTCGGCACCTTCTTCATCAAGGAGTACCTCGACCTGTCGGCCGAGTTCCTGGCGGCGCTGGGCTTCTGGGCGGTGCTGCCCTACACCATCAAGATGGTGGCCGGGCACATCGTGGACCTGGTGTGGCGCTGGAAGGAGGCGCTGGTGTTCCTGGGCGCGGGCTTCATGGCCGCCAGCATCGGCATCATGATCGGCCTGCTGGCCGATCCGGCGGCGATGAGGGAAGTGATGCCGGCGGCGAGCTGGTTCGTGCTCGCCGCCCTGCTCTCGCCGGTGGGCTTCATGATCCAGGACGTGGTCGCCGACGCCATGACGGTGGAGGCGGTGCCGCGCCTGGACGCCGGCGGGCGCGAGATCCCGGCCGAGCAACGCCGCGCCATGCACACCAGCATGCAGACGCTGGGACGGGTGGCGATCATCGGCGGCCTGACGCTGGTGTCGCTGGTCAACGTCTACCTGATGGCCGGCGTGCACCTGCTGCCCGAGGCGCAGAAGGTGGCCGCCTACCTCAGGGTCTACGAGTGGGCCCTCGTGATTCCCGTCGTCTCGGTCTCCGGCGTGCTGCTCGCGGCGTGGATCCGCCGCCGCAACCCGCTCCAGTACCGCCACGAGGTCTCGCCGCCGCCGGTCAACTGGTGGATCCTGGGCGGCGGCGCGGTGTTCACCGCAGTATCGATCGGCGTCGGGCTGGGCCGGTTCCGGTACGGGCAGGAATTCGTGTTCGGCGCCTCGATGGCGGTGGTGCTGTTCATGATCTGGCGCCTGGTGCGGGAACTGGAGGCCGAGGCGCGCGCCACGCTGATCGGCACCGCCGCGGTGATCTGGGTGTTCCGCGCCATGCCGGGCGCCGGCGCCGGCGCCAGCTGGTGGATGATTGACGAGCTCAGCTTCGACCAGCAGTTCCTGGCGCAGCTGTCCCTGATCGCGAGCGGCCTCACGCTGGTGGCGCTGTTCGCCTTTCGCCGCTTCATGGCCGAGCGCTCGATCTACTACATCGTCGGCTTGCTCACCATCGCCGGCACGCTCCTGATGCTGCCGCAGCTGGGCATGTTCTACGGCCTGCACGAGTGGACCGCGGCGCGCACCGGCGGGGTGGTGGACGCGCGCTTCATCGCCATCATCGACACTGCGCTCGAATCCCCGCTGGGCCAGATCGCGATGGTGCCGATGCTGGCCTGGATCGCGAACTCCGCGCCCGAGAAGCTGAAGGCGACCTACTTCGCGGTGATGGCTTCCTTCACCAACCTGGCGCTGTCGGCCTCGCAGCTGGGCACCAAGTACCTCAACAAGCTGTTCACGGTGACGCGCGAGGTGAAGGACCAGGCCACCGGCGCGGTCAAGCTGCCGGCCGACTACAGCCAGCTGGGCGAGCTGTTGATCGCGGTGACGCTGATCGCGCTAGTGCTGCCGTTGGCCACGATCTGGATCGTGCGCCTGGCGCGGATGCGCAGCGGCTAGTGCCTGTCGCAGGCCCGCTGCGCGGCCACCCAGCCGCCCAGCTCGGCGAGGGCGCGGTGGGTATCGCCCGGGTTGGCGATCACGCGGGCGGCGGTCGGGCACCCCCCGCCGAGCCGCGGTCATGAGGGGCGATGATGCGCTGGCAAGGCGGGAGTTCCTCCCGGCGGCTAGAATGGCTCCATGTCCGACGCCGACGACAGCACGCGCCGCCTGGCCGGCGATGTCCGGTTGCGCGAAGTCTGGGCCTGGAGCATGTACGACTTCGCCAACTCCGGCTACACCACCGTGGTCATCACCGCGGTGTTCAACGCCTACTTCGTCGCCGCCGTGGCCGGAAGCGCGCCCTGGGCGACTTTCGCCTGGACCGCCGCCCTGTCGGCGTCCTACCTCGCCGTCCTGCTCACCGCGCCCCTGGTCGGCGCCTGGGCCGATGCCCATGCCGCCAAGAAGCCCCTGCTCCTGCTGTCCACGATCGGCTGCGTCGCGTTCACCGCCCTCCTTTACTTTGCCTCCCCCGGCGCCTTGGCGCTCGCCATCATCCTCATCATCCTGTCCAATTTCTTCTTCGCCACCGGCGAGAACCTCGTCGCCGCCTTCCTGCCGGAACTGGCGACCTCGAAGGCGATGGGCCGAGTGTCGGGCTGGGGCTGGGCCTTCGGCTACATCGGCGGCATCGTTTCGCTCGGGGTGTCGCTCGCCTACCTGATGACCCGGCCGCAGGGCACGCCGGCCACCGAGACCGTCCCGGTGGTGATGCTCATCACCGCGGCCATCTTCGCCGTGGCGGCAGTGCCCACCTTCCTGTTGCTCAAGGAGCGGGCGGTGCCGCAGCCGGCCGAGGCCGATCCCTGGGCGCGGGTGCTGCACACCCTGCGCGAGGCGCGCCGCTTCCAGGACCTGCGCCGGTTCCTGGTCACCATCCTCTTCTACCAGGCCGGCATCCAGGCGGTGATCGCGCTCGCGGCGATCTACGCCCAGGAAGCGATGAAGTTCACCACGCAGCAGACCATCATCCTGATCCTGGTGGTCAACCTCACCGCCGCGGCGGGGGCCTTCGCCTTCGGCCACCTGCAGGACCGCATCGGCCACATCCGCGCCATGCGCCTCGCGATCACGGGCTGGATCGTGATGATCGTGCTCGCGTACCTGGCCGAGGGCGCGACGCTGTTCTGGGTGGCGGCGAACCTCGCCGGCCTGTGCATGGGCGCGGCGCAGGCCGCGGGGCGCGCGATCGTGGGCTACCTCGCGCCGCCGGCGCGGCTGGCGGAATTCTTCGGCCTGTGGGGACTGGCGGTGAAGGCGGCCTCGATCTTCGGGCCGATCACCTACGGCGCGGTGACGTGGATCTTCCCCGGCAACCACCGGCTGGGGATCCTGGCGGTGGGGGTGTATTTCGTGATCGGCATCTTGCTGCTGGCGGGGATTGATGTCGAGCGCGGTCGCAGAGCGGCGCAGGCGCAGCCCTGAAATGTTACCGACCGTGCACATCGCACGCTGCGGTATGATCGCGCTTGCCCGCAAGAACCCCACAAAGGAGAAGGTTTTATGACGATCAAGTCCGGCGACCGGCTGCCCGATGGCAAGCTGATGGAGACCACGGAGTTCGATTCCGCCACGCAGTGCGCGATGGCGCCCAGGGAAGTGAACGTGGCCGAGGCGGCCAAGGGCAAGAGGGTCGCCATCTTCGGCCTGCCCGGCGCCTACACCCCGACCTGCTCGGCCAAGCACGTCCCCAGCTACCTGCAGAACCTGGAGGCGCTGAAGGCCAAGGGCGTGAGCGAAGTCTGGTGCGTGTCGGTGAACGACGCCTTCGTCATGGCGCACTGGGGCAAGGACCAGAAGGCCATCGGCAGGATCCGGTTCCTGGCCGACGGCAGCGCGGCCTGGGCCAAGGCCATGGGCCTGGAGCTGGACCTGAACGCCCGCGGCATGGGCATGCGCATGAACCGCTTCTCGATGCTGGTGGACAACGGCGTGGTGAAGACGGTGAACATCGAGGGCCCGGGCAAGTTCGAGGTCTCCGACGGTGCCACCATGCTGAAGCAGGCGTAGGAAACAACCCGTTACACTGCGTTACTGCAGCACACCGGAGCGGCCGCTAGGGTGCGCGTCGTAAACACATACACAACGCAAAAGGAGCCTCGCCGTGAACCGTACCCTCGCCCTCCTCGGCGCCGCCTTGCTGGGGGCCTCGTTCTTCGCCTTCGCCCAGGCGCCGGCGCCCGAGGCCGACGGCAAGGGCGGCCAGCGCCAGCATCAGATGCGCGAGCACATCAAGGGTGCGCACGAGGCCTGCAAGGACAAGCCCGACCGCATGGCCTGCATGCACGGGCAGATGTGCGCCAAGGCGGCCGACCCGGCGAAATGCCAGGCCGAAGGCAAGGCGCGCATGAACAAGCGCCTGGATGAGCGCCAGGCGATGCACGAAGCCTGCACCGGCAAGCGCGGCGACCCGCTGCAGAGGTGCCTGGCCGAGCAGCACAAGGGCCGCAAGGGGCACCGCGGCCGCGGCGACCAATCGCAGTCCTGACTTCCCGCTCTTTTCTGCCCGCATGAGGGCACGGGAGGGCGATTAGAATCGCCCCCCGTACCCGCTTCTCACCCCGAGTTCCGCCACGGCGTCGGCGCCGGCTGCAGGCCGCCGTGCTGACCGCGATCTGGGTCATGGAACTGATGCTGCGGAAGGGTGTCCTAAGCCTGGTTCCGGGCAACGAGCGCCTGCTGGCGATCGCAGTCGCGATCGCGGTGGCGTGGCGGTTCTGGGTCACCTTCGGTACCATCCCCGCCGGGCTGCTCGCCCTGCATGTTTTCGACTGGATGTTCTGAAATGCTGCCTCGCCTGCTTGCGCTGGTCCTACTGCTTGCCGCGGTGCCTGCGATCGCGCAGGCGCCGGAGAAGGTCACCACCGTCGAAGGCGTCACCGAGTACCGCCTCGCCAACGGCCTGCGCGTGCTAACGGTCCCCGACCCGAGCGCGAGCACGGTCACGGTGCACCTCACCTACCTGGTGGGCTCGCGTCACGAAGGCTACGGCGAGAAGGGCATGGCACACCTGCTGGAGCACCTGCTGTTCAAGGGCACGAAAAACCACCCGGACATCAAGCCCGCGCTCACCCGCCGCGGCGCGCGCTACAACGGCACCACCTCGCAGGACCGGACCACCTATTTCGAGACCCTGCCCGCCAGCGACGATAACCTCGACTGGACCCTGGGCATGGAGGCGGACCGGATGGTGAACTCGAATGTGCTCAAGGAAGACCTTGACAGCGAGATGACCGTGGTGCGCAACGAGTTCGAAATGGGCGAGAACAGCGCCGCCGGGGTGCTGTTCCAGCGCATGCAAAGGCTCGCCTTCGCCTTCCACAACTACGGTAACCCGATCATCGGCGCGCGCTCGGACATCGAATCGGTGCCGATCGAGCGCCTGCGCGCGTTCTACCGCACCTGGTACCAGCCCGACAACGCGCTGCTCATCATCGGCGGCCAGTTCGACCAGCAGCGCGCGCTCGAACTGGTGGCGAAGCACTTCGGGCCGATCCCGCGGCCGGCGCGAACGCTGCCGCAGCTCTACACCGTGGAACCGGTGCAGGACGGCGAGCGCGAGGTGACGCTGCGCCGGACCGGGGACATCCAGATCGTCTCGGCGATGTACCGCATGCCCGCGGCGGCGCATCCCGACTATCCCGCGGTCGACGTGCTGGTGCAGGCGCTGGGCGCGGCGCCCACCGGCCGCCTGCACCGCGCACTGGTGCACAAGGGGCTTGCCAGTTCGGCCTGGGCCTACGAACGCATGATGCACGACCCCGGCTACGCCTATTTCGGCGCCGTGCTGGGCAGGCAGGCCCCGGCTGCTCCGGTGCGCGACGCGCTGCTGGCGACGCTGGAGAAACTGGGCGAGGACCCGATCCGGGACGAGGAAGTCGAGCGCGCCCGCACCGGCCTGCTGGCGAGCGTGGACAAGATCCAGGTGGATGCGGGAACGCTGGTGCGCTGGCTGGCGGAATTCCAGGCCGTGGGCGACTGGCGCCTGCTGTACCTGTACCGCGACCGCCTGCGCGCGGTGAGCACTGCCGACGTTCGCCGCGTCGCCGCGCAGTACCTGAAACCCGCCAACCGCGTGCTGGGCGCCTTCATTCCCACCGCGCAGCCCGACCGGGCCGAGATTCCGGCCCGGCCCGACCTTGGCGCCGCGCTCGCCGGCTACAAGGGCAGCGCCCCGGTGGACGCGGGCGAGGCCTTCGATGCTTCTCCCGAGAACATCGAGCGGCGCGTGGTTCGCCGCACGCTCGGCAACGGCATCCGGATCGCCCTGCTGCCCAAGAAGTCGCGCGGCGCAAACGTCGTCGCGCAGCTCTCGCTCAACTGGGGCGACGAAGCGAGCAAGACCGCGCGCGCGACCGCCTGCTCGATGGCAAGCGGCATGCTCGGCCGGGGCACGCTGAAGCGCAGCCGCGCCGAGATCCGCGACACGCTCGACCGCCTCAAGGCCTCGGTTTCCGCCGGGCTGGAAGGCGCCAGCATCGAGGCGCGGCGCGGCGATCTGGAGGCGGCGCTGCGTCTGGCGGCGGAAATGCTGCGCCAACCCGCGTTCCCGCCGGCCGAGTTCGAGGAGCTCAAGCGCGCGGCGCTGACCAGTGCCGAATCCGGTCGCGGCGACCCCGCGGCGCTGGCCGCCGAACGCCTGTCGCGGCACCTCGCCCCCTACCCGAACGGCCACTGGTTTTATACGCCCACCACCGAGGAACGAATCGAGAACCTGAGGCAGGTGACTGTCGAGGACGCGCGGCGTTGCCATGCGGAACTGGTGGGGGCCACCGGCGCGGAATTCGTCGCGGTGGGGGATTTCGACCCCGAGCCGCTGGCCAGGCTGGTCGAGACCCTGTTTGGCGAATGGAAGAATCCGCGCCCCTATGCTCGCGTTCCCTCGCGCTACTTCGATCGCACCGCCATCGAGGAGCAGGTGGCGACCCCGGACAAGGCCAACGCGGTCCTGCGGGCGGGCCAGAACCTCAGGCTGCGCGACGACCACCCCGACTTCCCGGCCCTGGTGCTGGGCAATTGGCTGTTGGGGGGCAATCCCGGGGCGCGCCTGCCGGCCCGCATCCGCGAGCAGGAGGGCCTGTCCTACAGCACCTACAGCTTCCTCAACGCCGGCCAGCACGACGAGGCGGGGCGCTTCGGCATCTCGGCGATCTACGCTCCGGAGAACCGCGAGCGGGTCGAGCGCGCGATGCGGGAGGAAATCGCGCGCGCGCTGGCGGCAGGTTTTACCGCCGCCGAGCTCGATTCGGCGAAGAAGGGCCTGCTGGAGGCGCGCCGCGTCGCGCGCTCACAGGACCGCCCGCTGGCCGCGCGCCTGGCCAACTACCTGCACCTGGGGCGCAGCTTCACCTGGGACGTGGCGTTCGAGCGCCGCCTTGCCGCGCTGACCGCTGAAGAGGTCCGCGCCGCGCTGGCGCGGCACATCGACCCGAAGAGAATCTCGGTGCTGAAGGCGGGTGACTTCCGCTAGCGCCGGCTCCTGAGGCCTTTTTCAGCAGGGGTCGCGGATTTCCTCCGGCAGGACTTCCTGGCGCGGCGGGTGAGGGTCGCCGACCCCACCTTGGTCGCGAGCCCGGAGCAGTCCAGCCCGCCCGGCAACGTGCCCGGCAGCGGCATCGCCACATCCTAGACCACGGAACCGACGGTCTTGCTGAAGGCAGCGCCGATGGCGAGGCTATTCGACCGGATCGTACCGGACTTGCAGGATCTCCAGTTCCTCGTCGCCCGCCGGGCTGCGCAGCAGTACCCGTTCCCCCCCGCGCGCCTTGAGCAGCGCGCGGGCCATCGGCGAGTGCCAGGAGACGCGCCCGCGTGAGGGCTCGGCCTCGTCGGCGCCGACGATGGTCACCGTGCGCTCGCCGTGCGCCGCCGAGCGCAGCGCCACGGTGGCGCCGAAGAACACCTGGTCGCTGTCGCGTCCTGCCGAGTGCACCACCTCGGCGTTCTCCAGACGCTTGATAAGCAAGCGCACGCGGCGGTCGATCTCGCGCAGGCGCTTCTTGCCGTAGAGGTAGTCGCCGTTCTCGGAGCGGTCGCCGTTGGCGGCCGCCCAGGAGACCGTGCGCACCAGCTCGGGCCGCTCGAACTCCACCAGCTGGCGCAACTCGGCCTTCATGCGGGCGAAACCCGAGGGCGTGATGTAGTTGCGGCCGGTCGGCGGCCCCGACGTGGCGCCCTGGAGCGAAGCCTGCTCTTGCTCGCCGCTGTCCTCGGATTCGCGGACAAAAGCCTTGGACATGGGCCCGGATTCTACACGCCCGGCACTTGCCTTGCGCCCCCGGCACTCTGAGAATCAAGGGTTGCGGCAAGGGCAGAACAAGATGGCACTGCAAAAAGCGTTCGAAGAAGACGGCCTGCCATCCGGGATGCGGGTGCGGGCGGGAGATGCAGCTGTTCGGCCTGACCGCGCTCGCCGCGGCGCTCGCCAACCTGCCGGTGCAGACGCTCGATGAGCACGGCATCAACCGCAACTACCTGCTGGCGGTGCTGGGCTGGGCATTTCGCTCATCAACTGCGTCGTGAAGCTGCTGCCGACCGGGGCGAACCGGCCGGCCTGCTCAAGCAGGCCCGCCTCCAGGGCGCTTCGCAGGCCAGGCCGCCTGCCGTTACTGTATATTTGAACACCCCCTAGCCCTAGGTGAGGGATGCCTGGGCGCTAGCGGGCATGGTGCATTGCACCAAATCAGTAAGCGGTTGACGTAGTGGACCATCCCGGCGCAGCCAGGAGGCGCCCGTTGCTACTACATCTAGTGACTCGCGCCCGGGACAAACAACCTTTAGTATCAAAGCATTGTTCGCGACACTTGAAGTGAGACTAAAAATAACATCATGAGCCAGTCCCAGACCCCCATCGAATCCCCGGCGTTCACCGTGACCGCCCTTCCCGACCAGGAAATCTGCCGCGAAGCGCTGATCGAGAAGTACGCCAAGGGGGAAGAGTCCTCGATCACCGAGGTGCGCCGGCGCGTCGCGCGCGCCCTCGCCCAGGTCGAGCCCGAGGCAAAGCGCGCGCTTTGGGAAAGACGCTTCCTCGCCGCGCAGGAGGAGGGCTTCATCCCGGCCGGGCGGATCAATTCCGCCGCCGGCATCGAAATGCAGGCGACACTGATCAACTGCTTCGTGCAGCCGGTGGGGGACTCCATCACCGAGGTGGTGGACGGCCGCGCCGGGATCTACACCGCGCTCGCCGAGGCGGCCGAGACCATGCGCCGCGGCGGCGGCGTGGGCTACGATTTCTCCTCCATCCGCCCCAGGGGCGCCGAGGTCAAGGGCACCCGCTCGCGCGCGAGCGGCCCGGTGTCCTACATGCGCGTGTTCGACCGCTCCTGCGAGACGGTGGAGTCCGCCGGCGCCCGCCGCGGCGCGCAGATGGGCGTGCTGCGCTGCGATCATCCGGATATCGAGGACTTCATCCACGCCAAGGACAAGGGCGACCTTACCAACTTCAACATCTCGGTCGGGGTCACCGACGAGTTCATGCGCGCCGTGGAGGCCGACGGCGAGGTGGAACTGGTGCACAAGGCCAGGCCCGACGCCGCGCAACTGAGGGCGAGCGCCAGCCCGAGGGCGGACGGCCTGTGGGTCTACCGCCGCGTGCGCGCGCGCGAGCTGTGGGACCAGGTGATGCACTCGACCTACAACCACGCCGAGCCCGGGATCCTGTTCCTCGATCGCATCAACCGCGACAACAACCTCAACTACTGCGAGTCCATCGAGGCGACCAATCCCTGCGCCGAGCAGCCCCTGCCGCCCTACGGCTGCTGCTGCCTGGGCTCTGTGAACCTGGTGCGCTTCGTGCGCGACCCCTTCGGCGACCAGGCCCGCTTCGACTTCGAGCGCTTCGCCGCGGTGGTCGAGGTCTCCATCCGCATGCTCGACAACGTGCTGGAGGTCACCGCCTGGCCGCTCGAGCAGCAGCGCAAGGAAGCGATGGCAAAGCGGCGCGTCGGCCTGGGCTTTACCGGGCTGGGCGATGCGCTCGCGATGCTGAAGCTGCGCTACGACACCGATCAGGCGCGCGCGATGGCGGTGCGGGTGTCGGAAGCGATGCGCAACGCCGCCTACCGCGCCTCGGCCGAACTGGCCAAGGAGCGCGGCGCCTTCCCGCTATTCAACGCCGACCTGTACCTGTCGGGCACCAGCTTCGCCGCGCGCCTGCCCGAGGACCTGAAGGCGCTTATCCGCGGGCACGGCGTGCGCAATTCGCATCTGCTGTCGATCGCACCAACTGGCACCATCTCGCTCGCCTTCGCCGACAACGCCTCCAACGGCATCGAGCCGCCCTTCTCCTGGACCTATACCCGCAAGAAGCGCATGCCCGACGGCTCGCTCAGGGAGTTCCCGGTCGAGGACCATGCCTGGCGGGTGTACCGGAGTGCCTTCGGCGACAAGGGCGAACTGCCGCCGTATTTCGTCACCGCACTGGAACTGTCGGCCACGGCGCACGCGCAGATGGTGGCCGCGGTGGCCCCGTTTGTGGACACCAGCATCTCCAAGACGGTGAACGTCCCCGAGGACTATCCCTACGAGGAATTCCAGGGCCTCTACACCTTCGCCTGGAAGGCGGGCCTCAAGGGCCTCGCCACCTACCGGCCGAACAAGGTGCTGGGCTCGATCCTGTCGCTCGAGAAGGCGGCCGACAGCAAGCCGCAGGACTTCCGCGACGGCGACCGCAATCGCCGCATCAGGATCAAGTCGGTGCCGCAGCCGGTGCTCTCCAGCCTGCGCTGGCCCGGCCGCCCGAACCTGGCAACGGGCAACCTGGCCTGGACCTACATGGTGGAGCACTCTTCCTTCCACTTCGCGGTGTTCGTCGGCCACGTGGAAAACGGCAAGCCGCATCCGTTCGAGGTCTGGGTCAACGGCAGCGAGCAGCCCAGGGGCTTGGGCGCGCTCGCCAAGACCCTGTCCATGGACATGCGCGCCAACGACCCGGGCTGGCTGAAGCTCAAGCTGGAGACGCTCGCCAAGGCCGCCGGCGATGACCCCTTCGAGATGCCGTTTCCGCCCAGCGGCGCGAAGAAGCGCATGCCCTCCATCGTGTCCGCGTTCGCGCAGCTGGTGCGCTGGCGGGTCGAGCAATTGCACGCCTTCGGCGAGGCGGAAACACCGGTGCTGGACGCGATGTTCAGCCTCAAGGAACCCAAGACCGGCACCGATGGCACCATGTCCTGGACGGTGGACGTGCTCAACCCGCGGACGCACGACGATTTCGTCCTCGGGCTCAAGGAGATCACGCTCCCGGACGGGGTCACCCGGCCCTACTCCATGTGGCTCGCCGGCGAGTACCCGCGCGCGCTCGACGGCCTGTGCAAGATCCTGTCGCTCGACATGCGCGTCATGGATCCTGCCTGGATCGGCATGAAGCTGCGCAAGCTGCTCGATTTCCCCGAGCCGCTGGGGGACTTCATGGCCTTCGTGCCCGGGTCCCGCCGCCAGGAGACCTTCCCCTCCACCGTTTCCTACCTCGCGCGCCTGATCCTGCACCGCTACGCCATGCTGGGCCTGCTCAACGAGGACGGCACGCCGGTGCGCCAGATGGGCATCCTCGAGGCCCCGGAACGCGGCGAGGCGCGCCTGATGGCGGGCGCCGCCTGCCCGGAATGCGGCAACAAGGCCTTGATCCGCAAGGACGGCTGCGACTACTGCACCGCATGCGGCTACACAGGGGTCTGCGGCTAGCGCCCGTTCCGGTCGTCGTCGAACAGGGGCGCCACCAGCACCGCGCCGGGGTGGTGGATGAACCCTCGCCCCACCCGGCCCCCGTCGCGCAGGCGCTCGACGTGGCGCTGCACGCGAAGCAGAGCGCCGGACCAGACCTCCTCCCCTGAGACCTACGCCTCGGTGAGATTCCGGGCTTTCAAGCCGTGCGCGGAGACGCAGAGCGGGGAAACACTACAGGCTCTTGATGGCGATGAAGCAGATGGTCATGAGGGGCTGCGGCAGGATGCCGAACACGAGCAGCGCCATGCCGTTGGCCGAGAGCAGGAAGCGGAACCCGGCGTCGCCCGAGACCGGCGCCAGGTGCTTCGGTTCGTCGAAGTACATCAGCTTGACGATGCGCAGGTAGTAGAAGGCGCCGATGAGCGAGAACACCACCGCCACCACCGCGAGCCAGACCTGGCCGGCGTTGACCGTGGCCGAAAGTACCGCAAGCTTGGCGTAGAACCCGGCGGTCGGCGGCACGCCGGCCAGGGAGAACATCAGCACCATCATGATGCAGGCGGTCCAGGGGCTGCGGCGATTCAGGCCCTTGAGGTCCTCCAGCTGCTCGCATTCGAAACCCTTGGACGAGAGCAGCAGCAGCATGCCGAAGGCCCCGGCCGACATCGCGACGTAGACCACGACGTAGAACATCGCCGCGGCGTAGGCGTCCGCCGCGTTCAGCCAGTTGCCCCCGACCACGCCCGAGAGCAGACCCAGCAGCATGAAGCCCATGTGGGCGATGGTGGAATAGGCCAGCATGCGCTTCAGGTTGCTCTGCGCGATCGCCGCCAGGTTGCCGATCGCCATCGACAGCACCGCCGCGATCGCCAGCATCTGCTGCCAGTCGCCGGCGAGGTCGAGCAGGCCGTTCACCAGCAGCCGGATCGCCATCGCGAAGGCGGCCAGCTTGGGCGCCGAGCCGATCACCAGCGTCACCGCGGTGGGCGCGCCCTGGTAGACGTCCGGAATCCACATGTGGAACGGCACCACGCCCAGCTTGAAAGCGAGGCCCGCCACCAGGAACACCAGGCCGAAGACGAGGAAGGTATGCTGGGTGGAATCGCGCGACAGCGTCCCGATCTGCTTCGACACCTCGGTGATGGTGAGACTGCCGGTGGCGCCGTAGATCATGGACATGCCGTAGAGCAGCAGGCCGGAGGCGAGCGCGCCGAGCACGAAGTACTTCATCGCCGCCTCGACCGACTGCGCCGAATCCCGGTTCAGCGCCACCATGGCGTACAAGCACAGCGACAGCAGCTCCAGCCCGAGGTACAGGCTGAGGAAACTGTTGGCGCTCATCATCACCATCATGCCCAGCAGCGCGAACAGCAGCAGGGTCAGGAACTCCCCGCGCAGCAGGCCACGGTCGAGAAGGTACTGGCGCGAGTACACCAGGGCGGCGGCGACAGCGACGTAGGCGCCGAGCTTGAGCACGTGCGACATGACGTCGGCGACGTACAGGCCGTTGAAGCTGTAGACCAGCCTGCCCCCGGTCCCCCACAGCACGAAGGTGGTGCCGGCGGCGCAGGCGAGCAGCACCCCCAGCGCCAGCGCGCAGCTGGTGCCGCGGCGTTCGTCCCTGACAAACAGGTCCGTGATCATGAGCGTGCAGGCGCCGACCAGGAGCAGGATCTCGGGCAGCGCCGGCAGCAGGCTGTTGTCGCTCATCTCAGAACTTCGGCAGCGCGACGTGGCGCAGCAGTTCGTTGACCGAGGCGTGCATCAGCTCGCTGAAGGGCAGCGGGTAGATCCCCATCGCCAGCACCGCGAAGGCGAGCAGGCCGAGCACCAGGGTCTCGCGGCCGTCCAGGTCCTTGAGGGCCGCCACATGGTCGTTGGCCACCGCGCCGAAGATCACCCGCTTGTACATCCACAGCGTGTAGGCGGCGCCAAAGACGAGCATGGTGGCGGCGGCGAACGCGATCCAGAAATTGGCCTTCATCGCGCCCATGATCACCATGAACTCGCCGACGAAGCCGCTGGTGGCGGGCAGCCCGCAGTTTGCCATTGCGAACAGCATCATCAGCGCGGCGAAGCGCGGCATGGTGTTCACCACGCCGCCGTAGTCGGCGATGTTGCGGCTGTGCATGCGGTCGTACATCACCCCGACGCAGAGGAACATCGCCGCGGAGATGAACCCGTGCGAGATCATCTGCAGCAGCGCCCCCTCCACCCCGTAGGCATTGAAGATGAACAAGCCCAGCGTGACGAAGCCCATGTGCGAGATGGACGAGTACGCGATTAGGCGCTTCATGTCGGTCTGCACCAGCGCCACCAGGCCGATGTACACCACCGCGATCAGCGACAGCGCGATCATCAGCCAGGCCAGCTGGCGCGAGGCATCGGGCAGGATAGGCAGCGTGAAGCGCACCAAGCCGTAGGCGCCCAGCTTCAGCATGATCGCGGCGAGCACCACCGAGCCGCCGGTGGGCGCCTCGGTATGGGCATCCGGCAGCCACGTGTGCACCGGCCACATCGGCACCTTCACGGCGAAGGCGAACAGCAGGCCGAAGAACAGCAGCATCTGCATGCCCAGGGGCAGCGGCAGCTTCCACCAGTCCAGGATCGCGAAGCTGCCGCCGGACTTGTTGTACAGGTACAGCAGCGCGACCAGCATCAACAGCGACCCGAACAGTGTGTAAAGGAAGAACTTGAGCGCGGCGTAGACCCGGTTGGGCCCGCCCCAGATGCCGATGATGACGAACATCGGGATCAGCGTGGCCTCGAAGAAGACGTAGAACAGCAGCCCGTCGAGCGCCGAGAACACGCCGTTGAGCAGCCCGGACATGATCAGGAACGACGCCATGTACTGCGCTACCCCGCTCTGGATCACGCTCCAGCCGGCGATCACCACCAGCACCGTGATGAACGCATTGAGCAGCAGGAACAGCACCGAGATGCCGTCCACCCCAAGGTGGTAGAAGACGCTGAACTGCGGGATCCAGGACACGCGCTCCTCGAACTGCATCCCCGCGTCGCCGAGCTTGAATCCAGTGTACAGCGGGATGGTGACCAGGAAGCCCAGGATCGAGCCCACCAGGGCGATGGCGCGCTGCAGCGGCGCGTTCCGGTCCCCTCCGCTGGCGAGCACCAGCAGCCCGGCGAGGACCGGCACCCAGATGGCGAGCGTCAGCAGCTTCATGATTGAAAAATCATCCGCCGAACACCCGGTACTTGACCAACGCGTACATCACGCAGATGCCGAAGATCATCATGAACGCGTACCAGTAGACCAGGCCGCTCTGCACCAGGCGCACCGCCCCGGAGAGCCAGCCCACCAGGCGCGCCGAGCCGTTCACCATGACCCCATCGATGGTGCGCTGGTCGCCGCCCTTCCAGAACCCGCTGCCGAGGGCGCGCGCCCCGGCCGCGAACACGATCGAATACATCTCGTCGAAGCCGTACTTGCGCTCCACCAGCGCGTACAGCGGTCCGAACCCCTGCGCGATGCGCCCCGGCAGGTCGGTGCGCACCCGGTACAGGTACCAGGCGGTGGCGATGCCCGCGACCGCGAGCCAGAACGGCGGCGTCGCCAGGCCGTGCAGGACGAATCCACCCAGGCCCTTGTAGTCTGCGGCCATCTTCGCGATGCTGGCGTGCTCGGGCCGGACCACGATGCTGGCGCCGAAGTAATCGCCGAACACCACGCTGCCGATCCACCAGCCCGCGGCCACCGACGGGATGGCGAGCAGCAGGAGCGGGATGGTCACCACCGCGGGGGACTCGTGCGGCGGAGGCTTCGGGTCGAAGCGCGGCTCGCCATGGAAGGCCATGAACACCATGCGGAAGGTGTAGGCCGCGGTCACGAACACGCAGGCGAGCACGCAGGCATACGCGAACATCGCCCCCGGGGTGCCGGCGAGCCGGATGGCCTCGATGATGGCGTCCTTGGAGAAGAACCCGGCCAAAGGCGGGATCCCGGCCGAGGCGATGGCGCCGATGAGCAGCGTCCAGTACGTCCAGGGCATGTACCTCTTCAGGCCGCCCATGCGGCGCATGTCCTGCTCGTGGTGCATGGCGATGATCACCGAGCCGGCGGCGAGGAACAACAACGCCTTGAAGAAGGCGTGCGTCATGAGGTGGAACATCGCCGCCGAGTAGGCCGAGGCGCCCAGCGCCGCGGTCATGTAGCCCAGCTGCGACAGCGTCGAGTAGGCCACCACGCGCTTGATGTCGAACTGGGTCAGCGCCACCAGGCCCATGAAGAGCGCCGTGATCGCGCCGATCACCATCACCGTGGACAGCGCCGCCTGCGACAGCTCGAACAGCGGCGACATGCGCGCCACCATGAAGATGCCGGCGGTCACCATGGTCGCGGCGTGGATCAGCGCCGAGATCGGGGTCGGGCCCTCCATGGAATCGGGCAGCCAGACGTGCAGCGGGAACTGCGCGCTCTTGCCCATGGCGCCGAGGAACAGCAGCAGGCAGATGAGCGTGATCGGCAGGCCGCCGCCAGCCGAACCGGCGGCCAGCGCCGGAGCCTGGTCGAACACCGGCGTGTAGGACAGGGTGCCGAAATGGGCCAGCACCAGCCCGATGCCGAGCAGGAAGCCGAAGTCGCCGACCCGGTTCACCAGGAAGGCCTTGAGATTGGCGTAGACCGCGGTCGGCCGCGTGTACCAGAAGCCGATCAGCAGGTATGACACCAGCCCCACCGCCTCCCAGCCGAAGAACAGCTGCAGGAAGTTGTTCGCCATCACCAGCATCAGCATGGAGAAGGTGAACAGCGAGATGTAGCAGAAAAAGCGCTGGTAGCCGGGGTCGCCGGCCATGTAGCCGATGGTGTAGATGTGCACCAGCAGCGAGACGAAGGTGACCACGATCATCATCAGCGCGCTCAGGCGGTCGATCAGGAACCCGATCTCGAAGCGCGTCTCGCCGCTGGTGAGCCAGGTGTAGACGCTGCCGTTGAAGGTGTTGCCGGCCAGCACGTCGGCGAAAATGACGCACGAGGCGACCAGCGACACCAGCACCGAAAGGATGGTCACCCAGTGCGCCCCGGCGCGGCCGATGGCGCGGCCGAACAGCCCGGCGACGATGGCGCCGGACAGGGGCGCGAGCGGGACCAGCAGGTAGAGGGTCTTCATGGTCATCGCGCCCCTACCCCTTCAGCGAGTCCAGGTCATCAACGTCGATGGTATTGAGCGCCCGGAACAGCACCACCAGGATCGCCAGGCCGATGGCCGACTCCGCCGCGGCGACGGTGAGGATGAAGAAGACGAAGATCTGCCCGGCGGGGTCGCCGAGGAAGTGCGAGAAGGCGATGAAGTTCAGGTTCACCGCCAGCAGCATCAGCTCGATCGCCATCAGCAGGATGATGACGTTCTTGCGGTTGAGGAAGATGCCCACCACCGACACCGCGAACAGCAGCGCGCCCAGCACCAGGTAATGCGACAGGCTCAGTTGCGTGGCCAGCATCAGCCGTCCTTGTCCGCCGGCATGCTCACCAGCCGGACGCGGTCGGCGCGGCGTGCCTTCACCTGCTGCGACGGGTCCTGCGAGCGCGAGTCCTTGCGCCGGCGCAGGGTCAGGGCGATGGCGGCGACGATGGCCACCAGCAGGATCACGGCCGCCAGCTCGAAGGCATAGGCGTAATCGGTGTAGATCAGGCGCCCCAGTTCCTTGGTGTTGCTGTAGTCCGGCGCCAGGGCTCTGGGCCGCGCCGCCAGCCCGGACCAGCGCGTATACAGCACCGCAGCCATCTCCGCGGCCATCAGCGCCCCGACGGCCAGGCCCAGCGGCAGGTACTGCCAGAACCCCTGGCGCAGCCGCTCCAGGTTGACGTCCAGCATCATCACCACGAACAGGAACAGCACCATCACCGCGCCGACGTAGACCAGCACCAGGGTGACGGCGAGGAACTCGGCGCGCAGCAGCAGCCAGATCGCCGACGCGGTAAAGAACGCGAGCACCAGGTACAGGGCGGCATGGACCGGGTTGCGCGCGGTAATCACCCGCAGCGCGGACCCCAGCAGGATCGCCGCGAACAGGTAGAACACCACCGTCTCGAAATTGACCATCGGCCGCTAGCGGTAGCGCGCGTCGGCCGCGCGGTCCGCCGCGATCTGCTCTTCATAGCGCTCGCCGACCGCGAGCAGCATCGGCTTGGTGTAATACAGGTCGCCGCGCTTCTCGCCGTGGTACTCGATGATCCGCGTCTCCACGATTGCGTCCACCGGGCAGGCCTCCTCGCAAAAGCCGCAGAAGATGCACTTGGTGAGGTCGATGTCGTAGCGCGTGGTTCGGCGCGTGTTGTCGGCGCGCGCCTCGGACTCGATGTGGATCGCCAGCGCCGGGCAGACCGCCTCGCACAGCTTGCAGGCGATGCAGCGCTCCTCGCCGTTGGGATAGCGGCGCAGCGCGTGCAGGCCGCGGAAGCGCGGGCTCATCGGCGTCTTTTCCTCGGGGAACTGCACCGTGATCTTGCGCGCGAACAGGTGCCGTCCCGTCAGCGCCAGGCCGCGGAACAATTCCAGCAGCAGCAAGGAGCGGAACAACTCGGCGAGCCGGGTCACGGGATCCTCACTTCCAGAGGCTCCAGGGGGTCTGCATCCAGGCGCCGATGACCACGATCCAGACCAGCGTCAGAGGGATGAACACCTTCCAGCCCAGGCGCATGATCTGGTCGTAGCGGTAGCGCGGGAAGGTGGCGCGGATCCAGAGGAACATCGAGACCACGACGAACACCTTGGCCAGCAGCCACAGGGTCGGCGGCACCGCGTCCAGCAGCGGGCTGGAGATCGGCGCCTGCCAGCCGCCGAAGAACATGATCACGGTCAGGGTCGCGATCAGGAGCATGTTCAGGTACTCGGCAAGGAAGAACAGGGCGAAGGTCATGCCCGAGTACTCCACCATGTGCCCGGCGACGATCTCGGACTCGCCCTCGACCACGTCGAAGGGCGCGCGGTTGGTTTCGGCGATGCCGGAGATGAAATACACCAGAAGCATCGGCGCCAGCGGCAGCCAGTTCCAGGACAGGAAGTTGAGCCCCATCGAGGCGAACCAGCCCTGCCCCTGGCCGTTGACGATGTCCGACAGGTTCAGGCTTGCCGAGACCATCAGCACCACCACCAGCGCGAAGCCCATCGCGAGCTCGTAGGACACCATCTGCGCCGCCGAGCGCATGGCACCGAGAAACGCGTACTTCGAGTTGCTTGCCCAGCCTGCGATGATGACCCCGTACACGGCCATGGAGGTAAGGGCCATGACGTACAGCAGGCCGGCATTGATGTCCGACAGCACCAGGTCGGGCGCGAAGGGAATCACCGCCCAGGCGGCAATCGCCGGCATCAGCGCCAGCATCGGCGCCAGCACGAACAGCGCCTTGTTGGCATTGGCCGGGAAGATGACTTCCTTGAACAGCAGCTTGATGCCGTCGGCGACCGGCTGCGCCAGGCCGCCCAGCCACGGAATGCCGAAGAACGTCACCCGGTTCGGGCCGATGCGGATCTGGATCCAGCCGATCAGCTTCCTCTCCCAGAGCGTGAGGTAGGCCATCAGCCCCATCAGCGGCACCAGGATCGCGACGATGAACGCGAGCGAGGTCACGACCTCGTACACCGCCGGCCCCCAGACCGGTCCCAGGCGGGACTCCGACAGCGCGTACAAGGCCTCGAGCACCTACGCCACCCTCTGCACGGTGATGGTCTCGAGCTCGATGGCGCCGAACATCGGGCCCAGCGCAGCGGTGGAAGGATGCGCCGCCGGCACGCGCACGCAGTTGTCCGGCAGCTTGTCGTCCAGGGCCGCGACCAGGCCTGCCTCGCCAGTGCCCTGTCGCACCAGCACCGGGCTGCCTTCGGTGGCGCCGAGGCTCTTGAACATCCGGGCGTTCATCCAGGCGCGCGGCGGACTGGCATCGCCGGTCTTCTGCAGCGGCAGCGAATGCCGCACCAGCGGGTCGGCGAAATAGATCGGCACGTCGGCGATGCGCTCGATGCCTCCCGCGGAGGCGGCCGGCGCCGGCGCGGACGGGAGCTCGATGGCGTTCGACAACATCGAGGCCACCTGCTTACCCCCCAGACAGGCCTGGCGCACCTGCTCCACGGCCTCGAAATCGAACCCGGGCAGGCCCAGCATCGTGCCCAGGACGCGCAGCACCTTCCAGGCCGGCCGCGCCTCGCCGCGCGGGTGCACCGTGGCGTGGAAGCTCTGCACGCGGCCCTCGGTGCTGATGAACGTGCCCGGGGTCTCGGTGAACGGCGCGATCGGCAGCAGCACGTCGCCCAGTTCGGACTTGAAGGCGCTGAGGTTGACCGTGAAGCGCGCGCCGCGCACCGCGGCCATCGCCGCCTGCGGGTTGGCGCAATCCAACTGCGGCTCGACGTTGAGCAGCAGCAGCGCCTGCTTTTGGAGCGCGGCAGGCAGGCCGCCGCCGGCGGGCAGGCCGGCGACATAGCCGCCCACCGAATTGGCCGCCTCGCCCAGGAAACCCAGCCTGACGCCGGTCTCCTTCGCCAGCGCCTGCGCCGCCGCGTGGAGCCGCGCCGCCTGCGGATGATGCTGCGCGAAATTGCCGAGCAGGATGGCACCGTTCCCCGCGCCCCTGAGCGCCCCGGCGAACCCGGGCAGCGCCGAGAGCAGCTGCGACGGCGGCACGATCTTCTTCGAGCGCACCGGCAGCAGCCAGTCGTCATCCACCGCATGCAGCACATGGACCTCGGTGCCGCGCTTTGCCGCCTGGCGCAGGCGGTGCGCGAGCAGCGGATGGTCCTTGCGCAGGAACGAACCCACCACCAGCACGCGGTCGAGCTTGCCCAGCTCGGCCAGCGCCATTCCCAGCCAGGGGATGCCCGCTCGCCGGCCGTCGGCGGAGAAGTCGCTGTGGCGCAGGCGGAAATCCGCGGCATTGCCGGGGGCGGCGCCCAGCCTTCCGGCGAGGAACAGTTCCTCCAGCGTCGCGTGCGGCGAGGCCAGCACGCCGAAGGCCTTCAGGCCCCGCGCCGCAAACCCCAGCGCCTCCTGCCATTCGGCCTCGCGCCACTGGCCGTCCTGCCTGATCATCGGCACCGTCAGCCGCTCGCCGGAGTTCAGGCCCTCGTAGGAAAAGCGGTCCTTGTCCGACAGCCAGCACTCGTTCACGGCCTCGTTCTCCAGCGGCAGCACGCGCATGACGCGGTCCTGCTTCACCTGCACCACCAGATTGGAGCCCAGGCCGTCGTGCGGCGACACCGACTTGCGCCGCGACAGTTCCCAGGTCCGCGCGCTGTAGCGGAAGGGCTTCGAGGTCAGCGCGCCAACCGGGCACAGGTCGATGATGTTGCCCGAGAGCTCGGAGTCCACCGACTTGCCGACGAAGGCGACGATCTCGGCATGCTCGCCGCGGCCGATCATCCCCAGCTCCATCACCCCGGCCACTTCCTGGCCGAAGCGCACGCAGCGCGTGCACTGGATGCAGCGGCTCATTTCCTCGGCCGCCACCAGCGGGCCGATGTCCTTGGCCATGACGAAGCGCTTGTCCTCGGCGTAGCGCGAGGACGAGCCGCCGTAGCCCACCGCCAGGTCCTGCAGCTGGCATTCGCCGCCCTGGTCGCAGATCGGGCAGTCGAGCGGATGGTTGATGAGCAGGAACTCCATCACCGAGTTCTGCGCAGTCTTGGCGACTGCCGAGTTCGTCTTCACCTTCATGCCGTCGGTGACGGGGGTGGCGCAGGCGGGCAGCGGCTTGGGCGCCTTCTCCACCTCCACCAGGCACATGCGGCAGTTGGCCGCGATCGAGAGCTTCCTGTGGTAGCAGAAGTGCGGCACGTAGATGCCGAGCTTCGTCGCCGCCTCCATCACGGTCGAGCCGTGCTGCACCTCGACTTCCCGGCCGTCGATCTCGAGCTTCGGCATCAGGCCGCCTTCTCCAGCCGTGACGAGGATGCGGGCGCATGCGCGCCCGCCCTGCCCCACTTGGGCTCCAGCATGCCCGGCAGGCAGCGCTTGTGCTCGACATGGTGGATGAACTCGTGGCGGAAGTGCTTGAGGAAGCTCTTGACCGGCAGCGCCGCGGCATCGCCCAGCGCGCAGATGGTGCTGCCGGCGATGTTGTCGGCGACGCTGTCCAGCAGCGCCAAGTCCTCCATCCGCCCCTGTCCGGTCTCGATCCGGTGCACCACGCGGTAGAGCCACCCGGTGCCCTCGCGGCAGGGCGTGCACTGGCCGCAGGACTCCTCGTAGTAGAAATAGGACAGGCGCTCCAGCGCCCGCACCATGCAGGTGGTCTGGTCCATCACGATCACCGCGCCCGAGCCCAGCATTGAGCCCGCCTTGGCGATGGAGTCGTAGTCCATGTCGGTCTTCATCATCACCTCGGCCGGCAGCACCGGCATGGATGAGCCGCCGGGAATCACCGCTTTCAGCTTGCTTGCACCGCGCATGCCCCCGGCCATCTCCAGCAGGGCGGCGAACGGCGTTCCCAGCCGCACCTCGTAGTTGCCGGGCCGCGCCACATGGCCGGTCACGGAGAACAGCTTGGTGCCGCCGTTGTTGGGCCTGCCCAGGGCGAGGAACGCCTCGCCGCCGTTGCGCATGATCCAGGGCGCCGCGGCGAAGGTCTCGGTGTTGTTGATCGTGGTCGGCTTGCCGTACAGGCCGTAGCTGGCCGGGAACGGCGGCTTGAAGCGCGGCTGGCCCCTCTTGCCCTCGAGCGACTCCAGCAGCGCGGTTTCCTCGCCGCAGATGTAGGCGCCGTAGCCGGGATGGGCGTACATCTCGAAGCTGAAATCGGAGCCGAGAATGTTCTTGCCCAGGTAGCCGGCCGCGTACGCCTCGCGCAGCGCTTCCTCGTACTGCTCGTAGACAAGCCAGATCTCGCCGTGGATGTAGTTGTAGCCGGCGGTCGCGCCCATGGCATAGCCGGCGATGATCATGCCTTCGATCACCGCGTGCGGGTTGTAGCGGAGCAGGTCGCGGTCCTTGCAGGTGCCGGGCTCTCCCTCATCGGAATTGCAGACCACGTACTTGGCGCCGGGAAATTGCCGCGGCATGAATGACCACTTCAGGCCGGTGGGGAAACCGGCCCCGCCGCGACCGCGCAGGCCGGACTTCTTCACCTCGGCGACCACGTCTTCCGGCTTCACCTTGTCCCGGAGAATCTTCCTCAAGGCCAGATAGCCGTCGCGCGCCTGGTAGTCCTTCAGGCGCCAGTTGGCCCCATCGAGCCCCCGCATCAGGATCGCGTCCGGGCCGTAATCGAACAGGCTCACTTGAGCTCCTTCAGCAGCGCGTCGATCTTGTCCCTGGACATGTAGTCGTGCATCGCCTTGTTGTTGACCAGGATCACCGGCGACATGGCGCAGGCCCCCATGCACTCGCCCTCCTTGAGGGTGAAGCGGCCGTCGGCGGTGGTCTGGTTGAACTCCACGCCCAGCTTCGCCTTCAGGTGGTCGGCCGCCTCCAGCGAACCCTGCAGGCCGCAGGGCAGGCAGGTGCAGATGGTGAGCTTGTACTTCCCCGTGGGCTCGAGGTTGTACATGTTGTAGAAGGTCGCCACCTCGTACACCGCCACCGGCGCCATGCCGAGGATCCCGGCCACCGCGTCCATGGTCTCGGTGGCAAGCCAGCCCTTCTCATCCTGCGCGATCACCAGCGCCGCCATCACCGCGGACTGCTTCTGGTCCGGCGGGTACTTGGCGACCTCGCGGTCGATTTTCTTCAACGATTCGGCGCTGAGCATGGGCATGGGCGCCTACCTGTCAATTTCCCCGAACACGATGTCCATGGTGCCGATGATGGCCACCGCGTCCGCGATCATGTGGCCGCGGGACATCTCGTCCATTGCCGCAAGGTGGGGGAAGCCCGGCGCACGGATCTTGAGCCGGTAGGGCTTGTTGGCGCCGTCGGAGATGAGGTAGATGCCGAACTCGCCCTTCGGATGCTCCACCGCGGCGTAGGCCTCGCCCTCGGGAACGTGCATGCCTTCGGTGAACAGCTTGAAGTGGTGGATCAGTTCCTCCATCTTCAACTTCATCTCCCCGCGCGAGGGCGGCGCCACCTTGTGGTTCTCCACGATCACCGGGCCCGGGTTGGCGCGCAGCCAGTCCACGCACTGCTTGATGATGCGACTGGACTGGCGCATTTCCTCGATCCGCACCAGGTAGCGGTCGTAGCAATCGCCGTTGACGCCCACCGGGATGTCGAACTCCAGCTTGCCGTAGACCTCGTAGGGCTGCTTCTTGCGCAGGTCCCAGGCCAGCCCCGAGCCGCGCAGCATCGGCCCGGTGAAGCCCAGCGCCAGCGCGCGCTCCGGGCTCACCACGCCGATGCCCACGGTACGCTGCTTCCAGATCCGGTTATCCGTCAACAGGGTCTCGTAGTCGTCCACGCACTTGGGAAAGCGCCGGGTGAAGTCGTCGATGAAGTCGAGCAGCGAACCCTGCCGGTTCGCGTTCATTTGCGCCATGGTGGCGGCGTTGCGAGACACCTGCGCCCGGTACTGCGGCATCGAGTCCGGCAGGTCGCGGTAGACGCCGCCGGGCCGGTAGTAGGCCGCGTGCATGCGCGCGCCCGACACCGCCTCGTAGCAGTCCATCAGGTCCTCGCGCTCCCGGAAGCAATACAGGAAGATGGTCATGGCGCCGATGTCCAGCCCGTGGGCGCCCAGCCACAGCAGGTGGTTGAGGATCCGCGTGATCTCGTCGAACATCACGCGGATGTACTGCGCCCGCTCCGGGACCTGGATGCCGGCCAGCTTCTCGATCGCCATCACGTAGGCGTGCTCGTTGCACATCATCGAGACGTAGTCCAGCCGGTCCATGTAGGGCAGCGACTGGATGAAGGTGCGCGATTCGGCCAGCTTCTCGGTGGCCCGGTGCAGCAGGCCGATGTGCGGGTCGGCGCGCTGGATCACCTCGCCGTCCAGTTCCAGCACCAGCCGCAGCACGCCGTGCGCAGCCGGGTGCTGCGGGCCGAAGTTCAGCGTGTAGTTGCGGATCTGCGCCATCGCCTTAGTCCCTGCGCTCGGCGTAGCGCTCCTCGCGGACGATCCGCGGCGTGATCTCCCGCGGCTCGATCGACACCGGCTGGTAGATCACGCGCTTCTGCTCCGGGTCGTAGCGCATCTCGACGGTGCCGCTGACCGGGAAGTCCTTGCGGAACGGGTGGCCGATGAAGCCGTAGTCGGTGAGGATGCGGCGCAGGTCCGGATGGCCGTCGAACAGGATGCCGAAAAGGTCGAAGGCCTCGCGCTCGAACCAGGCCGCCGCGGGCCAGACCTCGATCAGCGACGGCATGATCGGGAAGGCATCGTCGTCGCAGAAGGCGCGCAGGCGCAGGCGCCAGTTGTGCGTCACCGAGAGCAGGTGCACCACCGAGGCGAAGCGCCGGCCTTGCCTGGGCCGGTCGCCATAGGTGTCGTAGTCCATGCCGCAAAGATCGATCAGTTGCTCGAAACGCAGCTCGGGGTGATCACGCAGCTTGAGGGCCGCGGCCCGGGACTGCGCCGCCGGGACCTCGAGCGTGATCTCTCCCAGGCGCTGAACCGGTGCGAAGCCTTCGCGCGCAAGCGCATCCAGCAGCCTGTGCAGCTTCGGGCTCATCGGGCTATGGCGCTTTCCGGGCTCGGCTTCATCGAGCAATGGTGTTGGTGCGCTTGATCTTGTTCTGCAGTTGAACGATGCCGTAGAGCAGCGCCTCCGCCGTCGGCGGGCAGCCGGGGACGTAGACGTCCACCGGCACGATGCGGTCGCAGCCGCGCACCACGGAATAGGAGTAGTGGTAGTAGCCGCCGCCGTTGGCGCAGGAGCCCATCGAGATCACCCAGCGCGGCTCGGCCATCTGATCGTAGACCTTGCGCAGCGCCGGCGCCATCTTGTTGCACAGCGTGCCGGCCACGATCATGACGTCGGACTGGCGCGGGCTGGGGCGGAACACGATGCCGAAGCGGTCGAGGTCGTAGCGCGCGGCGCCGGCGTGCATCATCTCCACCGCGCAGCAGGCGAGGCCGAAGGTCATCGGCCACAGCGACCCGGTACGGGTCCAGTTGATCAGCTTGTCGAGCTGTGTGGTGGCGAAGCCCTGCTGCAGAAGGCCTTCTATTCCCATTCCAGAGCCCCCTTCTTCCATTCGTAGACAAAGCCGACCACTAGGATGACGAGGAACAGCATCATCGAGAGGAACCCGGCGAAACCAATTTCGTTCAGCACCACCGCCCAGGGGAACAGGAACGCGATCTCGAGATCGAACAGGATGAACAGGATCGCGACCAGGTAGTAGCGCACGTCGAACTTCATGCGCGCATCCTCGAAAGCCTCGAAGCCGCACTCGTAGGGCGAGAGCTTCTCGGGGTCCGGCCGGTGCGGCCCCAGCACCGAACCCAGCACCACGGGCGCGACGCCCACGGCAAGGCCGACGAGGATGAACAGCAGTATCGGAAGGTACTCGGCCAGCATTCGCGTCAGGTTGCGCTGCGTTTCACTGCCAATCCCGGTCCAGAAAAAATTTGGTGCCCACGAGCAGACTCGAACTGCTACGGCTGTTTAGGCCACCAGCCCCTCAAGCTGGCGTGTCTACCAATTTCACCACGTGGGCAGGCTGCTCATCCGTTCCCGCACAGACGGACATCGAGGGCGCTCGGATTATCCTTCAATTCGGCACTTCCTTGCCCTTCGCACCGCCCACTTTCCCGGCATCGGGCGCCTTCGGTGCGCCGGGAACCTCCGGCAGCTCGGCCGCGGGCTTGGCGCCGTCCTTCGCCGGCTGCGCCGCGGGGGTCGCCGACGCGCCGGCGGGCGCGGACTTCACTGCGTCCAGCACGCCGCCGCCGGCGCGCGGCTTGTTGGTCGCGAGGTAGGCGAGGCCCAGGCTGGTGAGGAAGAACAGCGTCGCCAGGACGGCGGTCATCCGCGACAGGAAATTCGCCGAACCGGTGGCGCCGAACAGGCTCCCCGAGGACCCGCTGCCGAAGCCCGAGCCCATGTCCGCGCCCTTGCCGTGCTGGAGCAGCACCAGTCCTATGATCGCCAGCGCGATCAGCACGTGCACCACTATCGCAATGTTGGTCCAGAGTTCCATGCTTTCATTCCTTTCGCTGCGCCGCCGCTGCCAGGATGGCGAGGAAATCCGCCGCCACCAGCGCCGCGCCACCGATCAATCCGCCGTCCACATCCCGCTGCGAGAACAGCGCCTCCGAGTTGCCCGGCTTGACGCTGCCGCCGTAGAGGATGCGCGTTTCCGGCAGCAGCCGCTGCCGCAGGAAAGCGTGCACCGCCTGCGCCTGCGCCGGGCTCGCCGTGCGCCCGGAGCCGATCGCCCAGACCGGCTCGTAGGCCACCACCGCGGTCGCAAACGCCGCCCTGCCCGAGCGCGCCAGCACCGCCTCCAGCTGCCGTGCCACCGTCGCCTGCGTACGCCCCGCCTCGCGCTCTTCGAGCGTCTCGCCGACGCACAGCACCGGCGTCATGCCGGCGGCGAGCACCGCGGAGAACTTTCCCGAGATTTGCGCGTCGCCCTCGCCGTAGAGCTGGCGCCGCTCGGAGTGCCCGACCAGCACGTAGCGGCAGTCGAACTCCGCCAGCATCGCCGCCGAAACCTCTCCGGTGAAAGCGCCCTGCGCATGCTCGCTGGCGTTCTGCGCGCCCAGGGCCACCTTCGTTCCCTGCAGCAGCCCGGCCGCCTGCGCCAGATACGGGAATGGCACGCAAACCGCGCATTCCGCGCCAACCACCGTTGCCGCGCCGGCTGCCACCGCTTCCAGCAACGCGCGGTTGGCAGCCTTGCTGGCGTGCATTTTCCAGTTGCCGGCAACGAGCCGTGTGCGCATCGACGCTGGATCCAGGCTGCGGGTCGCAGAAATGCTTGATTTTACCCGGTTTTGCGGCGCAGCAGGCGAGCGACGAAGGTCGGGTGATGCGGGCGCCGTCCAGGCCGGCGGCGGTTGCCCGCGCGCTGGGCTGGGTTTTGTGGGTGGCGCCTTCCAAGGGGGCGCGATTCTAGCAGCGCGCCTGCTCCGGCCAAATGTGCACGATCGTGCACATTTGATCCGCTCCAGCGCTACGCCGCCGTCTCCCGCCGGACCACCTCGGCGATGGCTTTGGCCGCCGATTCAATGGCCTTGCGGGGCTCCCCCTCCACCATCACCCGCAGCACCGGCTCGGTGCCGGAGGGCCGCAGCAGGACCCTGCCCTTGCCGTTCAGGGCCTCCTGCGCCTCCGCCTGCGCCTGCGCGATCGCCTTGCTCTTCTTCCAGTCGAAGCCCTTGGGCACGGTCACGTTGAGCAACACCTGCGGGTACATCACCAGGTCCGCGGTGAGTTGCGCCAGCGACTTGCGCGACTGCCGCGTCGCCGTCAGCACCTGCAGCGCCGAGATGATGCCATCGCCGGTGGTGTGTTTGTCCAGGCTCAGGATGTGGCCGGAATTCTCCCCGCCCAGCAGCCAGCCCTTCTTGAGCAGCAACTCCAGCACGTAGCGGTCGCCGACGGCTGCGCGCGCGAACGGCAGCTTCATGCGCGCAAAGGCCTTCTCCAGGGCAAGATTGGTCATCAAGGTCCCGGCCACGCCGGCCAGCTTCGCCCGCCCGGCGCCGCCTCTCATCCGATGGCTGGCGATGGCGTAGAGCAACTGGTCGCCGTCGTAGACGGTCCCGTTGCCGTCCACCATCAGCACCCGGTCGGCGTCGCCGTCCAGCGCGATGCCCAGTTGCGCCTTCTGCCGCTTCACTTCCACCACCAGGTTCTGCGGCGCCGTGGCGCCGAACATGTGGTTGATGTTGTAGCCGTCGGGCGCGACGCCGATGGCGGCAACCTCGGCGCCCAGTTCATGGAACACCTGCGGCGCGACGTCGTAGGCGGCGCCGTGCGCGCAGTCCACCACCACGCGCATGCCCTTCAGATCCAGTTCGTTGGGGAAGGTCGATTTGCAGAATTCGATGTAGCGGCCCTGGGCGTCGTCCACGCGCCGCGCCCGGCCCAGCTTCGCGGAGGGATTGCAGCCCATGGGCTGCTCCAGCCGCGCCTCGATCTGCGCCTGCACCGCGTCGGGCAGCTTGTAGCCGTCGCCGGAGAACAACTTGATGCCGTTGTCGGCATGGGGATTGTGCGAGGCGCTGATCACGACGCCGGCCGAGAGCCGCAGCGCGCGCGTCAGGTAGGCGACCCCGGGCGTGGGCAGCGGGCCGCACAGCAGTACGTCCACGCCGGCCGCGGAGAACCCGGCCTCCAGCGCCGCCTCGATCATGTAGCCCGAGATGCGCGTGTCCTTGCCAATGAGCACCGCCGGTCGCTCGCCGGCCCTCGCCCCGCGCGCCGCCAGCACCCGGCCCGCCGCGTAACCCAGGCGCAGCACGAACTCGGGCGTCATGGGCGCCGCGCCCACGGTGCCCCTCAGGCCATCGGTGCCGAAATGCCTCCTGCTCATGCGGTGCCGTCGCGCAGCGCCAGCCAGACGGCCAGCGCATCGCGCGTCTCCTTCACGTCGTGCACACGCAGTATTGTCGCCCCGGCCTGCGCCGACAGCAAAGCGGCCGCCACGCTGGCCGCGAGTCGTTCCCCGGCGGGGCGGCCGGTGATCGCGCCCAGCGTGGACTTGCGCGACCAGCCCGAGGCCACAGGCACGCCCAGTTCCGCGAACTCCGCCAGCCGGCGCAGCAGTTCCAGATTGTGCGCCTCGGTCTTGCCAAAGCCGAAGCCCGGATCGGCGACGATGCGCTCGCGGGCGATGCCGGCGGCCTCGCAGGCGGCGATGCGGGCAGCCAGGTAGGCCTTGACCTCGGCGACGACGTCGGCGTAGGCCGGGTCGTGCTGCATCGTCGCCGGGTCGCCCTTCTTGTGCATCAGGCAAACACCGCAGGAAGAGGCCGCCACCGCCTCCAGGGCGCCTGGCGCCTCCAGCGCCTCGATGTCGTTGATCATGGAGGCGCCGGCAGCCAGCGCTTCGCGCATGATCCTCGGGCGGCGGGTGTCCACCGACAGCGGGATCGGCAGATCCCGCAGCGCTTGGAGGACCGGAAGAATGCGGCCGAGTTCCTCGTCCTCGCCGACCGGCGCCGCGCCCGGCCGGGAGGATTCGCCGCCGATGTCCAGCAGGTCCGCGCCCTCGGCGGCCAGCCGGCGCGCGTGGGCGATGGCTGCTGCGCGGTCCATGAACCGGCCGCCGTCGGAAAAGGAATCGGGCGTGACGTTGAGCACGCCCATCAGCAGCACTGGATCCTGCGCCAGCGCGTACCGGCCACAGCGCAGGCGCAAGGCTCGCCCGTCAGGCCGTCGCGGCGCTGGTGCCCGTGGCCGCGGCCGTGCCGTCGCTCGCGGGCTTGGGCGCATCGCCGCCGCCGGAGGATGAACTCGACTTCGGCGGCCGCGGCGGCTTGCCGGCCATGATGTCGTTCACCTGGTCCGCGTCCAGCGTCTCCATCTCGAGCAGCGCCTGGGCCATCGCCTCGACCTTGTCGCGGTTCTCCTCGATGATCTTGCGCGCCGCCGCGTACTGGCTGTCCACCAGGCGGCGGATTTCCTCCTCCACCTTCTGCATCGTGGCCTCGGAAACGTTCTTGTGCGTCGTCACCGAGCGGCCGAGGAACACCTCGCCTTCGTTCTCGCCGTAGACCATCGGCCCCAGCGAGTCGGTCATGCCGTAGTGCATCACCATGTCGCGCGCCAGGTTGGTCGCGTGCTCGAAGTCCTGGCGCGCGCCCGTGGTCTGCTGCTCGAGGAACACCTCTTCGGCGATGCGGCCGCCGAAGGACACCGCCATGAACGACAGCATCTGCTCCTTGCTGTAGCCGTAGCGGTCGCGCTCGGGCAGGAAGAAGGTCACGCCCAGCGCGCGCCCGCGCGGGATGATGGTGACCTTGTGCACCGGATCGGCCTTGGGCACCAGCTTGCCGACCACGGCGTGGCCGGACTCGTGGTACGCGGTGGTGCGGCGCTCGTCCTCCGACATCACCATGGAGCGACGCTCGGCGCCCATCATGACCTTGTCCTTGGCGTGCTCGAACTCGTCCATCTCCACCAGGCGCTTGTTGCGGCGCGCGGCGAACAGGGCCGCCTCGTTGACCAGGTTGGCCAGGTCCGCGCCGGAGAAGCCCGGCGTGCCGCGCGCGATGATGTCGGCCTTCACGTCGGGTGATATCGGCACTTTCCTCATATGCACCTTGAGGATCTCCTCGCGGCCGCGGATGTCCGGCAGCGGCACCACCACCTGGCGGTCGAAGCGCCCGGGCCGCAGCAGCGCCGGGTCGAGCACGTCAGGGCGGTTGGTGGCGGCGATGACGATCACGCCCATGGTGCCCTCGAAGCCGTCCATCTCCACCAGCAACTGGTTCAGCGTCTGCTCGCGCTCGTCGTTGCCGCCGCCCAGGCCGGCGCCGCGCTGGCGGCCGACAGCGTCGATTTCGTCGATGAACACGATGCAGGGCGCGTGCTTCTTGGCCTGCTCGAACATGTCGCGCACGCGCGCCGCTCCGACGCCGACGAACATCTCGACGAAATCGGAACCGGAAATGGAGTAGAACGGCACCTTGGCCTCGCCGGCGATGGCGCGCGCGAGCAGCGTCTTGCCGGTGCCCGGGTTGCCCACCATCAGCACGCCTCGCGGGATGCGCCCGCCCAGCTTCTGGAACTTGGTGGGATCGCGCAGGAAGTCCACCAGCTCGGAGACCTCTTCCTTGGCCTCCTCGCAGCCGGCGACGTCGGCGAAGGTGAGGTTGTTCGACGATTCGTCCAGCAGGCGCGCCTTGGACTTGCCGAACGAGAACGCGCCGCCGCGCCCGCCGCCCTGCATCTGGCGCATGAAGAAGATCCAGACCCCGATCAGCAGCAGCATCGGGAACCAGGAGACGAAGATGTTCATGAGGAAGGAGGGTTCCTCCTCGGGCTTGGCCTCGACCTTAACGCCGTACTTGAGCAAGTCCGACACCAGCCAGATGTCGCCCGGCGAGTAGCTCACCACGCTTTTGTTGTCGATCGTGGTCGCCTTGAGCTGGCGGCCCTCGATGGTGACCTTGGCGATGCGGCCGGCCTTCACCTCCTCCAGGAACTGGGAGTACTCCAGCGGCGAGCGCGCCGCCTGGCGGGTATTGAATTGGTTGAACACGGTCATCAGCACCAGCCCGATGACGAGCCAGATGACCAGGTTCTTCATCATGTTATTCAAGGACTTGCTCCTTATTTCGGCCGCGCGGCCGGTTGGCAGGCCAAGGCCATGATCTTACGCCGTTTCCGATAGATTGCGGCGCCGCGGCCAAGTTCAACGCGAATCCTGCTGTTTCCTCTGCCGCGCCAGGAGGTAGGTCTCGCGCGACTCGCCGCGGGAGGCCGCCGGCTTGCGCGTCTGCACCGAGGCAAATGCGTGCCGCAGTTCGGCGAGGATGCCGGCGAACTCCCCGCCCTGAAACACCTTGACCAGCAACGCGCCCCCGGGCTTGAGCGCCTCGTTGCAGAACCCGATCGCCTCGTGCACCAGTTCCGCGGCACGGGCCTGGTCCGCCGAGGCGATGCCCGAGACGTTGGGCATCATGTCCGATAGCACCAGGTCCGCCCTGCCGCCGGCCGCCAAGAGCGCCGCGCCGCGGACCGCGGGGTCGAGGAAGCTGCCCTGGATGAAATGCACCCCCGGCGGCGGCACCATCGCCAGCAGGTCGATCGCGATCACGCGACCCCCGGCGCCGGCTTTCGCGGCCGCCACCTGGGACCAGCCGCCCGGCGCGGCGCCCAGGTCGATCACCGTCGCGCCGCTAGGCAGCAGCTTGTCGCGGGCGTCGATTTCGAGCAGCTTGAACGCGGCGCGCGAACGGTAGCCTTCCTCGCGCGCCCGGCGCACGAAGGGATCGGAGACGTGGCGCTGCAGCCAGCGCCTGCTGGAATGACTCATTTCGCCAGGTGCTCTCCCCTGCAAGGGTACACTGCAGACTGAACATGAGGCCTTTCGCAGTGCCACAGTTGCTGCGGTTGTCGCCCTGGCGGGTCAGGCGCATGGATCGCCAGCAGTGCGACGCCTGGCAGCACCGCATCGACAACGGCTGGGGCGTCGAGCACAACCTGTTCGTCCAGTTTTGCTTCCACGGCGTGGTGCCCGAGGTGCCGCTGCTGCGCGCCCCGAAGGACCACCAGGGCGATGAGCGCAATTAGCCCCGCAGAGCGCCGCGCGCTGAAGGCGCGTGCGCAGGCCCTCGACCCGGTGGTGCTGATCGGCCACGACGGCCTCACCGCGGCCGTCGTGGCCGAGATCGAACGCGCGCTGGCCGCCCACGAGCTGATCAAGGTCCGCGCCGGGGGCATGGCGCGCGAGGCGCGCGCGCTGGCGATGGCCGAGATCTGCGAGCGCACCGGCGCCGCGCCGGTGCACTCGATCGGCAAGGTTCTGGTGCTGTGGAAGGAAAACCCGCAGAAGCGAGAGGCGGAACGCCGGCGTGCGCGGGCGCTGGCCGCACCTATTCGTAGCGAACGTCCAGGATCTCGTAGTTCTTCACCCCCCCGGGGGTCTGCACCGCGACCGGGTCGCCGGCGTACTTCCCGATGAGCGCCCGCGCGATGGGCGAGCTGATCGAGATCTTGCCCGTCTTGATGTCGGCCTCGTCCTCGCCCACGATCTGGTAGGTCATCGTCGCGCCGCTGCCGTCGTCCAGGTCTACGGTGGCGCCGAACACGCAGCGCCCCCCGGCATCGAGCAGCTTCGGATCGATCACCTGCGCATTGGCGAGCTTGACCTCGATGTCCGCGATGCGGCCCTCGATGAAGCCCTGGCGTTCGCGCGCCGCGTCGTACTCGGCGTTCTCCGACAGGTCGCCGTGCGCGCGCGCCTCGGCGATCGCGGCGATCACCTGCGGCCGCTCGGCCGACTTCAGGCACTGCAGCTCGGCGCGCAATGCCTCGGCGCCCTTGATCGTCATCGGGGTGCTGGGCATGGGCCTAATTTACCTCCTCGACGGCGTGCGCGCGCGCCAGGCCTGCATGCAGGTCCTGCAGGCGATAGGGCTCGAGCCGCGACAGCGCCCGCATTCCGGTGCAGGCGGCGCGCGCCCCGGCGATGGTGGTGTAGTAGGTGACCCGGTTGGCGAGCGCGCTGACCCGGATCGCGCGCGAGTCCAAGATCGCGGTGCGCGTGTCCTCCACGGTATTGGCGATGAAGGCGATATCGCCGTTCTTGATCATGTCGACGATGTGCGGGCGCCCCTCCGCGACCTTGTTCACCGGGGTCACCGCGATGCCGTGCGCCGAGAGCACCTTGGCGGTGCCGCGCGTGGCGAGCAGCGTCAAGCCCAGCTCGAGCAGGTCGCGCGCCACGCTGACCGCGGCGAGCTTGTCGCCGTCGCGCACGCTGACGAAGGCGCGGCCGCCGCCTTCGCGTGGCAGTCGTACGCCCGCCGCGAGCTGCGACTTGACGAAGGCCTCGCCGAAGCTGCGGCCGACGCCCATCACCTCGCCGGTGGACTTCATCTCGGGGCCCAGGATGGTGTCCACGCCGGGGAAGCGCGCGAACGGGAACACCGCCTCCTTGACCGAGAAGTACGGCGGCACCACCTCTTCCGGGGCCGCGCTGCGCACGCGCTGCGCCGCGAGGGGGGTGCCGGCCATGCAGCGCGCCGCGATCTTGGCCAGCGGCAGCCCGGTGGCCTTGGAGACGAAGGGCACGGTGCGCGAGGCGCGCGGGTTGACCTCGAGCACGTACACCGTGTCGCGCTGGATGGCGAACTGCACGTTCATCAGGCCGACCACGTGGAGCGCCTGCGCCATCATCACCGTCTGGCGGCGCAGCTCGCGCTCCAGGTGGCTGGCGAGCGAATGCGGCGGCAGGCAGCAGGCCGAATCGCCCGAGTGCACGCCGGCCTGCTCGATATGTTCCATGATGCCGCCGATGAGCACCTCCTTGCCGTCGGCGATGCAGTCGACGTCGACCTCGATGGCATCCGACAGGTACCGGTCCAGCAGCACCGGCGAGTCGTTCGATACCTTTACCGCCACCTTCATGTAGCGCTCCAGCTCCGACTGCTGGTGCACGATCTCCATGGCGCGGCCGCCCAGCACGTAGCTCGGGCGGACCACGATCGGGTAGCCGATTTCCTCCGCCAGCCGGATCGCTTCTTGGTTGTTTCGCGCGGTGCGGTTGGGCGGCTGGCGCAGCGCCAGCTTCTGCAGCATCTGCCGGAAGCGCTCGCGGTCCTCGGCGAGGTCGATCGAGTCGGCGCTGGTGCCGATGATGGGCACCCCGGCCGCGGCGAGGTCGCGCGCGAGCTTGAGCGGGGTCTGGCCGCCGTACTGCACGATGACGCCGAAGGGCCTCTCCTTGTCCACGATCTCCAGCACGTCCTCGAGCGTGAGCGGCTCGAAGTAGAGGCGATCGCTGGTGTCGTAGTCGGTGGAGACGGTCTCCGGGTTGCAGTTGACCATGATGGTCTCGAAGCCGTCCTCGCGCAGCGCGAAGGCCGCGTGCACGCAGCAGTAGTCGAACTCGATGCCCTGCCCGATCCGGTTCGGCCCGCCGCCCAGCACCATGATCTTGCGCCTGGCGGTGGGCTCGGCCTCGCACTCCTCTTCATAGGTGGAGTACATGTACGCAGTGCGGGTGGCAAACTCCCCGGCGCAGGTGTCCACGCGCTTGTAGACCGGCCGCACCCCCAGCTTCCAGCGCGCCTCGCGCACCGCCTGCTCGTTCACGTTGAACAGGTAGGCCAGGCGCCGGTCCGAGAAGCCCTTGCGCTTGAGCAGGCGCAGGGTGCCGGCGTCGATCTCCTCCAGCCGGCGCTCGTCCAGCTCCATCTCCAGGTCCACGATCTCCTTGATCTGGACCAGGAACCACGGATCGATGTGCGTCAGGCGCCGGACCTCCTCCACGGTGAAGCCGTTCTCGAAGGCATCCCCCACGTACCAGATGCGCTCGGGACCGGGCTCGCCCAGCTCCTTCTCGATGGTCTCGCGGTCGGTGGTGCGCTGGTTGAGGCCGTCCACGCCGATCTCCAGACCGCGCATCGCCTTGTGCAGCGACTCCTGGAAGGTGCGGCCGATGGCCATCACCTCGCCCACCGACTTCATCTGCGTGGTGAGGCGGTCGTTGGCCTGCGGGAACTTCTCGAAGGCGAAGCGCGGCACCTTGGTGACCACGTAGTCGATGGTGGGCTCGAAGCAAGCCGGCGTGGCGCCGCCGGTGACCTCGTTGCTGACCTCGTCCAGCGTGTAGCCCACGGCGAGCTTCGCGGCCACCTTGGCGATCGGGAAGCCGGTCGCCTTGGAGGCGAGCGCCGAGGAGCGCGAAACCCGCGGGTTCATCTCGATCACCACCATGCGCCCGTCGGCCGGGTTGATGGCGAACTGCACGTTCGAGCCGCCGGTGTCGACGCCGATCTCGCGCAGCACCGCGATCGAGGCGTCGCGCAGCACCTGGTACTCCCTGTCCGTCAGGGTCTGCGCCGGCGCCACGGTGATCGAGTCGCCGGTGTGCACGCCCATCGGGTCCATGTTCTCGATCGAGCACACGATGATGCAGTTGTCCACCTTGTCGCGGACCACCTCCACCTCGAACTCCTTCCAGCCGATGAGCGATTCCTCGATCAACAGCTCGTGCGTGGGCGAGGCCTGCAGGCCGCGCTCGCAGACGGCGACGAACTCCTCGCGGTTGTAGGCGATGCCGCCGCCGGTGCCGCCCAGCGTGAACGAGGGCCGGATCACCACCGGGTAGCCCAGGCCCGCCTGCACCTGCAGCGCCTCTTCCATGGAGTGCGCCAGCGACGAGCGCGCCGAGGCAAGCCCGATGCGCGTCATCGCCTGCTTGAACTTCTCGCGGTCCTCGGCCTTGTCGATCGCCTCGCGCGAGGCGCCGATCATCTCCACGCCGAACTGCTCCAGCACGCCGTGCTTGGCGAGGTCCAGGGCGCAGTTGAGCGCGGTCTGCCCGCCCATGGTGGGCAGCAGCGCCTCCGGGCGCTCCTTGTCGATGATGCTCGCCACCGTGCGCCAGGTGATGGGCTCGATGTAGGTGGCATCGGCCATCTCCGGGTCGGTCATGATGGTGGCCGGGTTCGAGTTCACCAGCACCACGCGGTAGCCCTCGGCGCGCAGCGCCTTGCAGGCCTGCGCCCCGGAATAGTCGAACTCGCAGGCCTGGCCGATGACGATCGGGCCGGCGCCGATGATCAGGATGCTCTTGATGTCTGTGCGCTTAGGCATGCTGCGCGCCCCCGGCCTCGTCCATCAGCTTTGCGAAGCGCTCGAACAGGTAGCCGATGTCGTGCGGCCCCGGGCTCGCCTCCGGGTGGCCCTGGAAGCAGAACGCGGGACGGTCGGTGCGCGCCAGGCCCTGCAGCGAGCCGTCGAACAGCGACACATGGGTGGGCCGCAGCGTCGCGGGCAGCGTCTTCGCGTCCACCGCGAAGCCGTGGTTCTGGCTGGTGATCACCACCTGCCCGGTGTCCAGGTCCTTCACCGGGTGGTTGGCGCCATGGTGGCCGAACTTCATCTTGAGGGTCTTGGCGCCGGAGGCAAGTCCCATCAGTTGGTGTCCCAGGCAGATGCCGAATACCGGGATCCTCGTGGTCTCGAGGACCTGGCCGATGGCCTCGATGGCGTAGTCGCAGGGCCCGGGGTCGCCCGGGCCGTTGGACAGGAACACCCCGTCGGGCTTCATCCTCAGCACCTCCTTGGCCGGGGTCTGCGCCGGCACCACGGTGATGCGCGCGCCGCGCGCCGCCAGCAGCCGCAGGATGTTGCGCTTGATGCCGTAGTCGAACGCGACCACGTGGTGGCGCACCTCGCCAGGCTGGCGAAAGCCCTTGCCCGGTTCCCACCTGCCCTCGCGCCACTCGTAGGCCGAGGCGGTGGTGACTTGCTTCGCCAGGTCCATGCCGGCCAGGCCCGGGAAGGCATTCGCCGCGGCCAGCGCGGCCTTCTCGTCGATCACCCCCGCCATGATGCAGCCGTTCTGCGCGCCTTTCTCCCGCAGGATGCGCGTCAGGCGCCGGGTGTCGATGTCGGCGATCGCGACCACCTTGCGCGCCCTGAGGTACCCGCCCAGGCCCGATTGCGCGCGCCAACTGGAGACGACCTTGGGCAGGTCGCGCACCACAAGGCCCGCGGCGCGCACCGCGGCCGATTCCTCGTCCTCGGCATTGACCCCGGTGTTGCCGATGTGCGGATAGGTCAGGGTGACGATCTGGCGGCAGTACGAGGGATCGGTGAGGATCTCCTGGTAGCCGGTCATCGCGGTGTTGAAGACGACTTCGCCGGTGGAGACCCCCGCGGCGCCGATGGCGCAGCCCCGGAAAACCGACCCGTCGGCGAGGACGAGGACGGCTGGATCTTCGGTGGCCACGGGCGAGACTCCAGAAAAATGAGGGCGCAAAAAAAGCGGAAGAGGCTGTCGCCCCGCCCGCTTTGCTGACCTCTTCGGCAAGAGCGCCAAATTATACCCCGGCGACCCCCTTCAAGCCAAGCACGTCGAAGCTGTCGTACAAACCCGGCGCCTTGCCGTTCAGCCACTTCGCGGCGCGCAGCGCGCCGGTGGCGTAGCTCATGCGGCTCTGGGAGCGCACGGTCACCTCGACCCGCTCGCCGATGCCGGCGAACAGCACGGTGTGCTCGCCCACGATGTCGCCGCCGCGGACGGCATGGAAGCCGATCTGCTTGGCCGGGCGCGCGCCGGTGTCGCCTTCGCGGCCGTGCGCGGCAACCTTGGCGAGCTCGCGTCCGGTCGCGCGGGCGAGGATCCGGCCCAGCTCCAGCGCGGTGCCCGAGGGCGCGTCGACCTTTTGGCGGTGGTGCGCCTCGATGACCTCGATGTCGTAATCCTCGCCCAGCACCCTGGCGGCGGCCTCGGCCAGCTTGAAGACGACATTGACCCCGACGGCAAAGTTGGGCGACAGCATCACGGGGACGTGCCCCGCCGCGGCGGCGATGCGCGCCTTCTGCTGCGGCGTGAAGCCGGTGGTGCCGATGACGATGGGCTTGCCCGCCGCGACGCAGGCCTCCAAGTGCGCGAGCGTGCCCTCGGGGCGCGTGAAGTCGACCAGCGCGTCGCAGGCGGCGAGCGCCTTGGCGATGTCGTCGCCCATGTCGAACGCGGCGGCGAGCTGCAGCGAGGCGTCCGCCGCCACCGCCTCGATCAGGGTGCGGCCCATCTTGCCGCCGGAACCGGCGATGGCGATCCTCATGTCAGAACCCGATCTTCTCAAGCATGCGGCCGAAGAACCCGCGCCCCGCCTTCTCTTCGGGCCTCGCCTGCGGCTCGGCTTGCGGCTTCGGCTCGGCAACCGGCTCGGGCTTCACCACCGGCTTGGGTTCGGATTTCGGCTCGAGCTTCGCCACCGGCCTGTCGGGCGCCTGCACCGGCTCGCTCGCCAGCAGGTCGCCGACCACGCGCGACAGCCTGGAATCCTCGAAAATCACCGAGAAACTGCGCTGCTCGCGCTTGCCGCCGGGCACGTCGCGATAGAACACGTAGTCCCAGCGGTCGGCGTGGAAGATGTCGGTGAGCAGCGGCGTGCCGAGGATGAAGCGGACCTGCTCGCGCGTCATGCCGGGCTTGAGTTGCTGCACCATCTCGCGGGTGACGTAATTGCCCTGCTGGATGGTAATCCGGTACGGCTTCACGATCTCCGGCACCGGCAAAGGCGCGCGCGCGCAACCCGCCGCAAGCAGCAGGGCCAGGAGGGCGATGGGGAGGGTGCGGCTGGTGGAGCGCATCGGCGCGCGATTCTCAAGGCCTGCCAAAGCTACTATGATAGCCCAACCCTCCACCATGGACTCCACGCAAAGCCTCAAGGACATCGGACTCAAGGCGACGCTGCCGCGGCGCCGGATCCTCGAGCTGTTCGAGACCAGCAAGGTGCGCCACATGTCCGCGGAGGATGTGTACCACGCGCTGGTGGCCGAAGGCATGGATGTAGGGCTCGCGACCGTCTACCGCGTGCTGACGCAGTTCGAGCAGGCGGGGCTGCTGGCGCGACAGCATTTCGAGACCGGCAAGGCGGTGTTCGAGCTCAATCAGGGCGGCCACCACGACCACCTGGTGTGCCTGCAGTGCGGGCGCATCGAGGAGTTCTATGACCCCGAGATCGAGAAGCGCCAGGCTGAAGTCGCGCGCCAGCGCGGCTTCCAACTCAAAGGGCACTCGCTGGCGCTGTACGCGGACTGCGTCAAGGGCGACTGCGAGTTCCGCGCCCGCGCCAAGGCCGAGGCCGCCTAGCGTCCGCCCAGCATCTCCGCGGCGTGCCGTCGCGTCGTTGCGGTGATCTCCGAGCCGCCCAGCATGCGTGCCAGTTCCTCGATGCGCCCGGCCCTGTCCAGGGGCGCCAACACGGAGCTGACCCGGCCCCTGAGGCCCGATTTGGACACCGTCCACTGCTCGTCGCCCTGCGCCGCGACCTGCGGCAGGTGCGTCACGCACAGCACCTGGCGATCCCGGCCCAGCTTCTTCAGCGCGCGCCCGACCGTCTCGGCCACCGCGCCGCCGATCCCTGCGTCAACCTCGTCGAACACCAGCGTGCCCACCGGCGATACCTTGGCCGCGACCAGCTGGATGGCAAGGCTGATGCGCGCCAGCTCGCCGCCCGATGCCACCTTCGCCAGCGGCCGCAACGGCAGGCTCGGATGCGAGGTGACCTCGAAGGACACCGATTCCAGGCCACTCGCGCCAGGTTCCTCCAGCGCCGAGAGCGTAGCGGCAAAGCGGCCCCCCGACATGGCCAGGCCCTGCATCGCCTGCGTCACGTCCTTGCCCAAGGCCTGCGCCGCCGACCGGCGCCTCGCCGACAGCTTGCTCGCCGCGGACTCGAAGCGCGACTTCGCCGCCGCCACCTCGCGCTGCAGGGCCTCGGGGCTGGCCGCGAGCTCGAGTTCGCGCAAGCGCTGCAGCAGGTCCTGCTCCAGTGCCGGAAGTTCGGACGGCCGCGCGCGGTACTTGCGCCCGGCGGCGTGCAGGGCTTCGATGCGCTGCTCGGTTTCCTTGAGCCCCTGCGGGTCCAGGTCTACCCGCGAGGCGTAGTCGCGCAGGTCGCGCGCGGCCTCGCCCGCCTGCGCCTCGGCCGATTCCAGCATCTCCACTACGCCCTTCAGTCGCTGGTCGTGCTCCGACAGCGAGCGCAGCCGGCTTGCCACCGCCGACAACTGCGGCAGGCAGGCGCCGTCGGCCTCCGACAGCGTCTCCAGCGACGACTGGGCGCCGGCGAGCAGGCTGGAGCCGTGGGCGAGGCGCTGGTGCTGCGCCGACAGCGCCTCCCAATCGCCCTCCTTCAGCGCCAGCTTCTTCAATTCGGACAGCTTTTCCTCCAGGTCGGCGCGCTCCGACTCGCGCTTGGCGAACGCCTCCTGCGCCTCGGCCGCGAGCGTCTGCAGCCGCCTCCAGCCCTGCCAGGCCTCGGCGCAGGCGCGCGCCAGGTCCTGCGCGCCGGCGTGCGCATCCAGCAAGTCGCGCTGCGGGGCGGCGCGCAGCAGCGACTGGTGCTCGTGCTGGCCGTGGATGTCCACCAGGTGCTCGCCCGCCTCGCGCAGCTGAGCCAGCGTCGCCGCATGGCCGTTGACGAAGCAGCGCGAGCGGCCGCTGCGCTCGAAGGTCCGACGCAGGATCACGATCCCGGGGTCCCCTTCCAGCCCCGCCCCGGCAAGATGCCGCTCCAGCGCGTGCTGGCCGCCGGTGTCGAACTCGGCGGACAGCTCGGCACGCTCGGCACCCTCGCGCACCAGCGAGGCCTCGCTGCGGCCGCCCACCAGCAGCTCGAGCGCATCCACCAGGATGGACTTGCCGGCGCCGGTTTCGCCGCTGAGCACCGTGAACCCGGCGCCGGCCTCCAGCTCGGCGCGCTCCACGATGACGAAATCCCGGATCGACAGCGCGCGCAGCATCGGGCCGCCTCAATCCTCCTCGCGCTTGCCCACCGCCTTGCTCCAGCGCAGCTTCTCCCGCAGCATGGTGAAGTAGCTGTAGCCGGGCGGGTGCACGAAGCGGATGGCGTCGGCCGAGCGCTTGAGGACCAGGCGGTCGCCCTCGTGCAGGTCGGTGAGCGCAAAGCCGTCGAAATGGGCGCGCGCATCCACCGCGCGCACCAGCTCGATCTCGATCAGACTGGAATCGTTCACGCTGACCGGGCGCGCCGACAGCACGTGCGGATTCAGCGGCACCAGCGCGAAGGCCGGCACCGTGGGCTGCAGGATCGGGCCTTGCGCCGACAGCGCGTAGGCGGTGGAGCCGGTGGGCGTGGCGACGATGACGCCGTCGGCGCGCAGCACATAGACGTATTCGCCGTCGATACTGAGCTTGAACTCGATCAGGCGCGCCTGCGAGCCCTTGCTGACCACCGCCTCGTTCAGCGCCACGGTGTTCATCAGGCGCCGGCCGCCGCGCAGGATCTCGGCCTCGATCAGCGCGCGGTCCTCGATGGTGTGGCGGCCCTCCAGGATCGCGCCCACCGAAGCGTCCATCTCCGACAGGGCGATGTCGGTCATGAAGCCCAGGCGCCCCTGGTTGATGCCGGCGAGCGCCACCTTGCGGTGCGCGAGCTTGCGCGCCGCCGCCAGCATGGTGCCGTCCCCGCCCAGGACGATGGCGAGGTCGGCGCTGCGGCCGATCTCGTCGAAATCGGCCACGGCGCCGTTCTCGCCCACGCTTGCCGCCGTCTCCCGTTCCAGCAGGACCTCGCAGCCGCGCCGGCGCAGGAAATCGCGCAGCGCGCGCAGGGACTGGGCGATCTCGGGGGCTTGCTTGCCGATCAGGACGACGCGCTTAAACGCGGGGGGCATCTGGGGATTCTAACGGTAGAATGCAGTGGTGCTGGACAAGCGCGCCCAAGTCCTCCTCAAGAAGCTGGTCGAACGCTACATCGCGGAAGGCCAGCCGGTCGGCTCGCGCACCCTGTCCCGGCACGCCGGCCTCGACCTGTCCCCGGCCACGGTACGCAACGTCATGGCGGACCTGGAGGAGCTGGGCCTGATCACCAGCCGGCACACCTCCGCCGGCCGCATCCCGACCCCGCAGGGCTACCGCTTCTTCGTCGACACGCTGCTGGTGACCAAGCCGCTGGGCAGCGGCGACATCCACCAACTCGAGGACAGCCTGCAGCCCGACAGCCCGCAGCGCGCCATCCAGACCGCGTCGCAGCTGCTGTCCCAGCTGACCCAGTTCGCGGGCGTGGTGATGACGCCGCGCCGGCGCCAGCTCTCGTTTCGCCAAATCGAGTTCCTGCGCCTGTCGGAGAGGCGCGTGCTGCTGATCGTGGTAACCCCGAGCGGCGACGTGCAGAACCGGATCCTGTTCACCGGGCAGGACTATTCGCCCTCGGCGCTGATCGCGGCCGCGAACTACTTCAACCAGCACTACTCCGGGCAGAGCTTCGAGGACATCCGCCTGCGGCTGCACGGCGAGCTGAGCGAGATCCGGCAGGACATGGTCGCGCTGATGAGCGCCGCGCTCGAGGCGAGCAACAGGGCGGTTGCCGAGGGCCACGAGCAGTACGTGATCTCCGGCGAGCGCAACCTGCTCGCGGTGCAGGACCTGTCGCAGGACATGTCGCGCCTGCGCCAGCTGTTCGAGCTGTTCGAGCGCAAGACCTCCCTGCTGCAGATCCTGGACGTCTCGCTGCGCAGCCAGGGCGTGCAGATCTTCATCGGCGGGGAGTCCGGGGTGGCCGCGCCCGACGATGTCAGCGTGGTCACCGCGCCCTACAGGGTGGACGGCGAGGTGGTGGGCACTGTGGGCGTCATCGGCCCCACCCGCATGGCCTACGACCGTGTGGTGCCGATCGTGGACGTTACCGCGAAGCTGCTCTCCACCGCACTGTCGCAATCCTGAAAGGCGTCCTCCTCGTCAACCTGGGCACCCCCGCCGCGCCGACGCCGGAGGCGGTGCGGGCCTATCTGGCCGAGTTCCTCGGCGACCCGCGCGTGGTGGAGATCCCGCGCTTGCTCTGGCTGCCGATCCTCCACGGCATCGTGCTGCGCACACGGCCGGCGAAGTCGGCCACAAAGTATGCGCAGATCTGGACCGACGAGGGCTCACCGCTGATGGTGCATACGCGCCGGCAGGCAAAGCTGCTGCGTGCCGTGCTGCCGCAGGTGCAGGTGGAATTCGCCATGCGCTATGGCGCGCCGTCCATCTCCTCCGGGCTGGAGAAGCTCGCCGGCTGCGACGACATCCTCGTGGTCCCGATGTATCCGCAGTTCGCGCGCAGCACCACCGAGAGCATTCGCGACGTCCTGCCCAAGGGAACCCGGATGCTGGAGGATTTCCACGACCACCCGGCCTACATCTCGGCTCTTGCCGCCCTGGTCCGCGGGGACTGGTCCGCGCACGGCCGGCCAGACGTGCTGGTGATGAGTTTCCATGGCCTGCCGCAGCGTTCGATAGAGCGCGGCGACCCCTACTTCCATCAGTGCATGAGAACCGCCGACCTGCTGTCGCAGGCGCTCGGGCTGGAGCAGAAGCGCTTCGGCGTCGGCTTCCAGTCACGCTTCGGTCCGGCGCAATGGATACGGCCCTACACCTCGGACATACTGGCCCGGCTGGGGGCGGAGAGGACCCGGAAGGTGGACGTGCTCTGCCCCGGCTTCGTCGCCGATTGCCTGGAAACGCTCGAGGAGATCGCCATCGAGGGCCGGGAGATCTTCCAGCACGCCGGCGGCGGCGATTACCGGGCGCTGCCCTGCCTGAACGAGCACCCGGCGTGGATCGGGGCGCTGGCGAAAATAGTGCTTGAAAATCCCGCCTCGGCCCCAACCTGAGTTTGGTTAAATTCTCTTACACCCACCATGTCCGAAGCCCAGACCCCGCCGCAGGCCGACCCTGACCCGGCCTCCGCGGAAGACCAGACGCTGGAGAAGCTGCTGGCCGAGACCCAGTCCCGGCTGCAGGAGCAGCGCGAGGCCTGGATGCGCGCGGTGGCTGAGACCGACAACGTGCGCAAGCGCGCCCTGTCCGATGTCGCCGCCGCCCACAAGTTCGCCATCGAGCGCTTTGCCGAGAGCCTGACGCCGGTCTGCGACAGCCTCGAGGCGACGCTGGCTGCTGCCGGAGAGACGAACGAGGCCCTGAAGAGCGGTGTCGAGCTGACGCTCAAGCAGATGCGCGCGGCGCTGGAAAAGGCCGGCGTGACCGAGATCGCGCCGGCGGTCGGCGAGCGCTTCGACCCCAACCGCCACCAGGCCATGGCAGCGGTGG
>Ga0194120_10001213_pt1 | contig 47942 bp, 38 predicted proteins | sample TA2MahCa65mmetaG_FD_148642 | JGI IMG/M metagenome (GOLD analysis project Ga0194120, IMG submission 148642) | Freshwater microbial communities from Lake Tanganyika, Tanzania - TA2015019 Mahale Deep Cast 65m | ecosystem: Environmental > Aquatic > Freshwater > Lake | place: Tanzania: Lake... | reverse complement strand
TGCTGCGCGCGCTGGCTCCCGAACCGGGCGTAATGCTGCTCGACGAGCCGTTTTCCAATCTCGACGCGACGCTCCGGGTGCAGGTTCGCGCCGATACGCTCGGTCTGCTCAAGGAAACCGGCGTCGCGACCCTGATGGTGACCCACGACCCCGAAGAGGCGATGTTCATGGCCGACCGGCTGCTGGTCATGAACGACGGTCGCATCATCCAGGCGGGAACGCCGCTCGATATTTATTTCCGCCCCGCCAATTCGTTCGTCGCGTCGCTGTTCGGTCCGCTCAACCGAATCGAGGCCGTCGTCCGCGACGGACGGGCGAATACGTTCATCGGTTCCTTCGCCGCCTCCGGAATCGCGGACGGAACCCCGGTCGAGGTGCAAATACGACCCGAAGCCCTTATGCCGCGCGCGCCAGTGCCGCCCGCAACCGAGCAGCGCCCGGTGATCCCGTCGCCAATCCCGCTGACGGTGCTTGATATCCATCCCATCGGCCGGGCGAGTTTCGTCCGCTTCGCCGGGCCTGGCGGCGAGCGGATGGACGCGCGCATACCCGGCGTCTTCCGGGCGGTACCGGGCAGCGACGTCGAACTGACCATCGATCCGGCGCGCAGCTTCGTTTTTCCCCGCTAGGCAATAAATTCCAGCCCGGTGCGACGCCCGTTGACCGCGCTTAAGCGCGGCTGATCAAAGTCGTTCCACTTCAATAGGTTAGATAAGTCAAAAGCTGGCATTCCGTTTGCTTCATTCCAACCGGATCAGACCGTCCGCGGCGTGGGAGTCCTCCCTTCCGCCGTGGCCGGCCGCGATCCACAGGAGCCATCGCCATGCCCGTCTACAGCGCATTCGCCCCCAGCATTCTCGGCCTGCAAAGCCAGGCCCAGAGTCTCGGCACCATCAGCCAGAATATCGCCAACGCTACCACCGGCGGCTACAAGCGCACCGAAACGCGCTTCCAGACGGTCTTGAGCGAATCCCTGCGGAACCAAAGCGATCTTGGCGGATCCCGCCCGATCGACGTGCAAATGATCGATAACCAAGGGGTCGTGCTCACCACCACCCGTGACCTCGATCTCGCCATTGTCGGCGATGGGTTCTTCGTGGTCAGCACCGCGATTACGGGTGGCGAGACTTTCTATACCCGCGACGGTTCGTTCGAAATAAAAGTGGGAGCGCCCGTCACCAGCGGCACGACCACCACAACTCCCGGTTATCTGGTCGACAAGAACGGCTATTACCTGATGGGTTGGGCGCCCAACGCGACAACCGGGGTGTTCCCCACCTCGGGCGCGGTGCAGGCGCTGCGCGTCGACGCGGACAATTTCGCCAACACGTTCACCGCTACCACCAAGGTCGATTTGGGAGTCAACCTGCCGGCCTCGACGACGTTGATACCGGGGACCCGGCGGGTCGATACCGTTACCTTTGCCGGCACCATCGAGGCGGGCGACGTGTATTCGATAACGGTCGGGGGTGCGACATATTCCTACACCACCACCGGCGGCGAGGCGAACATCAACGCCGTGCGCGACAACCTGATTTCGCAGATCAACGCCGCGGCCGGCGCCCCCGTCACCGCCAGCATCGGCGGCACCGGAGTGGTTCAGCTCTCGGCCAAAACCATCGGCACCGCGTTCACCGCCACGGCAAGCGCGACCAACGGCGGCGCCACCGCCGACAACACGGCCACGCCCGCAACCGTCACCGCCAATGTGACCGCCGCCGCCGCGCACGCCACCGCCGTATCCAACGCCGATTCCGGCTCCATCCCGAATGGCTATCACAGCTATTCGATTTCGGTGATCGATTCCGCCGGCAACCGTCAGCCGGTTCGGCTTAATTTCACCCGCAGCGACGAGAATACGTGGCAGGTGTCCGCCACCCATAGCCGAACGCCGACCGCGCAGGTCGACACCATTACGCTCGCCGGCGCCGTCGAACCCGGCGATTCCTATTCCGTGACGGTCGGCGGTACGACCTACACCTATACCCGCTCCGGCGCGACCACGACCATCGATACTGCGCGCGACGCCCTGGTGAGCCAGATCAACGCCAATACCAACTCCACCGTCACCGCAGCGGCTGGCGGGACCGGCGTGCTGACGTTGACCGCCAAGACCGCCGGTACTGCTTTTACGGCTTCTGTCAGCGCCACCAACGTCACCAGCACCGCCGACAATACAGCCAACGGCGTTAATATCACCGCTGCCGCCCCCGGCGTGGCGCAAGTGGATGACGTCACCATTGCCGGCACCATCGAAGCCGGAGACTCCTATTCGATCACCGTCAACGGCACGGTTTTCACTTACACCTTGACCGGATCCGAATCCGGCATCAACGCCGTCCGCGATGCCCTGATTGCCTCGATCAACGCCGACGCCGCCCTGCCCGTCACCGCGTCGGCCAATGGCGCTGGCGTCATTCGCTTGACCGCCGATGCCGTCAACACGCCGTTCACACGCACTCAATCCGCAACCAACATCGGCGGTGGCGCCGCCAACACCGCCAGCCGGACAACCACCACCGCCAACGTCACCAACACGACCACAACTGCGTCGACTACCCTGACTTTTTCCGGGAAGGGCGCGTTATCGTCCCCGACGTCTCCTATCTCCTATTCCCTCACCTTCAACGGCGGAACCACGGGTAGTTTCACCCTCGACCTGTCGACCACGACCCAATTCGACACCGGCTTTACGGCCCTTAGCCAGAATTCGGACGGGTTCGAAAAATCGAACCTGGGCGGAATATCCTGGGACCAGGACGGATTCCTTGTCGGCACTTTCAGCAACGGCAACAGCCGCCGCCTCTATAAGCTTCCGCTTGCCTACTTCACCAGCCCCAACAACCTGACCATGCGCAACGGCATGGTGTTCGAGGAAAACGAAGCGTCCGGCACCCCGCGCATCGAGGATCCCAACACCAACGGCAAGGCCCTGTTCGCCGCCGGCGCGGTCGAGTCGTCCAACGTCGAAATTGCCGACGAGTTCTCGCGCATGATCCAAACCCAGGCGGTCTACAACGCCAATGCGCTTGCGTTTCGCACCAACGACGAGTTGACCGTGACGATACGCGACTTGGTCCGGGCCTAGGCTGGGCGCGGGGTGGACCGGTAAAAATTGCCGGGAGGTTGAAAATGGCCAGCGTCAGATCGAAAAATGATCCCATGAAGCGACAAAAAATGTTTTTATTCCAACTAGTTACATTAATCCGGACACTGGCACGAAATTGGCAGGGATACGACCGCAGGAGCCCATCCATGATCCGCCGCTTCACCCTAGGTCTTGTCGCGTTCGTCCTGGCGTTCGCTCCGATCCTCGGTTCCGGACCGGCGTCCGCGTCGTCGCGGATCAAGGACATCGTCGATTTCGAAGGGGTGCGCGAAAACCAGCTGGTCGGCTACGGCCTCGTCGTCGGCCTCAACAACACCGGTGATTCGCTCAAGACCGGCCATTTCACCAAGCAGAGCCTGCAATCGATGCTCAACCGGCTCGGCGTCAAGCCGACCGACGCTGGACTCGATTCGAAAAACGTCGCCGCGGTGATGGTGACCGCGAAGCTGCCGCCGTTCGCGCGTCAAGGCGCCCGTCTCGACGTGCGCGTCAGCGCGCTCGGCGATTCCAAAAGCCTGCTCGGCGGCACGCTGCTGGTGACGCCGCTGCTCGGCGCCGACGGCGAAGTCTACGCCGTCGCCCAGGGCACGCTCACCGTCGGCGGCTTTGCCGCCAGCGGCCAAGCCGAAACCGTGACCAAGGGCGTGCCGACCTCGGGGCGGATCGCCAACGGCGCCATCGTCGAACGCGAAATCGCCTTCAAGCTCGCCAATCTGAGCCGCGTGAAACTCGGGCTGCGCAATCCGGACCTGACCACCGCGCGGCGCGTCGCCCAGGCGATCAACGCGTTTCTCGGCACGGACGCGGCGCGGCCGAGCGACCCGACCACCATCCATCTTCTGGTTCCGGAAAATTATATCGGCAATGTCGTCAACCTGCTGACCGACATCGAACAGTTGCGCGTCGAACCCGACCAGGTCGCCCGCATCCTCATCGACGAGGCGACCGGGACCATCGTCATGGGCGAAAACGTGCGTATCTCCACGGTCGCGATCGCGCAAGGCTCGCTCACCATCCGCATTACCGAGGCGCCGCAAGTATCCCAGCCGGGTCCCTTCGCGCAAGTCGGCACCACCACGACGGTGCAGCGCACCGATATCCAGGTCGAGGAAGGCGCCGAGCGCCAACTCGCGGTGCTCAATCAAGGCGTGACGTTGCAGGAACTGGTCAACGGTCTCAACGCGCTGGGCATCGGCCCGCGCGACCTGATCACCATACTGCAGGCGATCAAGGCGGCCGGCGCCATGCAAGCCGATATGGGAGTGCTGTGATGAGCCTTGAGAACGCCGTCACCTTCCAGGCCGAACAGCTTTTCGTTAACAAGCCGGTTGCGCCGTCGCTCGGCAAGAAGGCGAGCGAGGAGCAGGCCAAAAAAGTCGCGCGTGATTTCGAATCGTTCTTCATCGCCCAGATGCTGCAACCGATGTTCCGCGAGGTGGATCCGGCGGAGCCGTTCTCGGGCGGACCGGGCGAAGAGATCTGGCGCGGATTCCAGGTCGAGCAGTACGGCAAAGCCGTCGCGCGCTCGGGCGGAATTGGAATCGCCGACATGGTTTACCGCGAAATTCTCAAGGCCCAGGAATCGCGTTGAACGGCGACTCGTCAGAAGCAATCTCCAGGAGAATCCTTATGGATATCAACAAACGCCTCTCCGAACTGATCGCGATCTCCGGGCAACTGGCGGACGTGCTCGAGCAGGAAAACGCGGCGCTGACCCGTTACGAGCGCGGCAGCCTCCCGGCCCTGCTCGAGGAAAAGACGCGCCTGGGGCGCGCTTACGAATCGCGCATGGAAACTCTCGGCGACGACCCTGCCGCCATGGCCGAAGCCGACCCGGATCTCGGCGGGCGCTTGCGCGAAATCGGCGCGCGGGTGCGGGATCTGATTGAGCGCAACGCGCGGTTGCTCAAGATCGCCATCGAAGCCAATCGTCGCGTCGTCGATCTCATCGCCGAAGCGGTCAAATCGAGCGCGCCGGGACCGGCGATTTACGGCGTTCGCGGCCGAAAAGCCGCGGCGGCGGCCGGCGCGCGCGGAGCTCCGAAAAGTCTGCCGATCACCCTCGATCGGTCGTTGTAAAAATTCCGCGACGGAAGGCGGATCGACATGGCCGGCGATATTACCCTCGCGCTGCGAACGGTCCAGAGCGGCTTGCTCACCAGCCAAGCCGCGCTGAATACCGTCGCCAACAACATCGCCAACGTCAACACGCCGGCGTATTCGCGCAAGATCGTGAATCTGGAAACGCGCGTGGTCGGCGGCGCCGGCGCGGGTGTCCAGATCGCCGATATCGGCCGCCGGGTGGACGAGGGCCTGCTGCGCGCCATGCGCCGGGAAAGCAGCCTGTTCCGGCGATTCGACAGCCAGATCGCGATATTCGAGCGCCTGCAGGATGCGTTCGGCGCGCCCGGCAACAACAATTCGCTCGCCCATATCACCCAGAAGTTCGTGGATGCCGCCGAATTGCTGGTGGTTTCGCCCAACCGCTTGATCGAACAGAGCAACCTGGTGCGCTGGGGCCAGCAGTTGACCGATTCACTCAAGTCCATGACCGCCACGATCCAGGATTTGCGCCTGCAGGCCGACATCGCCATCGGCGAGCACAAGGACCGGATCAACGGACTGATCACCCGGATCAGCGACCTCAACGATTCCCTGATTGCCAACTCCTCCACCGGGCGCGACGTATCCGATTTCAAGGACCAGCGCGATCAGGCGATCGACGAACTCGCGTCGATCATCGACATTCGCTACTTCTTCCGCTCGGACGGCGATGCCGTTATCTACACCACCAACGGGCGTACGCTGGTCGACAAGATTCCCGGAGTGCTGTCGCACGACGTCGCCTCAACCATGTCGGAAACGCTCAGCCATGCCGGCGGCCAGATCGACGGCCTCTACATCGGCGACAAGGTCGCCGGCAACGACCTGACCAATTCCATCCAGGGCGGCAAGCTGAAAGGCTTGATTGATGCGCGCGATCAGGTTCTGCCGAAACTGCAAAGCGAGCTGGATCACTTCGCCGCGATGATCCGCGACGTGGTCAATCAGGTGCACAACCGGGGCATGCCCTTCCCCGGCATGCAGACCATGACCGGCACGCGGACTTTCATCGAACCGGGGTCGCAAACGATCCGGCTTGATCCGACCGGCTCGGTCGACGACGTGACCATCGTGCTGTTCGATTCGAGCGGCAATCAAAGCCAGGTCTCGACGCTCAACACCATCATGACCAGCGTGACCGCCAGTCTTGGCGCGCAGGCCAGCCGCGGCCCCTGGACGATCAACAACGTCGCGACGAAACTGCAGGACTGGCTGCGCGACAACGGGGCGTCGACCGCGACGGTGGCGGTCAATTCGAGCGGCAAATTGGCGATCGAGCTCAACCAGCCGTCCCTCAGCCTCGCGTTCCGGGACCAAACCGCGACCGCCAACGGCAGCACCCACCAGGACGCCGAAATCGGGTTCGACGCCAACTTCGACGGAACCGTGGATCAGACGGTTTTTGGATTTTCCAATTTCTTCGGGCTTAACGACTTCTTCGTCGACAATCTCGCCGATAACGTCCATGAATCGGACGTCATCACCGGCACATTTTCTTCGGGTGCCGCGACACTGGTGTTCCGCGACTCGACCGGCGCGCTGACCGGCAGCCCGCTTGCGATTCCCGCCGGCACCAGCCTGCAAGGCATCGCCGACCTGATCAACAATAACGTTCCCAAGCTCGACGCCGCGTTGGTGCCGGACGGCGCCGGCTACCGGCTGCGAATCACGCACGAAAACGGCAGCAGCTTTACGCTCACCCAAACGGCCGGCACGCTCTTAAGTACTTTGAACATGCACATTGCCGACATCCGCACCGCATCGGCCCTGGCCGTCCGTTCCGACATCGTTCTGACACCGTCCCTGATATCGCGCGGGACCGTCCAGTGGGATTCCAACCTTGGCGCCTCCGGCCTCTATTACGCCAGCGCCGGCGACGATACCTCGGCCCTGCAGCTCGCCCAGGCCCTGAACGCCAACACAACCTTCAAGACCACCGGCCATCTTGGCGGAATTACCGTCAATTTTACGGGCTACGCCGCGCAAATTCTGTCCGAAAATGCCAATCGCGCCGACAACAACACCGCCGACGCCGAAATGAGCAAATCCTTGTTCGAGTCCCTCAAGACAAAGTCGGATAACGAGCGCGGCGTCAACCTCGACGAGGAGATGTCCTCGCTGCTCCTCTACCAGCAGTCCTATTCGGCGGCAGCGCGCGTCGTCAACGTGATCCAGCGCATGTTCGAAGCGCTCAACAACATCGTCACCTGACGGAGAGCTTCATGGCCCGCATCGCCACACTCGCCACCAATAACGTTCTCATCAATCACCTATTCGACGTCAATCGACGCCTTCAGAACGAACAAATTCGACTGTCGACCGAAAAGGTGTCCCAGACCTACAGCGGCATCGCCGCCGATTCGCAGCGCCTGGTCACCTTCGAGAACTCCGTTGCCGCTCTCCGCCAATTCGTTACCAATAACGAAGCCGTTCAAACGCGGCTCGACATCGCATCTTCCGCGCTGGAGGCGATTCAATCGACCATCAAAGATTTCGAAGGCGAATTGCTGCGTTTCCAGTCGTCCGCGGTCAAGGATCGCGTCGCCGCCGATCATCTGCAGAACGCCGCCTTCCGCGCGATGGCCAATCTGTCGACGTACCTCAACACCGAGGCCGACGGCCGGTTCATTTTCGCCGGAGGCCGGGTCGACCGCCAGCCGGTCGAACTGCCGTATTCAAACCTGGCCGCGTTCCAGGCGACCTTCAACGGCTCCACCGTCACCTACCCGACCACCCGCAGTGCCCAGCTTGAAAACTTTTCCCTGGCCAAGGACGGCAACAACGTCACCAACTGGCTCACCTTCCGGCGCGACAACGGCGCCTCGCCGCCGCTTGGACGGATTACCTCGGCCACGGCGCAATTTGCCAACGTCGCCGTCGGCAGCACCATTACCATCTCCGGAACCGCGAGCAACAACGGCACCTATACGGTCAAGGCCGTGGGCGGCGGCGGCACCACCATCGATATCGTGACCGAGATGCTGACCGACGAGACGTCGGTGCCCATCTCCGTCACCTATCCGAATCCCAACCAATCCAACGCGACGATAACGCTCAATACCACCGCTACCTTCAACCGGGCCAACGGCACCATCACCTACAGCGGCAGCGATCTGGCGGCCATACCCGCCGGCTCGGCCATCACCGTTGCCAATTCGGCGAACAACAACGGCACCTACACGGTGTCCTCGAATTCGAGCAGCGTTATCACCATCGTCCAGAAGAAGCTGACCGACGAAGGGGCCTCGACGGTTTTCCAGAACACGGCGGGTGGCACCATCACCTTCACCGACGTGGGCGCCGCCGGCACGGACACCATTACCTTGCCCGCGGGCACGGTCGCCGGCCTTTCACCCGCGCCCACGGCCGGAACGACGTTCAAGATCACCGGTACCGGCGCCACCGACGGCACCTACACGGTGGTCAGCGTCGCTGGCGACGTCATCACCGTCGCCGAAAACATAGCCGCGACCACCAATACGACCGACAACGCCGCCACCATCGTGTTCGGCCCATCGGCCTATTTCCAGTTCGCCGCGGCCGCGAACACCATCACCTTCACCAACAACACCGCACCGACCAAGGACACCATCGCCTCGACCGTCGCCGGCGCCTTCAGCAGCCTGAAAGCCGGCATGCAGGTCAAGCTGACCGGCAGTTCCAGCACCAACGGCGACAACGACACCTATACGATCGATTCCGTTTCCAGCGACGGCAGAACCCTTACCATCAAGGAGGATCTGCCGGCGGCGACCGTGACCGACGCCACCGACATCATCAATTTCCTGGTCATGACCGCACCCGGCACCATCGCCGCCACACCCTATTACCGCGGCGACGCCATCAACCTGTCGCACCGCCCGAGTACGCAGCGCGAGATGGATTGGGATTTGACCGCCGCCGATCCCGCTTTCGAAAAGGCGTTTCGCGCCATGGGGCTGATCGCCCAAGGCGCCTTCAACAGCGAAGGCGGACTCGATCAAAATACCAGCCGCGTCAACCAAGCCTTGTATCTGGTGCGCAGCAGCCTTTCCGTCACGGTTACCGGCACGCCGCCGTTCGGCACCGAGGAGATCGGCAGCATCGAGGCGGTTACGCAACGCATCGGCTACAAGCAAGTCCTCCTCAAGGAAACCAACGAGGTCCATGTCTCGTTCCGAGGCTTCCTGGAGACGCGGATGAACAAAATCGAGAACATCGACCGCATCGAAGTTATGATGAATATCCTCGACGACGCCCGTACCCTGGAAGCGTCTTATCAAGCGCTCGCGCGGATACGCGAACTGACGCTCGTCAATTTCCTCTGAGCGGCGAAATACACCGGCCCTCCGGCTACTGAGGGTCCGTAAGGGATTTCCCCATGTTGCGATCCGAACAAAGAAGAGCTAAGGTCGTACCCGCTCACGAGGGGTACGCCAACGATCACAATCCGAGCCGGCCGAGCGGTTTAGAAGCCGTCCCGCTCGCGGCGACAGAAGTCGTTCATCATCGGAATTACCCAGGAGCGAAGATGCCCCCGCAAGTCAAAGGATACCCTCAGAGTGGCGGGAACTATTCCCGCGTTCCCGCTCCGGGCTCGCCCACCTACACCGAAGCCTGGGCGCTGGTCGAGGCGGCGCGGCGCTTGGCCGTCGCCATTGAAAGCGGCCCGCTTGAATCCCCCGACGTGCGCAAGGCCGTGCGCGATGCCCTGCGCTTGAATTGGCGCCTGTGGACCATCTTTCAGTCGGAACTGAGCGCGGATGAGAGTCCGGTCCCGGTCGAAATCCGCCAAAACATGCTGAGCCTGTGCAACTTCGTCGATACCCACACGGTGCAGGCGATGGCCGAACCGACCGCCGAGAAGATTGCGATCCTGATCGAAATCAACCGCAACATCGCAACTGGGCTACTCGAATCTCTTCAAGCCCGGATTCAAGCCGAGGAAGCGGCGAAAGCCAAAGCCGCGCCCTCCGCCGGCAAGGATGAAGGCAAAGCGGCCGGCAAAGCGGAAAGTGCGACGCCGCCGACGCCGAGTTCCTTCAACGCCGAGGCGTAGGCGTCTCGGCGGGCGCCGTTTCGGCGGAAGAAGGCTTTTCCTCGGGAAGCGATTCCGCGATTTCCGTCACTTTTCGCTGCATCGATTTGAGAATTTCGCTTTCGTGGGCGATCAGTTTTTGCGCCGCCTTGAGGGCACGGTAAAGCTTTTCGTCCTTGATTTCCCTGCGAATTTGTTCGCCGATCGGTTTTCCGCTCGGACATGCAGTGAGATAATCGTCGAGCAGCTTCTCGAACTTCGCCAAATATTCCGCGTTCTTGTCGGCGAAGATGTAGGCGCACTGCAAAGCGAAATAAGCGCGCGCCGCCGGCGTGCCGCAATCTTCTTCCGACAGGACTTCCTTGCCGCGCAGGATCGCAGCCTGGTTGTGGACGAACAGCTTGGTGCTGTTGCCTGCGTTCTCGATCACCGCGCCGTTGATGATAACCTTGTCGCCGGGCTTTATGTCGATCAGCAGCGGCACGGGTTATATCCCATTCCAAAAATAGACCGGACCGACGCCGACCCGGGCGGGTACGATCCTTTCAGATTCGAGCGCAAAACACAACGTCATGGGCGGGAGGTTCGCCCACCCACGCGTAATTTCGCATGTTATATTGACGCCGGCGGTGGTTAAGAACCTTGAGCAAACCGAATTTCCATATCGTCGATTCCGACGGCGGGCCCACGACGGCGGCCAAAGCCTTCGAAGCGATCGACCGCGCCCACTTTCCGGATCTCGACGAACACCCCTTGTTCGGCGAATTCACGCGTCGCCTTTACCGGACCATCAATCCCGGCCGCCATCCGGACCGATCCTTCGTCGTTGCCCACGAAACGGGGCCGGTTGCGGCCGTGGCCGCGACCGTGCAGGACGGCGAAATCTCGATGTTCGGCTTGCCGGCGGTGATCGCACTGCGTCGCGATCTCGATGCGGCCGCGGCGAGCAGGGCGCTCGCGGCGGCGCTGGCGCACCTCGACCGGATCGGCGCCGCCGACGGCGCAACCCGTGTCCGGTTGCGCGGCGGCGCGGCCTCCAGCCTCGGCCCGCTCGATATGGCCTGCATCGGACGCCTGGCCAAGCCCATCGCCAAAATGCATGCGGTGGTCGACCTCGCCGGCGGCGAAGACGCCATACGCCGGGGCGTGCGCGACAGTTATCGTTCGCTGATCAACTGGGGGCGCAAGCAGTTGATCATGACCTACGTCAACCGGGACAATCCCGATCGCGCCGCGTTCGATTCCTATCCCGCCTTCCATACGCGCGTCGCCGGCGCGGGCGCGCGCGGCGAAAGTTACTGGAACGTGATCTGGGAGGAGATCGCGCGCGGCCGGGCCGAATTGTCCCTCGGCCATCTCGACGACGGCAACTTGGTCGCCGGAACGCTCACCGCGTTTGCGGGCACGACCGTCTACTACGCCTCTGGCGTCTACGATCGCGAGCGGTTTGAAAAGCCGCTCGGCCATTGGCCCGTGTTCGACGCCATGGCGCGCGCTGGGGCGCGCGGCATGACGCGTTTTGACCTGGGCGAAATCGTCCCGCGCGGCGAGGGCTCCGACAAGGAAACACAGATCGGATTTTTTAAAAAAGGATTTACCGATCGGATCGCGCTGTGGATCGAATGGCGCGTGCCGCTCGCGCCCCCGGCCGCTCCGACCTAGGCCCGGCGCTTGGCGCCTTCGAGCAGGCCTTCGGAAATCTGCAAATTGATGTTGATGAGGGTGTTGAGCGTCGAATCGGGAATATCGATGCCGTGCATGAACGTCGTGCTGGCGACGAACATGGACAACCGCAAGAGATTTTCGCGGATATTCGGTAGAATGGTGGAGGCGGGATCTTCCACCAGCGTGCGAATCGCCACCCAGACCTCGACGTTCGCCTCGAGCGCCTTCGCCAAAACGACCGGATCGCGCGTACCCGCCCGCGCCTGGTCGAGGCCGATCGCGGCCTGAGACAAGACCAAGGCCTGCTCCTCGATGGCGCTGAGATCGGGAAAATCGTCTTTCATCGATTCCTGCCGTGCGGAGGCGGAACCCTGGGGATTCGGGACCCGCCTGTCAAGCGCGCTCGCGCAGGATTTCCTCCACGGTCGTCGCTAATCGCGCCGGATCGTCGAGCAAATCCCTTGCCGTCGGGGCCTGAACCGCACGATCAACGCCAGACAACCACGACCGGACGGCATCCGCGGCTTCTGCCCGGCGCGAGACGACGGAAACCACATCCTCCAAAATCGGGACGAGAATCCCCGGCCGGTCCGGCTGCAACGACAGCGTCGGAATTCCCGCCAACGCGGCCTCGACCAGCGCCATGGTGGTCATGCCGAGAACCCCGTCGGCCGCCGCGAGCAGGGCCTCGGTGTCCTCCGTCGCCAGGCGCGCGTTCGGCGCGCGCGCCAACCAATCGCGCCAGCGTGCCTCCGTCTCGCGCGGATGTGGTTTCACCTCCACCGTCACCGACGCCGCTCCGGCCAGCGCTTCGGCGGCGAGCGTCGCCACCTCGAACTGGGTGAATCCGCGCGCAATCGGCCCGTAATCCTCCTCGATCGGCTCGGAGAAGAACACGATCCGCTTCGGCGCGCCGCCCGGACGGTTCTTGCGTCGCCGCCGCAGCCGGTCGACCCGCCCGGCGAGATGCGGCTGGCCGACCACCAACACGCGCGCCGTGCACCACCCTTCGGCGGCAATTTGCGCGCGGGTACGTTCGTCCGTTACGCCGAGCGCCGATGGCTGTTCGAGCGAGCCGTCCGCCGAGCGGAAACGCTTTTCGATGTTGGTCCAGGAGTCGAGCGCCGCGAACGACGGAATCCCGAGCTTGCGCGCGGCCGCCCACAGGGCGCGCTCGTATCCGTCGTGAAAGCTGGTCCCCGTCAGCAGCAGCGCCGGCTGCTCGCGCGTAATCGCCGCGATCGCGGCCGACGCGGTCATAGCTTCGGGTACGTATTCGCCCGCCTCGCGCCAAAGCTTCGCCGCCGGCCCCGCCGGCAGCCACAGCAGCCCGTGGCCGCGATCGCGCAACCCGGGCGCCGCGGCGGCGAGAACCCCCGCTCCGCCCGGATCGTGCGCCGCGAGCGCGATTAAGGCCACCGGCTCAGGTCCCCTTGGCGGCGAAATTGCTCAGCGTCGACACGTTTTCCGCCACCTTGTGAAAAGCGGCGGCGACGTCGTCGAGATCGCGTTCGGTCATCGGCGGGCGCATGAGTTCATGGGTAATCAGGGTTTCGGTATGCGCGCGTTCCGCGTTCGGGCAGAGGCCCGGGCGGTAATCGGCCTCGCCCTGGTAATGGGGACAACGGAACGGGCATTGGACCGAGCCGTAGGCGATCTTCTTCTGGTACATGGGCTCGAGATAGAGCGGACGCAGGTAGCCCGCGCCGACCAGCGGCCCGTGCTGCTCGCGCAGGCGCGTCGGCGGCAACTCCGCCTTGACCGCGCGCACGAACAAATCGCGCGAAACGCCGGCACGGTTGGCGTCGAACAACAGCGGATGAACGTAATAGACGTGGGTATCGCCGGGGCGGACCGGGGCCGGGGCGAGGCCGGGAATCCCGGCGAGTTTTTTTTCGAGCGCGGCAACCAGCGCCCGGCGCTTGGCCACCAGTTCGGGCCCTTTGGCGAGCTGGCAGCGGCCGACCGCCGCTTCCATTTCGCCGAGCCGGAAATTGAATCCGACCATGTTGACGAGGTCGTCGTGGCCCTGCTTCTTGCCGACCACCGCTTCGCCGTGGTTGCGGATCAGGGCCACGCGTTCGGCCAATCGATCGTCGTTGGTGACCACCACTCCGCCTTCGCCGGTGTGGATGTGCTTGTGGTAGTTGAGGCTGAAAACCCCCATGTGGCCGAGAGTGCCGGGCGGACGGCCCTTGTAGGCGCCGAACGGAATCTGGGCGCAGTCTTCGATCACCGTCAAATGGCGCTCGCGCGCGAGCGCCATGATCGGATCCATGTCGGCGGGGCCGCCAAAGATGTGGACCACGATCACCGCCTTGGTGCGCGGCGTCAGGCGGGCGCGAATGGTGTCGGCGGTCAGGCAAAAGGTTTGCGGGTCGATGTCGGCGAACACCGGCACCGCGTTGAAGATCAGCGCCGCAGTCGCCGAGGCCATCATGGTGTAGGGCGACACGATCACCTCGTCGCCCGGGCCGACGCCGGCGGCGCCGGCGGCGGCATAGAGGCCGCTGGTGGCGGAATTGACCGAAATCGCGTGCTTGGCCTTGAAGGCGAGCGCCCATTCGGCTTCGAAGGCGCGCACTTCCGGCCCGCCCCAGAAATCGTCGTGCCAGGTGCCGAGATATTGCGAGAGGTTTCCGCTCTCCAGCACGCGGGTCACCGCGGCGATTTCCTCGCGCCCGACGAAGTTATAGGCGGGAAAGGGCTCGCGGCGCACCGGATCGCCGCCGAGCAGGGCCAGTCGGCTCATGGTCTTCCTCCTTGAGCGCCGCCGTCCATCGCCAGCAGCGCGGCGCAGATTTCTTCGGCCGCGAGCGCGTTGGTGCCATCGCTGAGCAGCGCCTCGCCCCGGGTGACGCATCGATGCAGGTTATCGACGCCCTCGACCAGCGCCCGGCCGAACCCGGTCGGGCGGCGTCGTTCCGAAACCAACACGCGATAGCCGGCGAACAGCGGGCTCGATTGCACGCGGCGCACTCGCAGGCGCTGGCCCTGTTCCTCGATGGCGAGGCGGCCTTTGTCGGTGGTGATTTGCAGCTCGAAATCGAAGAACGCACGGGAATCGGTTGCGACCAGATGAAAAAGGCCGCCGTCCGGACCTTCGAGCACCGCGTCCAGCGACGGATCGTTCGGCAGGTGATCGTCGAGCCGTCCCGATACCGCGCGCGGCGCGAGCGGCCCCCAGAGATAGGCGAGCAAGTCGATCAGATGGCTGCCGCAGTTGAGAAGGCCCTTGCCGTAGTAGCCGACCGCGCCGTGGACCCGGCCCCAGGCGCCGGCGGCGATTTCGCGCTTGAGCGCCCGCAGGACGGGATCGAAGCGGCGGAAATAATTGACCGCGAGCGGCCGGCCGGCCTTGGCGTAAGCCGCGACGATCCGGCGCGAATCTGCGGGTGCGCCGGTCAACGGCTTTTCCGCGAACACCGCGCGCACCGGAAACGCGAGCAGCGCCTCAAGCTGGGCGGCATGCGCGGGCGTCGGCACGCAAATGCTGGCGACATCGAACGCGGCGCCGGATTCGAGACATTCGCCGAGACTTGCGAACCCCTGCTTGACCCCCCAGCGGGCCATGAACGCCTTGCGCCGTTTCGCATCCGGCTCGACGCATGCCGCCAAATGGTACCCCTTATGCGCGCGGTAGGCCCCGGCGTGGGTGAAAACGCCCGCGCTTTTTGCCCTCGTCGGACGCCGTTCATCGTAGCCGCCGGCGATGGCGCCGCAGCCGACGATCAATACCGAGAGCGTTTTAGACTTTCTTGCGGCGGACATGGGCATTCATTTCGGCGATGTCGGGCCGGCGGTCGAGCAGCGCCAGCACGTCGGCGAGCGTAAAGACGGGATTCTTCGGATACAACTCCGCGAAGATCGCGCCGATCAGGCGATAATCCTCGGGCGTATCCAGCGTCAGCGCCAGATCGGGACGCCTAAGCGCGGCCGGCGCCGGCACGTTGCGCAACGAATAGATTTCGGGGTGGCGGTAGATGTAGAGACTGACGTGCTCGTGGTCGCCGGCGTCGTCGGTGCGGCGCGCCACGTCGGCGAGCACCGAGGTTGCGAACACCTGGGTATCCATGCCGATCGGATAGCTCCGCTCCAGGACGTTGGACACGTAATCGACCTTGGCCGATCGATACGTCCGGATGCAGTCCTCCACCAGCGCCGGGTCGATCAACGGGCAATCGCCGGTCGTTTCGACGATCACGTCGATCTTGTGATGGACGGCCGCGTCGAGCACCCGTCGCAGCACGTCGTCTTCGCTGCCGCGCCAAACCCCGACGCCGAGGCGGCGCGCCAGCGCCTCAACCGGGTCGTCGGTGGCGTTGGTCGTCGTCGCCACCACAATCCCGTCGAGGGAAGGCACGCGCCGGAGCCGCTCGATCATCAGTTCGAGCATCGGCTTGCCGAGAACCTCCTTCAGCACCTTGCCGGGAAGCCGGGTCGAGGTCATGCGGGCTTCAATGGTGGCGACGGTGCGCGGCATGGCTAGGCTCTGAATGTAATCCAGGGCGCCCGCCAACGCACCGGTCAAGCGCGCGATTCGTCCACGTGGGCGAGCGCGGGATCGGCCTCGACCAGGGCCAGCGCCGCGCGCCAGTTGTGGCCCGCCGGTCCCGCCGGCAACCGGGGAAACAACGCACGCATGAAGGCAAGATCGGCCGGCGTGTCGAGGGTCCAGCGATGCTTGGCCACGCCCGCGATCGGGCACGGTAGGTTCGCCTTGCGCGAATCGGGATGCGCGCGGATGAAGGGCGTTACGTGCTCGCGGTCATGGGGCTTGCTCGCTTCGCGCGCGGCGCGATCGAGCCAGGCGAACGTCATCGCCTCGCAGTCGAGCCCGTGCGGCCAGGTCGGCGGCATGTTGTTGCAGGTGTAGTCGAGGCCGTCGCGGGCGCGCAAGCCGAGCACTTCGGCCGCCACCGCGGGATCGATCAGGGGGCAGTCGGAGGTGATGCGCATGACGACGTCGGCCTTGAGCGCGCGCGCGGCCCGCCAGTAGCGGTCGAGGACGTCGGATTCGGAGCCGCGAAAAACCGCGATGCCCAAGCGGCGAGCCTCGGCGGCGACCGGATCGCTGTCGGCGGTGTCGGGAATCGCGCAACACACCACGTCCCCGCCGGCGACGGCCCGGCACCTGGTCATCACGTGATCGAGCACGGTCTTGCCGCCGACATCCATCAGAACCTTGCCGCAGAGGCGGGTCGAGCCCATGCGCGCCTGCACGATGATCGCCGTGGTCACGATTTCAATCCCAGGGCGCCGGCGAGCGCCGCGACCACGCGCGCGACATCGGCCCGCGTCAGCCCGACATAGAGCGGCAGCGAGAGCGTGCGCTCGTAATAGGCGTCGGCCCCGGGCAGCGCCAGGTCGCCGTAGAGGCGCCGGTAATAGGGCTGGCGATGGACCGGGAGATAATGAACCTGGGAGCCGACGCCTTTCCCCGCCAGCGCGCGCATGACCTTACCCCGCGTCGTGCCGGCGGCGCGAAAATCGATCAGGACGACGCACAAGTGCCACGAGGGCTCGCTCCATGCCACGCGCGGCAGCGGCCGGACCACGGGCGCGAGCGGCGCCAATGCTTCCGCGTACCAATCGACGATGCGGCGGCGTTCGGCGGCGAATCGGCCGAGCTTGGCGAGTTGGCTTTCGCCTAGCGCGCATTGGATGTCGCTGGCGCGGTAATTGAATCCCGGTTCGGGCATTTCGTAGTACCAGGGATTGGGCTCGCCATCGGACCCAAACCCCTGTTCGCGGATTTCGAAGCGCGCCGGATCGCGCACCATGCCGTGGCTGCGGAGTTCCGCGAGCAGGCGCGCGAGAGTCGCGTCGCGGGTAGTGACGGCGCCGCCCTCGCCCATGGTGATCGTCTTGACCGGATGGAACGAAAACGCGGCCATGTCCGAATGCGCGCACGCGCCGACCGGCTGACCGGCGCACGTCCCGCCGAGGGCGTGACAGGCGTCCTCGACCACCTTGAGGCCACGCGCGCGCGCGATCGCGCCCACGCCTTCCATGTCGACGCATTGGCCACCGAGATGCACGGGAAAGACCGCCTTGACGCGGCGGCCCGCGCGGGCGAGCGCGGATTCGAAAGCGGCCGGGGTCAGAAGCCCCGTGTCGGCATCGACGTCGGCGAACACCACGTCGGCGCCAACGTAGCGGAGCGCGTTGGCGGTGGCGAGAAAGGTGAGGGTCGGCACCACCGCCGCGTCGCCGGGGCCGAGATCGAGGGCGAGCGCGGCAAGATGTAGCGCGGCGGTGCCGTTGGCGCACGCGACGGCGTGCGGAGCGCCGGTCGCCCGGGCCAGCGCATGCTCGAACGCGGCGACCGCGGGCCCGCCGGTGAGCGTACCGGAGCGAAGCGCACGCCCGACCGCGGCGACATCGTCGTCCTCGATCAGGTGCCGGCCGTAGGGAAGGAACGGGTCCGCCATGACGACCGCCGCGCGCGCCTCACACGGAAACAGCGATCAGGCGCTTCAAGCCGGCCTCGTCCAGCCATTCGGTATTGTTGTCGCTGGCGTAGCGGAACCCATCCTGAACCGGCAACGCGCCGTCGCGCAACACGTGCCCGGTCCAGGAGACCGAATCGGGCTCGATGATGTAGCGGTCGGGAAATTCGACCGTGTTGCGGGCGTGGTCCTCGGTGATCATCACTTCGTGCAGCTTCTCGCCGGGACGGATGCCGATAATCTTGTGCGGCAGATTGGGCGCGAGCGCGCGGGCGAGATCGACCACGTTCATGCTCGGAATCTTCGGCACGTAAACCTCGCCGCCGCGCATGGTGGCGAGGCACGAGAGCACGAAATCGACGCCCTGCTGCAGCGTGATCCAGAAGCGCGTCATGCGCGTGTCGGTGATGGGGATTTCCTTGGCGCCCTCGCGCATGAGACGCTGGAACAGCGGCACCACGCTGCCGCGCGAGCCGACCACGTTGCCGTAGCGCACGACCGAGAAGATGGTGTTGGCCTCGCCGCTGAGGGCGTTGGCGGCGGTGAAAATCTTGTCGGAGGCGAGCTTGCTGGCGCCGTAGAGGTTGAGCGGGTTGACCGCCTTGTCGGTCGAGAGCGCGACCACCCGCTCGACCCGCGCGGCGATCGAGGCGAGCACCACGTTTTCCGCGCCGATGACGTTGGTGTGGATGCACTCGGTCGGGTTGTATTCGGCGATCGGCACGTGCTTAAGCGCGGCGGCGTGGATGACGACATCGATGCCGTTGAGCGCCATGGTCAGGCGGTCGCGGTCGCGCACGTCGCCGATGAAATAACGCAAGGCCCGGTACTGGCGCGGATCCAGCTCCTGGCTCATTTCGTACTGCTTGAGCTCGTCGCGCGAATAAACCACCAAGCGCTTCGGCTTGTAGCGTTCGAGCACGGTCTTGACGAATCGCTTGCCGAACGAGCCGGTGCCGCCGGTCACCAGAATCGAGCGTCCGTCGAGGTTGAGCGCGGTGGAATAGTGGCTGACGGAGGGCGAGGTCACGGGGAAATCCGGGAAAACCGAGAGTCGTGGCATCTTATCCGCGCGGTCGCGGGGGAGGCAAGGCGGGGGATCGATTGCCCGCGATACTGCGTGGGCGCATAATCACTCGCCCGGTCGATCAACAATGGACTCGCCGACATGGCGGCAAAGCATCGATCCGCCTTAGGGCGGGCCGCGAAAGCGAAACGGCGCCCCTCAGCCGCCTTAAAACGGGGGGCTGCCGTCTCGCCCCGCAAGAATGTGCGGACAAAAGATCCTCTGGCGCGCGCAAAGGCGCTTGTCGAACGCGGGGCCTTCGGGGAAGCCATTACCGTCGCCGAGTCGTTGCTTGATGCCGATCCGCGCTATTGGCCCGCGCGGGAATTCATCGCCCACATTCTCTGGAGACGCGGTTATCCCAAGGAGGCAATTCTGTTTCTCGAATCGGCGATCATGACCGCTCCGGACAAGGCAGAGATTCAGACAAGACTCGCGTCGACGCTGATGCTCGCGGCGCAACAAAGCGGGTTGATGATGGAGCGCGCCGTCGAGCTGGCCGAGAAAATCCTGGCGCGGCACGTTCCGACCGTCCCTTTGTTGCTGGATCTGTCCAATCTTAATTTCCGATGCGGCCGACCGGATAAAGCCTTGCGGACGGCTGAACGGGCCGTGGCCGAATTTCCCGACAGCAAGTCGGCGAAAATGAATCTTAGCGTCGCGTTGCTGATGCACGGCCGGAAAGAGGACGCCGTCAACGCTTACGCCACCATTTTGAAGCCCTACCGCATCCGAACCGGGGCCAACGCCGATAATGTCCGGCGCCAATACGCCAATCTGGCCGCCGAATACGACAACAACCCGCTGCACCAATATTTCAGCGCCCGGATGGCGAAGTTCATTGCCGACACCATCGGGCCGATCGGTGGCTTGCGTATGTTGGATGCGGGTTGCGGCACCGGACTGCTCGGCACCCTTTTGAACCCGGAGCGCCTAGTGGGCATCGACCTGTCGCCGGAAATGATCGAAAGAGCGCGGGCGCGGAACGCCTATGCCGACCTGATCGCGGGAGATCTCGTCGAGACGATGAGCAAGCTTGACACCCGTTTCGATCTGATCGCGTCTTCTTGTGTTCTTTACCACCTGGCCGACCTCGCCCCTTATTTCCGGCAAGCGGCGCGTTTGCTGGAGCCCGGCGGGCATTTGTTCATTTCCACCGATCCCGCCCCGGATGATATGGACATTGGCGAAAGCGGCCCGGGCGAGTACGCTCATAGCCGCGCCTATCTCCGCCGTCTGGCGGCGAAAACCGGTTTTGCGGAAATCGCCATCGCGATTATGGGCCACCGGGCCACGCCGGGCTTCTGGTGCGCCTTCCGCAAGGGATCGCCGGCGAACACGGATTCCGCCCATGGCCGCTAAACGATCGTCCGCCAAAACAAGACGGCGAGCGAAAAAACCGCCCTCGCCGATCACGGCCAAATCGGGGCGGCGCGGCGGGAAACCCCGACCGAAAGCCGACCCGCTGGCGCGCGCCAAGAAACTGGCCGATCAGGGCAAAATCGGCGATGCCTTGCGCGCGGCGCAACAGGTGGCGAACGCCGACCCGAAACAGTGGCAGGCCCTGAACCTGATCGGCTCGCTGCTCTGGCGTTCGGGCCATCCCGCCGAAGCCCTGGCCATGCATGAAAAAGCGATTGCGGTCGCGCCGGACGAGGCAGGCGTTCAGGCCGAATTGATCGGACAGTTCTTCAGCGCGTCGTTCAAAGCCTCGATCGATCCGGAGCGGGCGATAAGAATCGTCGAACGGTTTCTCGACCGGCATGTTCCGACGGTCATATTCATGGCGCAATACATCAACGCCCTTCTCATCGCGCGCCGCTTCATGGACGCCTTGAGAATGTCCGAGCGGGCCATAAGCTTGTTTCCGGATAATGCCACGTTGCACAGAAACAAATCGGTTGCCCTCGTCCACATGGGCCGGGCCGAGGAAGCCGTCGCCGCCTTCGCGCGCGGTCTTCGCCCATACCGGCCCGAGGCCGAGTCGAGCGAAAGTCAGGCGCGCCAGAATTCCGGCCTCCTCACCCAATACGCCGATCTGGCGGCGACCTACGACGACAACCCCTTGCATCGATCCTTCAGCGAACGCATGGCGGCGTTCATCACCAAGTTCGCGGGCGCGACCATAGGCAAGAACGTATTGGATGCCGGCTGCGGTACCGGACTGCTCGGCACCCGAATTAAAACCCGGCGATTGGTCGGTATCGAAATATCGCCCGCCATGATCGCGCAAGCGCGCGGCCGAGGCGTTTACGACGAACTGGTCGAAGGCGACCTGACCGGAGCGATGGCTGCGCGCGACGACACGTTCGACATCATCGCGTCTTCATGCGTGTTGTACCATCTCGCCGATTTCGCCCCGTTCTTCCGCGAAGCCGCCCGGCTCCTGGTTCCCGGGGGCTATTTGTTCTTCTCCGTGGATCCGGCGCCCGACGACATGGATGTCGGCATCACCGAACCCGGCGAATACGCCCATAGCCGCTCCTATCTGCGACGCCTGGCCGCGCAGGCGAGCCTTACCGAAACGGCCATCGCCGTCATGCCTCACCGCATTTGTCCGGGATTCTGGTGCGCATTCCGAAGACGATCCAAATCTTAACGACCGTTTACCATGCCGCCCGAGGCGTCCTTGTCGGGGCGGTCCGACCCTTCGGCAACCGGGGAAAATACGTTCAATCTGGCGCGGGGTTGTGGCCAAAGCCGACGGCAAGGATTCAAAAAAATCGTTATAAAACAATTCATTAACGAAAATGCGGGATTTTCCCTCATGAAGATTTTGGGGATCGATCCGCCTGATCGCGCTTGCGTCCGATTTTAAAAACGGGTAATCATCCCGGGTCGGCCGGAAGGCAAAGAATGCCCGAGGGTCGGCGTGTGGCGCGGAACCGTAGAAAACCGGGACTTCGCCGTACCGAACGCAGAAACCGCGTTCGATGTGCAACTCTAGAACGGAGTGACTCCAATGGCAGAGAACGTCTCGCTTTCGGCCGCAGTACGGGCCAACCTACTCGCTCTCCAATCCACCTCTGAGCTGATCGCGCGCACGCAGGGCCGCCTGTCGACGGGCTTGCGCGTCGCGGCCGCCGTCGACGACCCGGTCTCGTTCTTCCAGGCCAAGTCGTTGAACGACCGGTCCGACGACTTCAACACCAAGAAGCGCGGCATCGACCAGGGCATTAGCACCATCTCCGCCGCGACCGACGCGGTGACCGGCATCGAAGCGCTGGTGCAGCAGCTGAAAGGTCTCATCCTCACCGCCAAGTCGGCGGCGACATCGACCGAAGTCAGCGACCTGGTCACGCAGTTCAACGACCTGCGCACCCAGATCAACAACCTGGCTTCCGACGCCACTTACCAGGGCATCAACCTGGTGAACGGTACCGGCCAGACGCTCACGGTGAACTTCAGCAACGATACCGCGAGCGTGTTGAACGTAAACTCGTCGGACATCCGCACCAGCCGTCTCGGCCTCAACGTCGCCAAACTTTCGGCGGTGACGAGCACCGATCTGGCCTTCAACCGGGGCTACATCTCCGCCGGCACGATCTCCGGCGCGGGCGTCGGCGCGAGCGAAGCTTCCGGCATCGCTTCGGGCAACACGATCTCGGTGACGGTCGCGGGCCAATCCACCACCACTATCTCGGCGGGCGATACCATCACGCTTTACTACGATGGGCTCACGTTCACCGTGAACGTCGTGGAAAGCCGGACCGCGGCGAACGCCATCTCCGGCGGCGTCAACTTCATCACCGCCGGCACGTACGCCGTCGGCTCGTCGGTGGTGTTCAACCTGATCACCGGGTTCTTCTCCGGGGCTTCGGCCGGCACCGGCTACAGCAACCAGTCCGCCGGCACGGGCTACAGCGCGGGCACCAACCATGTGTCCACGTTGTCCGGGCCGTTCCTGCTGCTGACCGGAACGTCGATCAGCGTCTCCGAAACCGACGCCACCCGCGTCGTCGGCGTCGGGTTCACGACCGAGTTCAACTCCCGAATCAACAACCTCGATACCGGGTTGACCACGCTGCGGTCGCGCGCCCAGTCGCTGGGTTCGAACGTCGCCCTGCTCCAGACCCGGCTCAACTTCACCAAGGCCTACGTGAGCACGCTCACCACGGGCGCGGGCAAGTTGACGCTCTCCGACCTTAACGAGGAAGGCGCCAACCTGCTGGCCCTGCAGACCCGCCAGCAGTTGGGCATCCAGTCGCTGGCCTTCGCCGGCCAGGCCGAGCAGACGATCCTCACCCTCTTCCGTTAATCGCGGAGTGAGGCGCGGACGGCGCCGAATCGCCGGCCGAACCGGAAGATCGGAGAGAGGCGGGGAGAAATCCCCGCCTCTCTTGTTTTTCGGAACGACCGGCCCGCCAGGCGGCTTGACGCTGCTTTTCGGTCCGGTCACTTTCTACGGGTTCGTCGCCTCGGAGATTCCATGCCGCCCGGATCGAACGCCGCCAAACAACGCCCTCGCCGCTCGGACACCCCGCGCGGCAAGGACGTTTTTCGTCCCGCCGAACCGAAGGATCTCGATCGAAAATTGCTCGAGCGGAACCTGGCCGCGTTCGCGCGCCATTTGCCCTCGATCCACCGCAAGCTGACGGCCGTCAACCAACCTCGCTCCCGCCTGTTGATATCGGGGCGGCGCGATTTCGACGTCGAGTTCGGCGGCGTCCGCCTGTACGGCATGGGCGCGCGGGAAGCCGCCAAACGGCGCGTCAAGATTTTCTTCGAAACCCCCTACGACCGCACCCGGCTGATCATCGCCCCGCCCGATACGTCCAACCTCGACAAATTCGCCAACTTGGCGGTTTATCGGGCCCTTCGGCACGCGGCCAAGGACGCGGATATCTTGTTCGCGAAAAATCCCATTCGCGAATGCTTTCACCTTGTCGTTCTCGGCGTCGGACTCGCCGAACAACTTCCCCTGCTGGTCAAGGAAACCAATTGCCAGCATTTGATCTTCATCGAGCCCAACAACGAGTTTCTCTACCATTCGCTCCGCACGTTCGACTGGGACAAATTCTTGCGCGGCTTCCTGACGGAAGGAAAAACCATCTCCGTCGAGGAAAACACCACGCCCAAGGGCATCGCCGTGTCGATCCGCAATCAGATGCGGTTCATCAATCCCGCCTTCATCGACGGCGCGTTTATTTACAAGAGCTACCCGAATTCCCTGCTCGACGGCGCGGCGCTGGAGATGGCGGCCGATCTCAATTTGTTCCTGACCGGTCTCGGCTTCCTCGAGGACGAGATCGACATGATGCGGAACTCCTACCATAACCTCAAGGATTTCTCCGGCGCCTATTTCAAGGAGCGCAAGACGCGATGCGAAATGCCGGCTTTTGTCGTCGCCTCGGGGCCGTCTCTCGACAACGACCTGCCGTTTCTCAAGGCGAACGCCGATCGCGCCATCGTTATTTCGTGCGGAACCTCGATTCGCATCCTGCTTCGCAACGGCATCGTGCCCGATTTCCACATGGAAATGGAAAACGTGCCCGCGGTCGCGGATTTGATGGAAAAAATATCGGCGGTGCATTCCCTCGGGGGTATTACCCTGGTCGCGTCCACGACGGTCGACCCCAGGGTCAAATCCTACTTCGACCGCACGATCTTTTATTTTCGCGCCGGATTGGCGTCCTGCATCATGTTTGCGCCCGAAGACGGCACCAATATTCCGCAAGGAATGCCGACCGTTTCCAATCTCGGCCTTTCTTTCGCCCAGCAGATCGGTTGCCATTCCATTTACATGTTCGGGATCGACCTCGGCGCGCGCGACCCCAAGCGCCATCATGCCAAGGACGCGCCCTATGGCGAAGGCGAACTCGATTTCACGACGGTCATCGACCAGCCGGTTCCCGGCAACTTGGGCGGAACCGTGTATTCGGAAGCTATTTATCTGTGGTCCCGCGATACGATGCAGGACGTTATCAAATACATGGGGCCGGGATATACGTACTATAACTGCAGCGACGGGATACGCATTCTGGGCACGACGCCCAAGTTGTCATCCACGATTTCCCTGCCCACGACCGCCGCAAAATCCGAAACAGTCGAGCGAATCGTCGGCCGCTTCGACCGTTACGAATCAGCCATGTTCCAGAAGGCATGGGCCGACCGCAATCATGTTCTTGAAATACGAAAATTTCGCGATCTTCTCCTAAATCTCTGCCGTCCGCCCCGATCGGGCGGAAATGGGCGGTCACGGAAAAAGCTGGGATTTTCGCTCGACTACATGCAAAGGGTCGTGCGCGCCCTGATTCCGCCGCGCACCAATCCATCGATCGAAATCCATTGCTATCGCGGGTCGACGTTCCTGACCATGATTGCGCTCTATTTTTACTTCACCCGTATTCACAGCCGGGCGAAGCGGCGCGCCATGGAGCAAATCCTCCGAGATCAGTTTGCCGATCTTATCAACAGGATCGCCGATCGCGTCGTCGAATTCTACGGCGAACTCGATCCCGAAAAAACCGAGCGCGACGCCAAAGACGCCGACGCCGCGCTCGGCCGATCCCGTCGGCCCCGGCCGAAAAGATCCGAACCGCGAACGAAACCGCGCAAGACACCGGCCAACGGCGCGGCCGCCCGCCGGCGCGAAACCCGGCGCAACGGCGGCAAATCCCGCCCCGGACGTACTTTATAATCGCTTGATATAATTACGTTTATTAGATATTCGTCCTGCCCGCGAGTCTGGACACCGCCGAACAACCTCGGTATGCTTGGGGCGTCTGCGTAACCAGAAGGGATGCGCGATCATGGTCGGCACGCCCGACATTCTCGCCGGACGCTCCGTCGCTTTTGGCCTAGTCTCCCTGGGCACGGCCGCGGCGCGACCGAATTTCGAACTCCGGTTCAGCGTTCTGCAAAACACGATTATTGATCGCCTCAACAAGGAAATCGAGGCAGTCAATGAATCTTCCCGCGAATCGGTGGACGCGTTTCTCCTGTCGTCGCAGAAAAAACTGGAAGCGTTTCAGGCCAAGCTCGGGGCTTTCACGTTTGCCAATACGCGCAATGCCTGGAACTTGTCCGATTTGGCCGGCAAAGTTGATGATCTGCAGACCGCGCTCAATGCCGCCGATACGGCAACGTTCAACAGCGTGCTCCATGCGATCAATGAAAACGTCGGCCGGCTGTCGGTTCCCAATGGGGCCGCCGTCGGAATATTGCTTGATGACGGCATAACCGCTATCCGCCGGAACGGCTTGATCAATGTCACCCGCGACGGCGCCAAGGAGCGGGTTACAAGCTTCGCCCAGTTCACCGACAACGCCGAGGCTCAGAGCGCTATCAACGCGGCAAAGTCGACGATCACGAGATCCCTCAATGCCGTTCTCGCGCGCGCCGAAGCAGCGGCGAAACTGAACCAAGTCACCGACAAAAACCTCGTCGCGACCAAATTTCAAATCGAGGCGACAAAAGCCGCGCAAGATGTGGAGTTGGCCGCGGAAGTCGCGAAACTGCGCCAGAAGTACGCCATATTCCTCAACGATCTGTCGCTCGCCTTCGAGTCGAATCAGGCGCTGGCCGAACAATTAGGCAAAGGCCTGTTCGATCCGAACAAGGTCGATCCCGGATCGGTATTGAATATTTTCACCTGACTCGCTACGCCGCCTTGGCGCGTGCTTTCGTAACCAGCGCTTCAAGCACCGCGAAAAACTCGTCCGCGAATTTTTTTGCGTCGCAGAGACGGCTTTTCTTGAACTGCTCGGGCAGGGTCCGCCGTGTTTGCCGAAGCGCGGGCAGATTTGCGGCCAGTTGTCCGGCTATCGACGCGATTCCGTCGGCATCGTCCGCGATCCATTCGTCGCGGCCGGCCAAGTGCAAAATCGCCGATCCCAAGCGGCCGGCGCTGCGATCTCCGCGCAATGAAACGACCGGAACGCCGCGCCATAATGCTTCGCAAATTTCCGTCGCGCCGCTCACCGGATAAGTATCGAGCAGAATATCGATCGCGGAATAGAACGCCGCCGCCGGGCTTTTACCCTCCCCGGCCGTGAGAAAATCCACCCGCTCGCCGACCCCGAACCGTGAAAACAAATCGATTACGCGGGCTCGCGTACCGTCATCGAGCGACGGTCCGCGGCCGAGAACGAGCCGCGCGCCCGGTACCGCACGCAAAGCCCGTGCCCAGATTTCCGCCGCTCCGGCGACGCGCGCGGGATCGAGAACGCCACCGAAGGTAACGAATCCGTTGCGCGCGGCGGGATTCACCTCGTCCTCCGAATCGTCGTCGATTTCCACCGACGCCCCGATATATGCCATCAGACCGCGCGCGAGGGTAAGCGTCGTGGTTGCGCCCGCATCCTTTCCATCGGTTTCCGCCATCGACGAATCGGACAGGACCACGTCCGCGGTCCCGGGAAGGCTGCCTTGGGGCCAACCGAGCCAGCTGACCTGGACCGGCGCGGGATGTCGGGCAAGGAAAGCGGGCCGGGCGTCCGGCGCCGCTCCGCACAAGTCAACCAGCACGTCGATCGCGTCGTTGGCGACAATACGGGACAACGTTTCGTCGTCGATATTGTAAATCGGACACCAGTCCTCCGTCTCTTTTTGCAGCCGGGGCGTATCGACAATCGGACGGGCAAACTGCTGATAAACCTGAATATAGATTTTTCTGGCGTCGTGATGAGCCATGACGCATTCGAAAAACCCGATATTGCGCTGCATCGCCGTCTCGTTGACGAGAAATGCGACGCGAAGCTTGCCGCGGCGACCGGGGTCGATCGTCTTGGGGTCGATCGCCGGCGGCGGAGGATTGGGTATCGGCCCTTGCGCGATCGCCGAGACGGCCGCCGCGGCCTCGGCGGGATAGGCGCGCCATTCGGACGATGGCAGATATGCGAGCACAGTCAGCAATTGGCCGCGCGCCGGCCATGACGTGGGATCGAGCCGAACGGCTTCGCGCGCGACTTTAAGAGCCAAGTCAAGCCGCCCCTGCTTCAGGAGGACTTCCGCCCAATGAATGAATCCCGCCGCTTCTGTCGGCGCGAGCCGGCAGGCATGCTCAAGGGATTGGGCGGCCTCCTCGTACTGTCCCAGGCCGAGCAGCGATTGTCCCAATAGCCGATATGCCTCGACGTTTTGAGGGCGCAGCGAGAGTTCGCGCCGGCAAAGATCGACAGCCTTATCGTAACGGCGGATGTAATACTCGTATCCGGCATCCAACACATATGCCGATTGCCGCGCCTTTTCGATATTGGCGATGAAATCCGTGAACCCCTCGGGCAGAATTAAAGAAAGTCGAGGGTTTTCCTCCAGAGTCACCGCAAGCTTGGAATAGTAAAGACTGTCCGTGATGTTGCCTGCCCGGCCATGCACCGCGGCCAAGGCTTCGACGATTTCACGCCCGTCGGGATTGAGCCGGTGCGCCTCGTCCAAGATCCGAATCGCCGAACCGATATCATTGAGCGACAACGCCGAAAGGCCGAGAACGAATAAGGGCTCGGACGCCTGGGGCGACAGGAGCCGCGCGGCTTCGGCCCGCTCCACCGCCGTGTCGGTATTCCCTTCCGCGAGCGCGCGGAGCGCGAGATCCAAATGATCGTCGTAAGTGGTGTTCGCCCCGGGATTCATGGCTGAAACTTAATCGGTGGACGGGAAAATGGATAGCGGCGGGTTAGGCATTTATTGCCGCCCGATACGAGACGGAAATGCCATTCCCGACGGCCGACCATATCGCCTCGTTCCCCCGAGATTGTTAAAAAAATATTATATTTCAGATAGTTATTTGGCTATCGGCGGTTGGCACACCCCTTGCGAGAGAGGCAGGCGAACACCCGAAGAGCGCTTTCGGGCGGCGACCAAAACCGCGCAAAGGACACGAGCGATGGAAGACCTCAGCGTCAAGACCAAGTCCCTCAACGCCGCGACCCTGGCGGCCGCAACGGGCCAGGGCTCGGATGCGGCGGACAAGGCCGGCTCGGCGCCCCCCGATGCCTTCGCCATCGCCTTCAACCAATTCCTGCGCAGAGCCGCCAAGCCGGAGCAGTTGCTGGGTGGCGCCCGAGGCCAGATCCTTCCGTTCAACATTTCGTTCGGCGCCCACCGCGCCGATCCGGCGCCCAAGAACGCCGAATTCGAGCGGACCGACGCCTCCGCCTTTCGCGCCGAGCCGACCCGGTCCGCTCCCGCCCCGCGCGACGACCGCCCGGCTCCGGCCCGGGATTCCGGCCCGGCCGCCAACGAGGCCGCGCCCGGGTCCGCCGACCAGGCACCGACCGAGGCGTCGACGCAAGCCGCGAACGATGCCGCCAAGACCCAAACTCCCGCCGCCCAGCACGCGCATGCCGCCGACAACCGCGATGCATCGCGCGCCGCGAACAGGGCTCAAGCCGCCGACGCCGTCGATTCCGACGAGCATGGCCGCGGCCGTAAGAAAAAGTCGACGGCCGCCGCCAAGGAACCCGGCCCCGCGCCCAAGGATCAAGCCATTGCCGTCCTGACCGCCCTCGCCGCCGCGAATGCGCCGGAAGATGGCGATAAGTCCCGGGGCGACGGCGCCAAGACAACCGACGAAACGTCCGAAGACGGCGACGACGGCCGGCGCCTGACCGGCATCGCCAACGCCCTCACCCAACTGGCCAAGCAGCCGCGTGGGCTCGCGCGCGCGGGCGCCAACGAGACCGGAGAAAACGGGCGTGCCGCCGCCGGCGACGAGGACACCGCCGTCGACAAGGGCGAACCGAAGGAGAAAAAGGCCGGTACGCTTATGGACGCGCGCACGCGGCAGGCCGCCGATCTCGCCGAGCGTGTCGGGCCGGCCACGCGGATGACGGTCGAGGTGACCGTGACCGACGAGGCCAAAACCTTGATTTCGCGCCCGACGGGGGCCTTGTTCGCCGCCCGCGACAACCGCGGCGCCGATACCGCCCTCGCGCGCGCGAACGGCGCCGCGGCCGACGCGACACCCGAACAGATGCTCGCCAACAATGCGACTCCCGATGCCGCGGACGATATCGCCGCGCGCCTGGCGCTGATGCCCGGCGCGAACGGCGTCAATGCCGCTTCCACCATGACCATCGAGGGCGAGAAGCCCGGAGTCCAGATCGCCACCCAGGGCCTCGCCGCGACCAATGGCGGATCGGCCCGCGCCCTGGAGACCCCGAGCCAAACCAACGCCGCCCAACATGCGCAGCGGCCGGCCGCCACTTTCCGCGCCGAAGTGCTGGAGCAGGTATCCGTCAACATCCAGAAGGCGATCAAGGACGGCGCCGATCGCATCACCATCCAGCTGCGCCCGGCCTAACTCGGCCGCATCGACGTCAAGATCGAGGTCACGGGCGACGGCCGTACCCTGGTTCACGTCGCCGCGGACCGCTCCGACACCCTCGATCTCCTGCAACGGGACGCGCGCGATCTCGCCCGATCGCTCCAGGACGCGGGGCTCCGCGCCGACGCCGGCAACCTGCAGTTCAGCTTGCGCGAGCAGACGGCGGAAAACCGCGAGCGCCACCCGCACGGCACCGCGCCGGGCGGCTCCGCCGCCGGCACCGACGCGCCGCACACCGAACAAACGCCGGTCTGGACGCCGATCGTCCTGCCCGGGCGGGTCGACATCCGCGCTTAAAGGCATCCGTAACCAGGAATCCGGGGAACTTATCGTCATGGCCCTCCTCGACGGCACCACTTCCGCCACGACCGCCGCGTCCGGCGCGTCCGTCGCCGCCCGGTCCGAGGCGAAGCTCAAGGACGATCTCAACAAGTTCCTGAACCTGCTCGTGACCCAGCTCAAGCACCAGGACCCGCTCGATCCGATGGACGCGACCGAGTTCACCTCCCAGCTCGTCCAGTTCGCCAGCGTCGAACAGCAGATCCACCAGAACGCCAATCTGGAAAAGCTCATCGCCCTGCAGCAAAATTCGCAGATTTCCAGCCTGGTGAACTACATCGGCATGGGGGTCGAGGCGACGGGCCAGAAAGTGCCGCTCGAAAACGGCGCGGCCATATTTACCTACACGAACCCGAGCAACGTCGCCAAGAGCACCATCAATATCGTCAATGGCCAAGGCGCCACGGTTTACAGCGTCGATGCCGACCGGACCGTGGGCAAGCACGCGTTCTCCTGGGACGGGCGCGACAAGAACGGCATCCTCCAGCCCGACGGCGATTACACCGTGGTCGTCACGGCGCAGGACCGCGACGGCAAGATCCTGCCGATCGAATACACCGTCTTCGGGCGCGTCACTGGCGCGAGCGCCGAAAATGGCAACGTGTCCCTGTTCATGGGCCGGGACATCCAGGTGCCCATAGATAAAGTTAAGTCCGTCACGAGATAAGCGAAACCAAAGCCAGGGCCGCCACCCGCGGCCCGAACATAGGAGAGACGATCATGAGTTTGTTTGGAGCCATGGCATCCGGCGTGTCCGGCCTGACCGCGCAGAGCAGCTCGATGGGCGCTATTTCGGACAACATCACCAACATCAACACCATCGGTTTCAAGGGCACCAAGGTCAGCTTCCAGACCCTGGTCACCAAGCAGACCTCGTCCACGTTCTATTCCGCCGGCGGCGTGCAATCGAAGCCGCGCCAGGACACCGGCGTGCAGGGCCTGCTGCAGGCCTCCACGTCCTCGACCGACATCGCGATCTCCGGCCGCGGCTTCTTCGTGGTCAACGAGGCCGCCAAACCGACCACCGCCAACGAATTCCTGTTCACCCGCGCGGGATCGTTCTTCCAGGATTCGGAAGGGTTTTTGCGTAATACCGCCGGGTTCTACCTGCAGGGCTGGCCGACCAACGCCAACGGCACCGTCATTCCCGCCAACAAGAACCTGACCGTCGCCAACCAGAACATCATCTCCACCGACTATCTCGCCTCGATCAACCTGAACCGGGTCGGCGGCAGCGCCGCGGCCACCACCACCATCGCCATTGGCGCCAACCTGCCCTCCAACGACACGGCCGGTACCGCCCACAAGACCGACGTGCAGTTCTTCGACACCCTCGGTAACGCCAATACCGCAAGCTTCGTCTACACCAAGACCAACCGCGACAACCAATGGGACCTGACCATTGCGCCTCCCTCCGGCACCGCGGTCGCGACCATCGAGGATTCGAGCGGCAATGCCATGCGCAGCGTCGGCCAACTGGAATTCACGGCGCGCCCCGCCGACGGCGCCTCCGTCGTCATCGACGGCATTACCTACGAATTCGACTCCAACGCCTCTGTCGTCGAAAGCGCGACTTTGCGACGGGTCGACGTCAGTTCCAATACGACGCTCGCCCAAGACGTCGCCTCGCTGGTGGCGAAGGTGAAAAGCTCGGACACCGATTTCGCCAACTACGGCGCGTCCGGAACCTACACCAACAACCGCATCCAGGTCAGTTCCGGGAACACCGCCACCGTCCTCTTCACCGAGGACGGCACCGGCAGCTTCACGGTCAACCCGGCGGCGTTGCTGAATTCGTCCGGCGCGTTCGTGGTCAAACAGGAATCGTCCTTCACCGTCCGGAAGGTCACCAAGGCCTACAGCACTTTTGACCAATTCACCTTCACCGCCCTGCCGGCCGACGGCGACACCGTCGTCCTCAACGGTATTACCTATACATTCAGCGCGGCCGAAGCCGTGAACAACGACGGGGATACCAGCATCTATATCGGCGGCACGCTTTCGCAGGCGCTGATCGATTTGGAAAACGCCATCGAAGCGAACGACCCCGATTTCGCCACCAACGGCACCGGCGTCCGCATCCGCGACAATGCCGGCGATTTCAACGCCGTCACCACGCCGTCCTACGACACCTTGGTATTGGAAAGCCTGTCGAAGGGCAGCTATAACATCAACATCACCTTGGCCGGCGCGACCACGGTGACGGAACCGGATGGCACGGCCATTACCGAAGCCACCAATACCGCCATCGACACCACCTACGCCTTGAAGTTCAACGCCTCGGGCCTGCTGTCCGCGGTCGCCGCAGCGGAGCTGGAGGTTCTCGGCTTTTCCAACGGCGCGGCCGACATGGACGACGCCGCCTCCAACAGCCCGCAGATCACGCTCGATTTCGGCACGGTCGGCGAGGCCAACGGCATGACCCAGTTCGGCGCCGCCTTCACGCCGGTGTTCATCACCCAGAACGGCTCGCAGTTCGGCACCTTCGCCGGGGTCTCCATCTCCGAGAACGGCCTGGTGACGGCGCTGTTCGACAACGGCGAAACGCGTCCCGTCTATCAGATCCCGATCGCCACCTTCACCAACGTCAACGGCCTGGAGAATCGGACCGGCAACGTCTGGAACCAGACCCAATTCTCGGGCGACTACACGCTCCGCGTCGCCGGCGGCGGTCCGGCGGGCGCGGTGGTGCAGTCCTCGCTCGAACAGTCCACCGTCGACATCGGCGAGGAATTCACCAACATGATCGTCGTGCAGCGCGCCTATGCCTCGGCCGCCAAGATCATCTCGACCGCGGACGCGATGCTGGAACAGCTCCTGCAGGTGAAACGTTAATCCGATCCTTCCGCTCCTCCGAGGCTCTTCCCTCCAAGCCCAAGGAGTCGAGCCTCCCTCCCGCCGCCCGGGGTGCCCGCCCCGGGCGGTTTCTTTTTGGGGCGAAGCGGACTTTCCGCCCGGGCGAACATGGTTTCCGGTTTCCTAACGCGCGCGGGCAATTTTCGATCCGGGGCGGTTCTTAGCCGTTTTTTAAGGGCTGGGCCCTATGGTCGGAAACGGCGATTCGAACAGGAAATCCTTCGCGAGTCCGCGATGAACGAATTGGCGACCCGAACCACGAATTACTCCCGGCCCCGGCGGGCTCCCGTCTTGACGCTCGCCGATCTGCCGCCGATGGGTACGACCCGCTGGGTCGTCAGCCGCAAGGCGGCGGTGGTCGCCGGGGTCAAGGCCGGTCTCTTGTCCCTCGACGAAGCGCTGCAGCGCTACGGCATTTCCCTCGACGAATTCATGTGCTGGAAGCGCCTGCTCGACGACCATGGCGTCAAAGGCTTGCGTGTCACCCGCATCAAGGAATACCGGACGCAGCCGCATTCCGACACCGATGCGCAGCCGGCCGAAGACCAGAGCATCGTCGACCCCACCGCCGCCTACGCGACCTGATCGGGTCGCTCCCTTCCCGCCGGTAGCGAAGCGCCGCGCCTCTCGGGCGGCGGCCCCGGCGCTCCCCATATCTGTTTGTATTATATGGATAATTTTTTCACTTGCGGGAACTAGGCAATTTTTACCCGCGTCTTAACTATCTGTTTACGATCTCCTGACTAGCCTCGCGACGGTTGGATCGCCGGAGGGCCCCGTCACTCGGGCCGGCCCAACCTTCGAACGCGGGAGAGAACGGGCGTGGACACATTATTGCAAGCCGTTCGCAACATCGGCGCGGTGCGCCTTGTTGTCATGGGCGGATTGGTCGCCGGATTGGTCGGTTTCTTCGTGTTTATGTTGAGCCGGTTCGCCGGCCCCAACTACACGCTGCTCTATTCCAACCTCGACCTCAAGGATTAGGCGCGGATCGTCCAGCAACTCGAATCCCAAAACATCCCCTTCGAGCTCAAGCACGGCGGCACCACCATCAACGTTCCCGGCGATCGGGTCGCGCGCGCGCGCATGACCATGGCCGCGCAGGGACTGCCGAGCGGCGGATCGATCGGCTACGAATTGTTCGACAAGGCCGATTCCCTGGGCGCGACCAATTTCATGCAGAATGTCAATCTGGTGCGCGCGATGGAAGGCGAAATGTCGCGCACCATCCAGACCATCACCGGCGTCCGTTCGGCCCGGGTCCATCTGGTTCTTCCCCGCCGCGAGCTGTTCAGCCGCGACGCGCAAAAGCCGAGCGCGTCGGTCGTTCTGCAGATGCAGGGGTCGCGGCGGCTCGACACCGAGCAGGTCGGAGCCATCCAGCATTTGGTCGCTTCCGCCGTTCCCGGCTTGTTGCCGAGCCGAATTTCGATCGTCGACGACAAGGGATCGCTGCTGGCGCGCGGCTTCGAGGACGATTCATCGCCGACCGCCATTGCCGCCAAGGTGGAACAGCGCCGGCGGCATTTCGAGATGCAGCTCGGCCGCACGATCGAGGAACTGCTCGAACGCACCGCCGGTCCGGGCAAGGTTCGCGCCGAGGTGTCGGCCGATATGGATTACGATCGGATCACCACCCAAGAGGAACGCTTCGATCCGGACGGGCAAGTCGTCCGCTCGACCCAAACGATCTCGCAGACCGCCAGCAGCCGCGACGCCCAGGGCGAGGCGCCCGTCACCGTCGCGGGAGCGTTGCCCGACGCCGGAGCGACCGGCAGCGAAGGACAAAGCTCGCAAACGTCGGACAATCGGAGCGAGGAAACCGTCAATTACGAAATTTCGAAGAAAATCGTCAATCACGTCAAGGAAGCCGGCACGGTCAAGCGCCTGTCGGTCGCCGTTCTGGTCGACGGCATCTACGACAAGACGAAGGGGAGCGACAAAGGCGCCTATGCCGAGCGCCCCAAGGAACAACTGGACATGATGGCCGCGCTGGTGCGCGGCACCATCGGCTATAATGAAGCCCGCGGCGACCGCGTCGAGATCATTTCCATGCAGTTCGCCGATTTCGCGCCGCCGGAGGCGCCGATCGAGCTGTTCTTCGGTTTCAACAAGCAGGACATCGTCCGCATGGCCGAGATCGCGGTGCTCAGCATCGTCGCGATCATGGTCCTGCTCCTGGTCGTCCGTCCCTTGATTTCGCGCGCCCTCGAAGCCTTGCCCGGCGCCGCCGCGGGTATCGTCCGCGACGCGCAACAGCTGGCGCAGCAGATGCAGGCTCCGGCGCTGACCGGCCCAGGCGGCGCGCCGATGCCGGTCGAGGGCGAGGAAGAGGAGCAGTTCGAGGAGTTGATCGATATCGATCGAGTCGAAGGACGGGTCAAGGCGTCCTCGGTCAAGAAGGTCGGCGAAATCGTCGAAAAGCACCCGGAGGAAGCCTTGGCCATCGTTCGCACCTGGATGTACCAGGAAGGCTAAGAACGCGGGAGACGCTAGGACATGGCGCGATCGAAAGACGATTTTCGCGGCCTGAGCGGCCCGCAAAAAGCGGCCATCTTCATGCTCGCCATCGGCCAGGAACAGTCGAGCAAGCTGTTCGCGCGCATGGACGACGAAGAAATCAAGGAAATGTCCCAGGTCATGGCCTCCCTGGGTTCGGTCAGCTCGACCGTCATCGAACGCCTGTTCGTGGAATTCGCCGACCAGCTGTCGTCCGCCGGCTCGTTGGTCGGCACGTTCGACACGACGGAGCGCTTGCTCGCGCAAGCCATCCCGCCCGAGCGCGTCGCCCAGATCATGGAGGAAATTCGCGGCCCCGCCGGCCGCACCATGTGGGACAAGCTCGGCAACGTCAACGAAGGCGTTCTCGCCAATTATCTCAAGAACGAATACCCCCAGACCGTCGCCGTCGTGCTGTCCAAGATCAAGGCCGACCACGCGGCGCGGGTGCTCGCCATGCTGCCTGAGAATTTCGCCATGGAAGTCATCATGCGGATGTTGCGCATGGAATCGGTGCAGAAGGACGTTCTCGACCACGTCGAGAAAACGCTGCGCACGGAATTCATGACCAACCTCGCCCGTACCGCCCGGCGCGATTCCCACGAAATGATGGCGGAAATCTTCAACAACCTGGACCGCAACACCGAAAGCCGGTTCATTTCCGCGCTCGAGGAACGCAACCGCGAATCGGCGGATCGCATCAAGCAATTGATGTTCACCTTCGACGACCTCGTGCGCGTCGACGCCGCCGGCATCCAGCGTCTGCTGCGCCAGGTGGAAAAGGACGTTCTGGCGACTGCCCTCAAGGGCGCGTCCGACGAGGTCAAGCAGCTGTTTTTCTCCAACATGGCCGAGCGCGCCAGCAAGATGCTCAAGGAAGACATCGAGGCGATGGGCGCGGTGCGCCTGCGCGACGTGGACGAGGCGCAGGCCAAGATCGTCTCGGCCGCGAAGGCGTTGGCGGATGCCGGCGAAATCGTCATTTCCGGCCAAGAAGAAGAAGATCAGCTCGTCTACTAAGGTGTCGGGATCGAGGACATGGCCGCTTTGCGCAAATTCACATTCGATCGGGTCTTCGATGCTCCCGTCGCCCCGGTCGTGGAGGCGATCGCGTCGGAAAATCCCGTTGCAGCGCCCGAAACCGCATCCGAAACGCCCGCGGCGCCGACCTTCAGCGAAGAGGAACTGGCTGCCGCGCGCGAGGAAGCCTACGCCCAGGGCCGGGAGAACGGCATCAAGGAAATGTCCGAGTCCATCGAGCGCGAAACGCGCGATGCCCTGGCCGGAGTGGAAAACGCCTTGCGCGAATTGATGTGGTCGCAGTCCTCGATCGAGACGCGCGCGACCGAAGACTCCGTCCGCGTCGCCCTGACCGCCGTTCGACGACTGTTTCCATCTCTCGCCCAACGCGATCCCTTGTCCGAAATCGAGAACGTCGTCGGGCAAGCCATGACCATGGTCCAGGGCGAGGCGATCTTGAACATATATGTCCACGACCGCTTGGCCGAGCCGATTTCGGCGCGGATCCAGGCTCTGGCCGCGACCGCGGGTTTCGAAAACCGGATCAAGATTCATGCACTCGCCTCGATCGCCTCGGGCGACGTTCGGGTCGAATGGAACACCGGCGGCATGACCAGGGACATGGCGGCGATCGAAAAAACCGTCGAGGACATCCTCGTGCGCACGCTTCCCGAGCATGCAACCCCTGCGCACGCGGTCAAGACCGGTGGGGAACCCGCAACGACGGTACCGGCCCCGAACGCCACGCCTTCACCTTCGGAAAATTCGGAAGGGCAACATGGCTGAAGAGAAAGACCTCAACCTCAAGGACCTCGGTAACGGTCAGCCGGAAGGGAATATGCCGTCCTCCGACGTTCCCGAATCGCCCCGCAGCGCCAAGGATTTGGAGCCCGTTTACGACATCCCGGTCCAGGTCTCGGCCGTGCTCGGCAAATCGACGATGGAGGTCAGCCAGCTCCTGCGGCTGGGCCGCGGCGCCGTCGTCGAACTCGACCGCAAGGTCGGCGAGGCGATCGACATTTACGTCAACAATCGCCTGGTCGCGCGCGGCGAAGTGGTGGTGGTCGAGGACCGCCTTGGCATAACCATGACGGAAATCATCAAGACCGATCGCTGATCGCTTCGGCTGCCGTGACCCGACAATAAAGGAAGGTTGACGCTCATGCGCTTGCTCATCATCGGCGATCTCGACGGACAAATCGGCGCCGCCGCGCGCATCGCCATGGAACGTGGCGCGCGTGTCGCCCACGTCGACACTATCGACGCGGCGTTCGAGTCCTTGCGCGCGGGCCAGGGCGCGGACCTGATCATGGTCGACGTGCGGCTTGATGTCGCGCATCTGGTGAAAAGCCTGAAATCCGAACGAATCGGCGCGCCGGTCGTCGCCTGCGGCGTCGGCAACGAGACGCGGATCGCGGTTCAAGCGATCCGCGCCGGGGCCAAGGAATACGTACCGCTTCCGCCCAGCGTGGAACTGATCGCCGCCGTGCTCGAGGCCGTGACCGAGGAGAATACGACGCTGATCGCCCGCGACCCGAAGATGCTGGGCGTCCTCAAAATCGCCGACCAAATCGCCCCCAGCGATGCCAGCGTGTTGATCACCGGGGCATCGGGCACCGGCAAGGAAATGCTGGCGCGCTATCTTCACGAGAAATCCAGGCGCAAGGGCCATCGGTTCGTGGCCGTCAATTGCGCGGCGATTCCCGAAACCCTGCTCGAATCGGAACTGTTCGGCTATGAGAAAGGCGCTTTCACCGGCGCCGTCGCCCGCCGCATCGGCAAATTCGAGGAAGCCAGGGGCGGAACGCTGCTGCTCGACGAAATCAGCGAAATGGACATACGCATCCAGGCCAAGCTGCTGCGGGCAATCCAGGAGCGCGAAATCGACCGCCTGGGCGGCAATCAGCCGGTCAAGATCGATGTTCGCATTCTCGCGACGTCCAACAGGGTGCTCGAGGACGAAGTCGCCCAGGGACGCTTCCGCCAAGATTTGTTCTTCCGCCTGAACGTCGTCAACTTGAACATTCCGCCGCTCGCCGAACGCCCCGAGGATATTCCGTTCCTCGCCGAGCATTTCGCGCGCAAGCTCGCCGAGGCCAACGGCGTCAAGCCGCAGCCGATCTCCGCCGAAGCGATGGCGAAACTCAAGAGCCACGCTTGGCCGGGCAACGTGCGCGAGCTGGAGAACGCGCTGCATCGGGCGGTCCTGCTGTCCGCAGGGCCCGAAATCGGTCCCGAATCCGTTGTCGTCGGCGGTTCGCGCCCGACGGCGGCTGCGGCCCCCGGCGCCGGGGGCTTGGTCGGCCGTACCGTCGCCGAGGTCGAGCGGGATTTGATCATCGACACGCTGACCCATTGCCTCGGCAACCGCACTCACGCCGCCAATATCCTCGGCATTTCCATCCGCACGCTGCGCAACAAATTGAAGCAATACAGCGAGGAAGGCTATGCCGTCCCCACCCCGCGCGAGGGCGAGCGCCCCTCCGCCTGAGGGCGCTTGAATATCCGTTCCGCCTCTGGTCCCCATCATGGCCGACGCAACGCCCCAACCCGCTCTACCCGCCGTCCTGCCGCCGGCGGTGAATGCCCAGCTCTCCAAGCTGGCGCAGCGCGGCGATATCCTGTTCGCCATCGGCGTCGTCGCGATCCTGACGGTCCTCATCCTGCCGCTGCCCAAATGGCTGCTCGACATCAGCCTCGCCTTTTCGCTGACCTTGTCCGTGCTGATCCTGATGATCGCCCTGTTCATCAACCGGCCGCTGGACTTCAGCGCGTTTCCGACGGTTTTGCTGATTGCGACCCTGATTCGTCTCGCCCTCAATTTGGCGTCGACCCGCCTGATCCTGGCCGAGGGCCATACCGGCACCGCCGCCGCCGGTCACGTCATCGAGGCCTTCAGCGGCTTCATCATGGCCGGCAATCTGGTGATCGGCCTGATCGTGTTCGCGATCCTGACCATCGTCAACTTCGTCGTCATCACCAAGGGTTCGGGCCGCATCGCCGAGGTCGCCGCCCGGTTCACGCTCGATGCCCTGCCCGGCAAGCAGATGGCCATCGACGCCGACCTGTCTTCCGGATTGATTAACGAGGACGAGGCCCGCAAGCGCCGCCGCGTGCTCGAGGATGAAAGTACATTTTACGGCGCCATGGACGGCGCAGCGAAATTTGTCCGCGGCGACGTCATCGCCGGCCTATTGATCATCTTCATCAACATCATCGGCGGCATGATCATCGGCATGGCGCAAAAAGGCGTCACGTTCGCCCAGGCGGCCGATTTCTACACCCGGCTCAGCGTCGGCGACGGATTGGTGACTCAGATTCCCGCCCTGCTCGTCTCGACCGCCGCCGGCATGGTCGTCACCAAGGCCGGCCTTTCCGGCGCCACCGAGAAAGCGCTGTTCAACCAGCTCGGCGGTCAGCCGCGCGCCCTCGGCCTGGTTTGCGGCCTGATGCTGGCATTGGCCCTGGTGCCAGCCATTCCGGCGCTACCTTTTTTGATCATGGCGGTCATAACCGGCGGCATCGCTTTTTCCGTCGCGCGCGAGAACCTGCGCCGTGAGCAAGAAGACGCCAAGCGCAAGGAAGAAGAGCTAACCATCGAGAAAAAGCCGACTGCGGAAGAACCGATCGCCGCCGCGCTCAAGATCGACCACATCCGACTCGAGCTCGGCTATGGTCTGCTCTCGCTCATCAACGCGCCTCGCGACGGCCAGAAGCTGACCGATCAGATCAAGGCGCTGCGGCGTCAGATCGCGTCCGAGGTCGGATTCGTCATGCCGCCCGTTCGCATCCAGGACAACATGCAGCTTCCGGCCAATACCTACGTCATCCGGGTGAAGGAAATCGAAGCCGGACGCGGCGACCTTCGCCCCAATATGCTGCTGGTCATGGATCCGCGCGGCGAGGATATTTCGCTGCCCGGCGAAAAGACCACCGAACCGACTTTCGGCCTGCCGGCCATGTGGATCGAAGAAGCCAGCCGCGAGGAGGCGCTGTTCCGCGGCTATACGGTGGTCGACCCCGCGACCGTCATCACCACTCACCTGACCGAGACGATCAAGGACAACATGCCCGAAATGCTGTCCTACGCCGAAACGCAGAAGCTGATCGATGAAATGGACAAGCAGCATCACAAGCTGATCGCCGACATGGTGCCATCGCAAATATCGCTCGGCGGCGTTCAGCGCGTGCTGCAAAACCTGCTGGCGGAGCGAATTTCGATTCGCGACTTGCCGACCATCCTCGAGGGCATATCCGAGGCGTGCGGCCATACGCGCAACGTCATGTTGATCACCGAACACGTCCGCGCCCGGCTCGCCCGCCAGATCAGCGACCAGAACACCAATGCCTCGGGCTTCATCCCGCTGGTGACGCTCTCGCCGGGCTGGGAGCAAGTCTTCGCCGAATCCCTGGTCGGCACCGGCGACGACAAGCAGCTGTCGGTCCCGCCAACCAAGCTGCACGAATTCATCGGCCTGCTGCGCACCATCTTCGAGCGCCAGGCCATGGCCGGCGAAAGCGCGGTGCTGTTGACCAGCCCCGCCGTCCGGCCTTACGTTCGTTCCATCGTCGAGCGCTTCCGTCCCATGACCACGGTCATGTCTCAGAACGAGATTCACCCCAAGGCCCGCATCAAGACCGTCGGACAAATCTGATCCGAATGGAGGTCGAGGCGGTTTTCGGACGAAACCCGGATCTCCATGGCGCCATCACACCCGACCCCTCTTCCCAAGTCCCCACCCCGCGCCAAGGCCAGCAACGTAGATGCTGCGGGCGAGACTCAAAGCGGGTTCCTTGAGGATTCGAGCCGGGTTTAGTCTTGGTTTTCGTCGTTGGTCGCGACCACCTGCCAATATGAAAGGCGGAAAGTTAACTCGTCGTAAATCAAACTCGATACTATACGAACAAATAGGGAACTCAACTTATTGGGTACTTGATCGGGTTTTTGACCACCTGTATGGTTAACCAACGTTAATGGGTAGGATTCGGGAGGCAGCTATGCGGGTTCTGCTTGTCGAGGACGATACGGCGACCTCCAAGAGCATCGAACTTATCCTCAAGTCCGCGGGCATGGTGGTGGACGCCACCCAGCTCGGCGAGGACGGACTAGAGATCGGCAAACTCTACGATTACGACATCATCGTGCTCGATCTCGGGTTGCCCGATATCGACGGCATGGAAGTCCTTCGCCGGTTGCGCGACTCCCGGATCAAGACGTCGGTCCTGATTTTGTCGGGCATGACCCAATCGGAATTGAAGGTGAAGGGGCTCGGCACCGGCGCCGACGACTACCTCACCAAGCCGTTCGACAAGAACGAGCTTTTGGCTCGCATTCACGCCATCGTTCGCCGTTCTGCCGGCCATTCCAATTCGGTCATCCGCACCGGACGCCTTAACGTCAACCTCGACTCGCGCACGGTCGACGTGGACGGTCAGGCCGTGCATCTGACCGGCAAGGAATACGGAATCCTCGAATTGTTGTCCTTGCGTAAGGGGACGACGCTCACCAAGGAAATGTTCCTCAACCATCTTTACGGTGGAATGGACGAACCCGAACTCAAGATCATCGACGTTTTCATTTGCAAGCTGCGCAAGAAGCTTGCCCAGGCGACCGGAAACGAGAACTACATCGAAACGGTTTGGGGGCGCGGCTACGTTCTGCGCGACCCCGACGAAGTCGCGGCGGCGGCCAAAGCCCGCGCGTCGTGATCGGGCGCCGCGACGGCACCCTTCAACAACGGCAATCCGAAATCAGGATGCTTTCGCCATGCCGAGCCCGGCGGGAGCGTTGGCTTGGCAATAAACGCCGCGCTGGCCGGGCAAGGGCTTGAACTTGTCGGAAATGCCGAGAACCGTTTCCGCGCCGCCCAGAAACAGCATGCCGTCGTTGGGCATGAGCTTGGAAATATTCTCCAAAATCTTGCCTTTGGTCGCTTGATCGAAATAAATCAACACGTTTCGGCAGAACACGACGTCGAAATTGCCGAGCGCCTTCAAATCGTGCAGCAGGTTAAGCTCCTTGTATTGCACCATGCCCCGAATCTCGGGCTTGATCTGCCATTGGTCGTCCTTTTTCTCGAAATACTTCACCAGCATCTGGATCGGCAGTCCGCGCTGCACCTCGAACTGCGAATAAAGTCCCTTCTTGGCCCGTTCCAGGACTTCGCGCGACAGGTCCGTCCCCACGATCTCGTATTTCCAGCCCGCCAGCTTCGCCGATTGTTCCTTGAGGATCATGGCCAGCGAATAGGGTTCCTGGCCGGTCGAGGCGGCCGCGCACCAGACGCGGAAAGTTTTGTTCGGCCGGGCCGATAGGATGTGCGGCAGAACATTGTCCCGGAACAGATCGAAGGGCTTAGTGTCGCGGAAGAAGAACGATTCATTCGTCGTCATCGCCTCCGTGACGTCGGCGATCAACGGCTCGGGCTTGGTCTTGCGGATGGTATCGACCAAATCGTCGAGTCCCTTGAGGCCGCGCTTGCGCGCCACGGGAATCAGCCGGCTTTCCAGCAGGTAAACCTTGTCGCTGGTGAGGACCAGACCCGAGCGTTCTTTCAACAGCGCGGCAATATATTGGAAGTCTTCGGATTTCATGTGTTCTTGCCTGCCAGAAATGCCATGACCCGCGGGCCGATTTCCTTGAGCGGAATCACGGCGCTGCAAATTCCGTCGGTGGCGACCGCGCCGGGCATTCCCCAAACCGTGCTGGTGGCTTCGTCTTGGGCGAACACGGTGCCGCCCGCCTGAACCACCTCGCGGCATCCTTTGAGGCCGTCCGCGCCCATTCCGGTCAGGATGACGGTCAAAACGCGGCCGTTGTAGAACTTGACCATGCTGCGCAGCATGGGATCGACGGCCGGCCGGCAGAAGTTTTCCGGCGGATCCTGGGTCAGCCGGATAGTCGGCTTCCCGTCCTTCGATTCGACCAGCATATGATAGCCGCCCGGCGCCAGGAAAATTCGCCCGCTGACGACGGGCTCGCCGTCCTGCCCTTCGCGACAGGGCCAGTTGCAATTGCGCTCGATGTGCTGGGCGAGAATAGTGGTGAACGTCGGCGGCATGTGCTGGGTAATCAACACCGGCATGTCGATCAATGGACGAATCTCCTTCAGCACCGCGAACAAAGCCGGCGGCCCGCCGGTCGAACTTCCGATCGCCAGGGCACTCGGCCGCAACAGGCCCGGCGCGCGTAGCTTGATCGGGCCGGGCGGATAAATCTGCACGCCAGCGCGAGGCGCGGCGGCGGGAGACGCCGCAGCCGGCGCCGGCGCACGCGCCCCGCGTTTCGGTCTCGATGCACCCAGAGTGCGGACTTTTTCCAACAGATCACGCCGAAACTCCTCACCGCCGCTGATGTCGCGGGTGGCGGTCGGCTTCGAAATGTAATCGGATGCCCCTAATTCCAAGGCGCGCATGCTGGTCTCGGCGTTACGCACGGTCAAGGTCGACGACATAATAATCCGCACGTCGGGCTTGACTTTAAGCAGCTTCGGCAGCGCCGTAAGCCCGTCCATCACCGGCATCTCGATATCCATGACGATGACGTCGATATCGTTGCGCGCGAGCGAATCGATCGCCATCTGCCCGTTGCCGACCGAAGCGACGACGGAAATATTGGGATCGGAGGCGAGTATTTTACTGGTAAGTCCGCGAATGACGGCGGAATCGTCCACCACCATGACGCGAATGGAGTCTTCGGGAGGTCGGCCTCCCGTTTCTCCACGCGCGGTGGCTTCTGCAATCATGGGATTTCCCCGCCGACGAATTTACAAAAGGCCGACTTGCGAGAATTTGGCCTGGATGATTTCGCTATCGAACGGCTTCATAATGTATTCGTTGGCGCCCGCTTCGATCGCCTTCTGAATGTGATTCATGTCGTTTTCGGTGGTGCAGAACACCACCACCGGCTTATCGCCCCCCGGCAAGGCGCGGAGTTGTTTCAGAAACTCCAATCCGTCCATGACGGGCATGTTCCAGTCGAGCAAAACGCCGTCGGGCATTTTCTTCTTGCAGGCGTCGAGCGCCTGCGAACCATCGGCGGCCTCGGACGTCTCGAACTTGAGTTCCTGTAGGATCTTGCGCGCGACCATTCGAATGACTTTCGAATCGTCGACAATCAGACACGATTTCATGATTCTCTCTTTTGCATTGAAACGGCCTTCCGCGGGACCGACGCTTTATTTATCCGTAGCTTGAACTCATCGACGCCGGGCGTGATCAAACCGATCGACGGGAAGCCTGGGCGACGGTAGCGGCCAAGGTCGATACCAACATCTCGCGGTCGGCCTTGGCGACGTAGTCGTCGAACCCGGCCTCTTTTCCCCTGTCCCGGTCGCTTTGCTGCGCGCGCGACGACAACGCGACCATCGGCACCGCGCTCCACCGCGGATCACGACGCACATCTTCGGCGAACGCGAAGCCGTCCATCTCCGGCATCTCGATATCGCTGACGATCACGTCGTACATCTGTCCCGATTCGCGCAGCCTGAGGGCATCGACGGCGCTTTCGGCGGTGGTGACATGATACCCCGCGGCCGACAGCAGCGGCGAGAGAAGATTGCGGAAGAACGGACTGTCGTCAACCAAAAGGGCGCGCTTCTGGGCGAGCGCGCGGCCCGAACTATCACCGCCCTGGGCAAACCAATCGGCGTAGGCTTGGCTCAAGTAGTATCCGGCATCGACAATATCGGTCGCCTTGCCGGACACGATCGCGCTGCCGATGATTCCGGTGCGGCCGGAAGCGAGCTCGACCTTCAGGCGGTCCTCGACGATGTCGACGATTTCGTCGACCACCAGCCCCATGGACCGCTCACGATCGGTAAACACCAGCACCGGTTGGCGACCCGAGGACCGCCATTCGTGCGCCGGATTGAACGGAATCAGCGGCATCAAGTGGCCGCGGTATTGAACTACATGATGATCGTGCGCCCGTTCGACAGTCGCAAGATCGATTTCCTCGAGGCGCGCGATCAGCGCCAGCGGAATCGCTTTCAGCTCCGCGCCGCCGGCGCGGAAGATCAGGAGCGACGTTTTATCCTCGCTGCTGGCGACGACCGCGCTGGCCGCTTCGGCGGCGCGCTCGGAGCCCATCTTGCCTTGGCCGACCGCCGCCGCGATCCCATTGGGATCCAGGATCATGATTACGCTGCCGTCGCCGAGAATGGTGTTGCCCGAATAAAATGGTATTTCGCGCAGAATCGGCGCCACCGGCTTGACCACGATTTCCTCGGTATCGAACACCCGATCGACGATGATGCCGAAGGTGTAGGTGCCGACCTGGGTGACGACGATGTAGAAGTCATCGGTCGAATTGGTGATATCGATATCCTCGGCCTTGAACAGGCCGCGCAGGGATACCAAGGGCAACAGTCGATCGCGCAAGCGGAGCACCGGAGACGCGTTGATCATTTCGATCTTGGTGTCGGAGCGCGAGGACGTCCGCACCAGTTCGAGAACGCTGATCTGCGGAATGGCGAATCGCTCCCGGGCGCTTTCGACCACCAGGGCCGAAACGATCGCCAGCGTCAGCGGGATCTTGATGGTGAAGGTCGATCCCTTGCCCCACACCGATTTCATCTCGATGGTGCCGCCGATTTTTTCGATGTTGGTGCGCACCACGTCCATGCCGACGCCACGACCCGAAACCGACGTCACCTTCTCGGCCGTGGAAAAGCCGGCCTTGAAGATGAACTGCATGATCTGCTGTTCGCTCATGCCGTCGAGTTCGGCCTCGGTGGCGATGCCGTTGGCGATCGCCTTGGCGCGGATTTTCTCCACGTTCAATCCGCGTCCGTCGTCGGAAATCTGGATAATGATATGACCGCCCTCGTGGAAAGCCTTGAGGACGATCGTGCCGGTCTCGTCCTTGCCCGCCTCGCGCCGGACGTCCGGCACCTCGATGCCGTGGTCGGCGGAGTTGCGCACCATGTGCGTGAGCGGATCCTTGATCAATTCGAGCACCTGGCGGTCCAACTCGGTTTCCGCGCCCTGCATCACCAGCTCGATCTTCTTGTTCATTTCGATCGAAAGGTCGCGGATGATGCGCGGCAGCTTGGCCCAAGCGTTGCCGATGGGCTGCATGCGGGTCTTCATCACCCCCTCCTGCAAGTCGGAGGTGATATGGCTGAGCCGTTGCAGGGGAACCTTGAACGCGCTGTCTTCCTGTCCGCGTACCATCTGCAAAAGCTGGTTGCGGGTCAGCACCAGTTCGCTGACCAGGGTCATCAGCGCTTCGAGCACGTCGACGCCGACGCGGATCGAGGCCTGCGCCGCGCTCGGCTCCTTGGCTTCCTTCGATTCTTCCTTGGCCGGAACGCTCGCCTTGGCGGCGGGGGGCTTGGCCGCCGCGGCGGGCTTCGGGGCGGGCGCGGGTTTCGCCTGCTTGGCTTCCTTGGCGCGTTCAGCCTCCATTTCGGCGGCCAGTTCCGCGTCGGTCGCGCCGCGCTTGCCGGCGGCCTTGGCGGCGTTGAATTCGGCGAGCAGGTCGGCGGCGACGGGGAAGCCGCGCTCGTCGGTCACGGGACCGCCGCCGGACGGCGCCGCAGGCG
>Ga0194120_10001211_pt1 | contig 47962 bp, 45 predicted proteins | sample TA2MahCa65mmetaG_FD_148642 | JGI IMG/M metagenome (GOLD analysis project Ga0194120, IMG submission 148642) | Freshwater microbial communities from Lake Tanganyika, Tanzania - TA2015019 Mahale Deep Cast 65m | ecosystem: Environmental > Aquatic > Freshwater > Lake | place: Tanzania: Lake... | reverse complement strand
CCGCTCAGCGAGGCGCGCGCCGCGCATGAGCTGCTCGAGAGCCGGCAGGTGTCGGGGAAGATCGTGCTCGTGCCCTGACCGCGACGTTGCGGATATCATCGCCGCTCGATGAACGCCAACGACTTCCGGATCGCGGCCGTGCTCGGCGCCGGCACGATGGGCCACGGCATCGCGCAGGTGCTCGCGACGACCGGCCTCACGACCCGTCTCTACGACATCGCGCCGGCTCCGGTCGAAAAGGGGCTCGCGCAGATCCGCGCCAACCTCGACAAGGGCGTGCAGCTCGGCAAGGTCGATGCAGCGGCCCGCGACGCGGCCGTGGCGCGGTTGTCCGGTCACACCGAGTTGCTGCACGCGACCGATGGCGCCGACGTCGTGATCGAAGCGGTGCCCGAGAAGCTCGAGCTCAAGCAGGACCTTTTCCGCAGGCTCTCGGCCGCGCTCGGTCCGCAGGTCTTGCTGGCGAGCAACACCTCGTCGCTGTCGCTGTCGAGGATCGCTTCCGTCGCGCGGCATCCCGAGCGCGTGACCGGCATGCACTTCTTCAATCCGGTGCACTTGATGAAGCTGGTCGAGGTCGTGCGCGCCGAACCGAGCTCGGACGCGGCGGTGGCGGCCTCGGTCGAGCTCGCGCGCCGCATGGGCAAGGATCCGATCGTCGTGCGCGATGCGCCGGGATTCGCCAGCTCTCGCCTGGGCATCTGCATCGGCTTGGAAGCGATGCGCATGGTCGAACAAAACGTCGCGAGCGCGGAGGACATCGACAAGGCGATGGTGCTCGGCTACGGCTTCCCGATGGGGCCGCTAAAGCTGACCGACCTGGTCGGTCTGGACGTGCGCCTGTCGATCGCCGAGTACCTGGCGCGCGAGATCGGCCCGTCCTTCGAGCCGCCGCGGATCCTGCGCGACAAGGTCGCGCGCGGCGAGCTCGGCAAGAAGAGCGGGCGCGGTTTCTATGCCTGGGACGCGCAGCCGAAGTCGTAGCGCCGCTCCGCCCGCGGCGCTCGCGCCGCCGCCGCGCGAGCGTTGGGTGCTGCCGCCGCGCGCGCACGACGCGCTGCCGGACCTCGAGCGAGCGCGCCTGCTGGACCTCACGCGGGACGTGCTGCGCCGGCCGACCGCGCCGTACGCGGAGGATCTGCAAGTTCGCGGGTTGCTCGAGTTCGCCGCCGAGCGTCCGGGAATCGAGGCACGCCTCGATCGCCACGGCAACGCGTTGCTCGAATGGCGCGGCCGGGGCACGCGCGCTCCGCTGCTTGCCTACAGCGCGCACCTCGATCACCCGGGGGTCGAGTACCTTGGCCGGCGCGGCGGAGTTCTGCTCGGGCGCTTGCACGGAGGCGTGCGCCCCGACGTGCTGCCGGGGGCGCCGCTGCGTTTCTTCGCGCTCGAGGACGGCACGGCGATCGCCACCGCTCGCGTGCGCGCGGCGCGGCGAGTCGGCGGCGGCACCGAGCTCGAGCTCGTGGAGCTCAGCGGCAAGCTGGCGCGCGGAACACCCGGGATGTGGGATCTCGGCGCCGGCGCGTTGCGCGGCACGCGCCTTCATGCGCGAGTCTGCGACGATCTGCTCGGCGCCGTCTCGATCCTGCACGTGCTCGATCGACTGTGGCGCGCGCGCTCGCCGGTGCGCCTGCTCGGTGTGTTCACGCGTGCCGAGGAGACCGGCTTCATCGGATGCCTGGGCCTGCTGGAGGCACGCTCGCTGCCCGCCGACACGCATGTGATCGGTCTGGAATGCTCGCCGCTGCGCGCAACGGCCCGGCCGGGGCGCGGCCCGGTCGTGCGCGTCGGGGACGCGGCCAGCGTGTTCGATCCCGAGCTGTCGCAGCGGTTGCACGCGCAGGCCGCGCGCCTGCGCGCGGAGGTTCGTGGATTCGGATTCCAGCGTGCGCTGATGGACGGCGGGCGCTGCGAATCCACTGCCTTCAATGCACGCGGCGTGCGCGCCGGCGCGGCCTGCCTCGCGCTCGGCAACTACCACAACGGTTCGCCGCGCGGCCGGCTGGCGCCGGAGTGGGTCGAGTGGGCCGACCACGAGGGCCTCGCCGCGCTGCTGTACGAATTCGCGCTTTCCTGGAATGCAGGCGCGGACTCCGCGCAGAGCGCAGCCCTCACTGCGCTATGGCGCGGCGGACGAGCACAGTTGGCGCAATCGGCGCGTCGTATCCGCGCGGCGACGGCGCGCGCCTGAGGTCTCCGCTATCCTGTTTGCCCACGACCGATGAGCGCGCTGAGCATCGAAGAACCCGCTCGACCAGGGCGGCACACCCCCGGCCGCAACTGGCTGATCGGTTGCGGGGGCTGCGGCCTGCTTGCGGTGGTCGTCTTCATCGGTGTCGCGCTGTTCATGAAGAGCAGGCTCGAGAAGGCTCAGGATCCGGAGAGGGTCTGGCCGCTGCTGCAGAGCGTGCTCCCGTTCGACGAGCGCCCGAAGCAGGTTCGGCCGTTGCTGGGCATCGCGCTCGGCGGCACGACGATCTCACTGCAGGACACGCGCAACGAAGCGCGCGTCGATCTGCTCGCGTTCGGTCCAGGTTCCGAGGGCGCTTTCGACGCACTATTCGATGCGGAGAAGGCAAGGACGGCCGCGCTCGCCAACGCCAGCCCGTTGCTGGACGCGGCGGCCGGCGAACTCGAGGTCCAGGGACGCAAAGTGCGCACGCTGCACGGCCGGGGCCTTGCCCGCTCCGCGGACGCGAGCGGCGCACACGCCTTCGTTTCGAAGCTGCGCATCGACCTGTCTTCGTCCGGCGGGCGATCTCTCAGCTTCCAGTACGAGCTGCCAGACGGGGACGCGGCGACGCTCGGGGCGGCCGCGCTCGCGTTCCTGTCCGAGTTCGACGTCTGGAGAGGTCGATGACGGAGGCGCCCGCGGGGACTTCCTCCCAGACCGGCGGCTGGGCGCGCCTGCTCGGCGTGTGGCTGGTGCTGGGCGCCGTGGCTTGGTTCTTGGTTGCTTTCGCACGCCGCTCCGGCGGCGAGCTCGACGCGCACACCTTCTTCTCGGAATGGTGCGCGGCACGGCCCGAGCGGGTCGCGTTGGGCGATGCGCGCATCGACAGTTCCGGCGTGCGCGTGCTCGAGCTCGAGGTCGGCGCGAGCGGCACGCCCGTGCCCGGAGAGCCGTCTCGGCTCGTGCTCTGGGAAGCGGCAGACGCGGGCCCGGTGCTGGCGGCTTGGACGGGATTTCCGAACTACGAAGCACCCGAGTCCGAAGAGCCGACCGATCCAGCACCGAAGGAATTCGGCCAGCCCAAGAGCAAGTGGCGCGAAGTCCAGCGCGGCGACATCAGCTACGGCCGCTGGACCTCGACCTACGTGCGCCTGCGCCGCGTCGCGCCGGGAGAGCCCGACCTCGACCAGGTGCGCGTGAACATCACGGACCGGCGCCGCTACGCGCTGCTGATTGCCGAGTGGGAACCCGGCGTCGCGGCGATGCTGCCGGCGCTCGAGCGGCTGCTCGCCGAGCTCGAGCTCAAGGCGGAGCTGGCGGATCGACCGCCGCCGGCGCGCTGACCTCGTGTTCGACGACGCGCGCGACGACTTCCGCGACATGCAGCACGCGTACGTCGAGCCCGGCGCGTGCGATGCCCTGTTCCCACTGCAGCTGGCAGCCCGGATTCGCGGTCACCAGCGTGCGCGCCTCGCTCCGGCGCAGGCTCTCGAGCTTCGGTTCCAGCACCGCCTTGCTGTCGACCGGGCGCAGCACCGAGTAGATGCCGGCGGAGCCGCAACAGGACTCGCTGTCGGCCAGCTCCAGGCGGGTGATGCCGGCTGCGCGACACGCGGCGTCGAGCAGCGCGCGCGGCTGCGCGCGGATCTGCTGGCCGTGGCACAGGTGGCATGGATCGTCGTAGACCAGCGGGCCCTCGAGCACGCCGCGCGCGGAGTCGGGCGCGGGCCCGAGAGTCGACAAGCGCGGCGCGGCGACCTCGGTGTAGTCGCGCACGCGCGCCGCCAGCTCGCGCGCTCGCGCGTGCCACGGGTCGGACGCCTCGAACAGATGGTGCAGCACGCGCAAGTGCGCGCCGCAGCCCGCGCTGTTGACGACGAGCGGCAGCCGTTCGCCGAACGCTTCGATCGTGCGTTTCGCGAGCGCGCGCGCTCCTTCCAGGTCGCCGTTGTGCGCGTGCAGCGAGCCGCAGCAGGTCTGGGCCGCCGGTACGTGCACGTCGAACCCGAGCGCGGCGAGGCTCGCTGCGGTCGCGCGGTTCACGCGGCCGTACAGCTGCGGCATCACGCAGCCTTCGAGCATGGCCACGGCCCCCGCGGGGGCGCCGCTCGCGCGCGTGAGGCGCGGCAGCGGGCGTCGCTCGCTCCAGCGCGGCACTTTCGGAAAGTGCTCGAGCCCGGCCTCGCGCGGCGCGAACGGGCGCGCAATGGCCGGCCACAGGCCGATGGATTGCGCGCCGCGCATGATGCTCGCCGCCAGCGACAGGACCCAGCGCCGCGGCAGCGCGACGCGGAAGCCGAGCCAGCGCAGGAAGCGCGTGCGCAGCGAGTGCGGCCGCGCCGTCGCGAGCGCGCCGCGAGTGTGCTCCATCATCTCGCCGAAGCGCACGCCGGCCGGGCAGGCGCTCTCGCAGTGCCGGCACAGCAGACAGAAGTCCATCTCCTCGGCGAAGTCCGCATCCGCCTTGGCGCGGCCCTCGGCCACCGCGCGCATCAAGTGGATGCGGCCGCGCGGGCTCGAGGTCTCGACGCCGGTCAGTTGGTAGGTCGGACATGTCCGCAGGCACAGCCCGCAGTGGATGCAGTCGAGGCTCTTCGCGTAGTCGACCAGTGAACGGTCGGACGACAGCGGCGTGGAGGGGGACGTGCTCATGGATCCGCGTGCACCCTCCCCCCCGCGAATACGGCGCGCGGATCGAGCGCGGACTTCAGGCGCCGCATCAAGTCGAGTCCGGCGGGCGCCGCGCTCGAGATGCTGCTCGGTACGCGTCCATTCGCGGAGCGACACTCGATGCGCGCGAGACCCGGAAGGATCGTGAGGCGCGCATCGACGCGTGTCTCGGCGAGCTTCCGGCGCAGCTCGGAGACTTCGCACTCGACGCGCGACGGCAGGCAGTCAAGAACGAGGTCGGGCCAGCGCCCTTCGGCCTGACCTTCGTCGCGCCACGCACGGGCCTGTGCGAGCGCATGCGCATCCTCGCTCGATCGCGCCGGTGTTCCCAGGGCCGCGATGACGAGCGCTCGCTCGTGCTGCACCGCTTCCTCGCGACCGCCGAGGTTCATGCACAGCTCGGCCGACCCGTCGCCGAGGTCGCGCACGAGCAAGGCATACGGCCGGATCGGCAGAGCGAGCAGCGTTCGCGCCGCTGTCAGTGCGCGCGGTTCCGGCAGCGGGCCGTAGCTGAGCGCCACCCAGTGCTCGGGCCGCGCGAACAGCCGCAGCGAAGCCTCGACGATCGCGCACAGCGTGCCGTGCGAGCCCGTGTAGAGCCGGTGCAGGTCGTAGCCGGTGACGTTCTTGACGAGCTGCCCGCCGCTCTTGGTGAGCTCGCCGTGCCCGTCGACGACACGCAGGCCGAGCACGTGGTGGCGCAGCGGGCCGAAGCGCAGCCGATCGAAGCCGCTGGCGCCGGCGCCGATCACGCCGCCGATCGTCGCGCCGCCGGGGCACGGGACGTCGGGCGTCAGCCAGTGCCCGCCCTCGTTCACCGTGTGCGCCAGCTCGGCCATCGAGATGCCGGCCTCGACGCGGATCGTGCCGTCACCCGGTTCGTAGCTCAGCACGCGCCTCAGTCGGCGCAGCGACATGGCGAAATCCAGCCGCGCCGGCGCGCGCGCCCAACCGAGCTTCGATAGCATGCCGACCGGCAGCAGCGTGAGCCCATGCTCGAGCGCATGCTGCACACAGGCCTGGGCTTCCTCGGCGCCGGCCGGACAGGCGAGCGGCACGACGCGGGTTCCCCCCTCGAGTTCGAGCGGGTGCACGTGGGCCGAACCGACGACGCGCTCGAGTGCCGCGGCGACGAGATCGGGCGCGCGCAAGGCAGTCGTCATGCGCCCTCCGGCACGCTGCCCGCGCGCATTTCCTCGCAGACGCGCACCGGGATCAACTTGCCCGGGTTGAGCCGCCGCGCCGGATCCCACGCGTCGCGCGCGCGGCACATCTGGCGCAGGTCCGCGTCGCTGAACAGGTAGTGCATCTGCTGCTGCTTCTCGAGCCCGACCCCGTGCTCGCCGGTCAGCGCGCCGCCGGCCTGCACGCACAGCTCGAGCATCTCGTCGCCCGCGGCGAGCACGCGCGCGAGCTCGTCCTTGTCGCGGCGGTCGTAGCAGATGTTCGGGTGCAGGTTGCCGTCGCCGGCGTGGAACACGGTCGCCAGCCGCAGCTTGTGCGCGCGCGCGATCTCGACCGTGCGCAGCACGAGCTCGCGCAGCTTCGTGCGCGGCACGACGGCGTCGGCGACATAGAGGTCCGGAGCGACGCGGCCCATCGCGCCGAACGCGCCCTTGCGGCCGGCCCAGAGCTTCTTGCGCGCCGCGGCGTCGCGCGCGCTGTGCACCGACAGCGCGCCACGCTGCTCGAGGATCGCGCGCACGGCCCGCGCGCAGCCGGCCACTTCCGGCTCGCTGCCCTCGACCTCGACCAGCAGCACCGCCTCGGCCTCGCGCGGATAACCGGCCGCGAAGACGCTCGCTTCGACCGCTTCGATCGTCAACCGGTCCAAGATCTCCAGCGCCGAAGGCTCCAGCCGCGCGGCGATGATGTCGCTGACCGAATCGCACGCGGCTTCCAGCGTCGCGAAGATCCCGAGGAAAGTCTCGACGACCGGAGCTTCGGGCACCAGGCGCACGACGAGCTCGGTCGCGATGCCGAACATGCCCTCCGATCCGACGAAGAGCCCGACGAGGTCGTAGCCGAGCGGATCGAGCCGCGGCGCGGTCAGGTCGAGCAGCGTGCCGTCGTGCTGCACGATCAGCAGGCCGAGCACGTGTTGGCTCGTGTTGCCGTGCTTGAAGCAGTGCGGTCCGCCGGAGTTGTTCGCGACATTGCCGCCGAGCGTGCAGGCCTGCTGGCTGGAGGGATCGGGAGCGTAGTACAGCCCATGCGACTTGCAGGCGTGGGTCAGGTCCACGTTGACCAGGCCCGCCTCGACGCGCGCGCGGCGGTTTTCGACATCGAGCTCGAGCACGCGGCGCATGCGCGCGGTCCCGACGATCACGCCGCCCGCCACGGGTGTCGCGCCGCCGGCCAGGCCCGTGCCTGCGCCGCGCGGCACGATCGGCACCCCTGCGTCGTGCAGGATCTTCATGCAGGCGGCCGTCTCGGCGGTGTCGGCCGGCAGCAGCACGAGCTCGGGGCGCTGCGCGTAGATCGCCAGCCCGTCGGATTCGTACGGCAGCGCGCGCGTGCCGGGCTCGATCAGGCCGCGTGGCCCGACGATCGCGCGCAGCGCATCGACGACTCTGCGGTCCATGGGCCGCACACTATACGATCGGCCGCGCGCGTCAGAAGTCGATGCGCCGCATGCGCCAGATGCCGAGCAGCAGCATCAGCGCGGTGAAGGCGACCGAGGAGCCGATCGAGAACCAGGCGTTGTACTTCCATTCCGCTGTCCAGCCGAAGCGCTGGCGCACGTGGCGGGTGGGATCGTTGCCGCCACCTCCGAACAGCTCGTTGCCGCCCTCGTCGAACTCGAGCGTCTCGAACTGCTCGTGCAGGAACTCGAACTGGGCGGCGTCGATCTCCTGCACCAGATCGGCACCGGATTTTTCGGCGAGCCTCGACTTGTCCGCGTCGGGCGGCACCCAGTCGGCCCTGGCGTCCAGGCACAGCGCGACGATGCCTTCGTCGCCCGAAGTCACGAACACGCGGCGGCTGTGCACCTCGCCGTCGTCGGCGTGTTCCCATTGCACGGTGCGCGCGGACAATTGGCGGGTGCCCGTTCGATCGCGCCTCACCTTTCCGATCCCGGGCTTGTCGCGCAGGCGCTTCTCCATCGCCTCCGACATCGAACGGCCGCCGGAGAGCCCCGGCGCTCGCTCCAGCCACAACCGCACATCATCCTCCGCTTCCTCGACTCGCAGCCAGGTCATGAAGCGCGCCGCGCTCGTCGCGATCGACAGATCGAGCACCTCGGGCGCCGGCCGCTCGCGATCGGCGCGCGTGCCCGGCGCGAACTTCTGGATGCGCAACTTCGACTCGGGATCGAAGAAGTCGGGCTCGCTGCGGGTGATCTTGACACGCAGGAGCTCGGTGATCAGTTCGCCTTCGGTCGTCTTCGGCAGCACGTAGTGCAGCACGTCGAGCGTCGTGATCAGTCCGTCGACCAGCGCAACCGGCGGACCCTCGCGCTCTTTGCCGGGTTCGGGCGGCAGGTCGGCCAGGAAGCGCTGAAATTCCTCGTTCTGCAGCGCGCCCTCCTTGGCCGTCCAGCCGCCGTGGATGCAGCCGTTGACCATGAAGAACAGCAGTGCGAGCAGCAGCGCCGCGACGCTGCTGCGCGTGAACACGCCGATCAGCATCGAGACGGCGTGCACGATCGCGAACACGTAGGTCAGCGTCAGCGCGCCCCACAGGAAGCCCGGATCGCTGTAGCCGGAGCTGACCAGCAGTCCCACGTGCATGCCGCAGACGAGCACGACCGCCAGCGCGCCGACGAATCCAACGCCGGTCAGGTAGCAGGCCAGGTAGAACGAGGCGCGCGAGATCGGCTTGCTGAACAGGCCGTCGGCGAGGCCCTTCTCGAGCATGCGCGGGATGAAGAATGCGGTCGCCGCGATCGCGAACGTGATCCCGAGCGAGCCGGCGACGCTGTCGACGAAGATCTTCTGCAGCAGCCGGATCAGTCCCTCGCGCTCGGAGAAGCCGGCGGGCAGCGGCAGCTCGAAGGTGTCGATGATCCGTTCGTAGGGGTACGACTTCCAGCCGAACAACAGCACGATCTCCTCCTCGCGGAAGCCGATCGCGAAGGTCAGGAAGACCAGCAACAGCACCGTTCCGAGCAGGATCCGGAAGACGCGGTTGTCGAGCACCTGGTAGACCGAGTCGAGCAGCAGCGCCCTGCGCATCGTCGCGTTCATCGAGTGCCTCCCTTCACGAGGTCGATGAACGACTGCTCGAGCGTCAGGCGGCGTTGCTCGATCGCGCGGATCGAGACGCCCGCGGCGCGCAGCCGATCGATCGCGATGTCGAGCTCGCTGTCCGACAGCAGCACGTCGCAGCCGCGCGGCGTTCGCGAGTACTCCGTGCCCAGGCCCTGCAGCAGCGTGTCGATGCGCTCGTCCGCCGGCGCGAGTTCGAAGCTCACGCGTCCCGAGCGCGGCGTCAGTTCGTCGATCGTGCCGGCGCGCAGCACCTTGCCGCCGGCCATGATCACGACGCGGTCGCAGATCAGCTCGACCTCCATCAACAGGTGCGAGTTGATGAACACCGTCGCGCCGCGGCGCTTGAGGTCGAGCACGATCTCGCGGATCGCCGCTCGACCGACCGGGTCGACGCCGTCGGTTGGCTCGTCGAGGAAGATCAACTCCGGCTCATGGATCAGCGCGGAGGCGAGCCCGATGCGCTGTTGCATGCCCTTCGAGTACTCGCGGATCTTGCGGTCCGCGCCCTGGTTCATGCCCACCTTCTCGATCCACTCGGGGATGCGCGTCGAGAGCCAGCGCCGGTCGCGGCCGCACATCATCCCGTACAGCGCGAGCACCTGCCGCCCGGTCAGGTAGTTCGGCAGCCGGTGCGCCTCGGGCAGGTAGCCGATGCGCTGACGCGGAAGCGATCGCCCGGCCGGTTCACCGAACACGAGCGCGGCGCCGCCGGTCTTGTGCGCGAGCCCGATCAGGATCTTGAGCAGCGTGGTCTTGCCCGCCCCATTGGGGCCGAGCAGCCCGAAGACCGAGCCGGGCTCGATGTCGAGGTCGATCGAGTCGAGTGCGCGGAAGCCCGGCTTGAACAGGTTCTTGCCGTAGACCTTCGAGAGTCCACGAACCGAGATGATGGGGGCGACCACGCGTGAATGGGAGGCGAAGGGGGGGCGGCGCGTTCAGGCCGCTCGGTGCGCGAGGCGCGCGGCGCCGATCCAGCCGGCGCTCGGACCGAGCGTCGCGCGCAGCAGGCGCGTCGTCTCTGCGCGCGAGCCGAACGAACGTTCGCGGATTCCAGCGCGAATGCCGGGCTCGAGCACGTCGAGCGCGGCCGAGAACCCGCCGCCGAACACGAAGCAGGACAGGTCGAGCAGGCATACCACCGGGCCCAACCCGCGGCCCAGGTCGATTCCCACCTCGTGCAGCAGCGCGCGTTCGGCCGCGTGCCCGTCGCGCGCGCGCGCGGCGAGCAGTTTCAGGTCCCCGGGCGCACTGACGGGCAGCCCGCGCTCGAGCGCGCGCCGGCGCGCCGCGGTTGCCGACGCGTACTGCTCGAGGCAGCCGCGCGAACCGCAACCGCAGGGCTGGCCGTCGGGCGCGATCACCACGTGGCCGATCTCGCCTCCCATGCCGTCGCCGACGTACAGTTCGCCGCCGAGGATCAGGCCGCCGCCGACACCGGTGCCGAGCGTCAACAACAGCAGGTCGGCGGCTCCCTTGCCCGCGCCCAGCCACTGCTCGCCGAGCGCGGCCGCGTTGGCGTCGTTCTCCACGTGCACGCTGCGCTCGTCGAAGCCGAGTTCCGCAGCGACGCGGGCGCGCAGCGGGAGCTGATCCAGGTACGGCAGATTGGGGCTCTTGCGCACGCCGCCGAACTGCCGATCGATCAGGCCCGGGATACCGATGCCGATCGAGTCGCGAGCCTCGAGCGAGCGCGCCACCGACACGAGCAGGCGCAGAAAGCCCTCGGGATCGATGCCGCGCGGAATATCGACCGCAGCGAGGTCGGCCTCGATGCCGCCACGCGCGTCGATGCGCCCCGCCTTGATCGACGTGCCGCCGACATCCAGTCCGACTCGAGCGAGCGTGGCTTGCGGCATGCGTCGGGGGCGCGCGAAGGGGTTATTCGGCTTCCTGGCGCGCTTTCGCGCGTCGCGTCACGCGTCGGTAGAGCTTCAAGTACTCGTCGGCGGTGCTGGCCCACGAGAAGTCCTTTGCCAGGCAGCGCCGCGATAGCGTCTTCCACGTGGCCGGAGACTTGTAGGCCTTCAGCGCGTTGTCGATGCCCGAGAGCAGCCCGTCGCCGCTGTAGTTCTCGAAATGGAAGCCCAGGCCCTGGCGCGGATTCGTCGCGAAATCCGGCACGATGTCCTCGAGCCCCGAGCGCGCGTAGAGCACCGGAGCGACGCCGTAGCGCAGTCCGATCGCGAAGAGCGGGTTCGAGGGCTGGTAATGCGACGGCAGGACCAACAGGTCCGATCCGGCCATGACCAGGTGCGCGACGTTGACCTGGTAGCCGTCGATCACGCGACAACGCCCCATGAACGTCCCTTCCATCGTCTTCAAGCGCTGCTGGATCTCAGGCGACCCGGTACCCATCACGACCAGCTCGAGTCCGCGCTCCAGGATCGGCGTCAGGATCTCGGCCAGCAGGTCGATGCCGCCATCGGCATCCCAGCGCCCGATGCAGCAGGCCAGCGGCGTGCGCGCGCCCGTGTCGAGTCCGAGCTTCTGCTGCAACACCGCCTTGCACTTCTTCTTGCCCGCCAATTCGCGGTCGCGGGCCGAGAAGGCCGCGGGCAGGGCTGGATCGTTGGAAGGGTCCCAGGCCTGGTAGTCGATGCCGTTGGTGATCCCGATCAGTTCCTTGCTGCGCCGATGGAAGACCTCTTCCAGGCCGTAGCCGCGGTCGCGCTGCTGGATCTTCTGCGCGTGGGTCGGCGAATGCGTGCCGATGATCGTCGCGAACTCGGCGCCGGCCTTCAGGTAGTTGACCTTGCCGGCCAGCTCGACCCCGCGCACCGAGCGGAAGTAGGAGTGGGGGATGCCGACGTGCGGCAGGATCTCGCGCTCGAACACCCCCTGCAAGGCGAGGTTGTGGATGCCGAAGAAGGTGCCCGCGCGCGCCGCCGGGTGGTCGAGCTCGCGTTCGACGTATTCGACCTGGTGGAACAGCGGCAGCAGGCCCGTGGTCCAGTCGAGGCAGTGGATCACCTCGGGCTCGAACCCAAGCGCGGGAAGGCTCTCGAGCACGGCCCGACTGAACAACGCATAGCGGCGCCAATTGTCGGGGTAGGGGCCCTCTTCGCCGCTGTACGGTTGGCGCGTGCCAAACAGCACCGGCTGGTCGAACAGGTAGACCGGTAGCTCCCGTGCATTGCCGGTCGCGCCCTTGGCCAGTGGGAGGCGTCCCTGCAGCACTTTGAAGCGCTGGATCGGCTGCTGCCCGTCCTTGGCGCGGCCGTCCTTGACCGACAGCTCGGCCACCGGTTGAACCTGCTGCAGCTTCGACAGTTCGAGCCCCTTGTGGAGCGGCAGGAACACCCGCGCATCGGCGCCCTGGGCGCGCAAGGCGGCTGCCAGCGATTCAGCAACCCCGGCCAGATTGGTCCGGAGCACGAGCGACTGCAGCTCAGGGGTGACGACGGCGACTTTCAACGACGTCTCTGGCGAGACCAGAGCGAGGAGGAGCCGGCCCGCTGCCCGGCATCGACTCGCCCGCTACGGCCTGCTGGCCGCCGGGCGCTCGACACCGCAGGAGTCGGCTGCCGGGACGAGCGTAGAAACCGAGCCGGGCAAACCCTAGAACGAAGCTTGGAGCGACATCACAAGTATTTTATTTATGGATACTTATGATTATCGCCTCCAGGTTTTTCTGGACTACTTCTGGCCCGGCGCCACCCCCTTCAGGGGGGGCACCGCGCCGGCCGGGGAGCCGATCGCCTTCTCGTACTCGGCCAGCGCCTTGGGCATCAGCTTCTTCAGGTCGCTGGCGCGCTTCTCGTCGGACGGGTGCGTCGACAGAAAGGCCGGCATGCCTCCGCCACCTCCGAGCGCGCTCATCCGTTTCCAGAACTCGACCGCGGCGCGAGGGTCGTACCCGGCACGAGCCATGTACATGAGCCCGATATGGTCGGCCTCTGACTCCTGCATGCGGCCCCATGGCAGCGACACCAGCAACTCGGTCCCCACCAATGCCAGTTGCTGCGTGCTCTCCTTCGCCTGCGAGAGAGCGGCGCCCAGCGCGGTCTGCAGCAGCATCTCCTGCGACATGCGCTCAGTGCCGTGTCGGGCGACTGCGTGCGCGATTTCATGGCCCATCACGACAGCCAGGCCGGTCTCGTCCTGGGCCACCGGCAGAATGCCGGTATAGACCGCCATCTTCCCACCAGGCAGGCAGAACGCGTTCACCATCTTCGGGTCGTCGATCAGGCGCACCTCCCACTCGAAGCCCTGTGGCTCGGCGACCTTCGCGATGCGCGCCATCACGCGCTCGACCAATTCCTTCTGCGGCCCGCTGGTGACCAGTTTCTCTCCCTGCAGCACCTGCTCGTAGGCGGCGATGCCGAGTTCCAGGTCTTGGGACTCGGGCAGCAGGTTCAGCGCGCGCCGCCCGGTGACCGGCGTACTGACGCAGGCTACGAGCAGGGGCAGCAGCAGGAGCAGCAGCAGGAGCAGCAGCGGGAGCAGGTTGCGCGCCAGGCGCGACCCGGAGGGGCGGTGGGACGGAGCGTCGAGAAGCATGCGGGCCTTCATGCCCAGCAGCCTAGCAAGTACGCTGCGGGCATGGCCCTCGTCGATCTCTCGCTCACGCAATGGTGCGCGCAACTCGCCGCGAAGACCCCCACGCCCGGCGGAGGCAGCCAGGCGGCCTGCCTGGTCGCCAGCGGGGCGGCGCTGGTCGCGATGGCCTGTCGTTTTTCGACCGGGGAGAAGTACGCGGCGGTCGAGGCCTACATGGGCGGGCGGGCCGAGGAGCTGGATGCGCTGGCCACGCATGCGCTCGCGAACGTCGATGCCGACAGCCGCTCCTACGACGCGGTCAGCGCGGCCTACAAGTTGCCCAAGGCGACGCCGGAGGAGAAAGCGGCCCGCGCCGCGGCGGTGCAGAAGGCGCTGCAGGGCGCGCTCGAACTGCCGCTCGAGACGATGGAGACCGCGCTGGCCGGCCTGCGCCTCGCCGCCGTTGCCGCCCGCGATGCGAACAAGAACCTCGGCAGCGACCTCGCCAGCGGCGCGCTGTGCCTGTGGGCCGGCCTCGAAGCGGCCTGGTGCAATGTCGCGATCAATGCGGGCGGCATCACCGACAAGGCTTGGCTCGAGCCGCGGCTGCTGGCGTCGAAGGCGCTGCGCGCGGAAGGCGAGAAGCTGCGCGACGAGCTGCGCGCGTGGTTCACCGGCGTCGCGAATGTGTGATCGCGAGGAGTCGTGCGTTGTGGAACAATCGCGGCCATGTCGAAGCTCGAGATCCACCTGGGCGACAATCTGCCGCTCTTGAAGAGCTGGCCTGACCGTTCGTTCGAGCTCATCTACATCGACCCGCCGTTCAATACGGGCAAGGAGCAGGCGCGGACTCGGCTCCGTACCGTGCGTGACGGTGTCGGCGATCGAACGGGATTCAAGGGTCAGCGGTATCGAACCGAGGTGCTCGGGAGGAGCGCGTACGCGGACGCGTTCGATGACTATCTCGCGTTCCTCGAGCCGCGCCTCGTCGAGGCTCGCCGCCTGCTGACGCACACAGGCTCGTTCTTCTTGCACCTCGACTACCGCGAGGTGCATTACGCGAAGGTGCTGTGCGACGAGGTTTTCGGGCGCGACTGTTTCCAGAACGAGATCATCTGGGCGTACGACTACGGCGCTCGGAGCAAGTCGCGCTGGTCGGCCAAGCACGACAACATCCTCTGGTACACGGCCGATTCGGAGAGCTTCACGTTCAACTACGACGAGATCGAGCGCATCCCGTACATGGCGCCAGCGTTGGTCGGCGAGGAGAAGGCCGCCCGCGGGAAGACGCTCACCGACACGTGGTGGCACACGATCGTGAGTCCGACCGGCAAGGAGAAGACGGGCTATCCGACGCAAAAGCCGCTCGGCATCCTCAAGCGGATCGTCGCCGTCCACTCGAATCCAGGTGACCGTCTGCTCGACTTCTTCGCAGGCAGCGGTTCGTTCGGAGAGGCGGCCGCCCTCCATGGACGCGACTGCGTGCTCATCGACCAGAACTCCGACGCTGTTCGTGTGATGAGAGAGCGGCTCGCGCGGTTCGAGCCGAGCTGCGACGGGAAAGCCTCGGCTTCGGCCTCGCGAACCGGCTTATATGCGTGACGGTGAGAGTTGAGTCACACTGATTTCGAGCAACTGGCGGCTTGCGCGGCACGTCTGCAGCGCGAGTTTGTCGCCGCAGTCGATCCGTGGAAGGGCAGTCCGTTTGCCTGGATGCGAACACTCCAGGCCAGCCCACGCGGCAAGGCTGGAAAAGGCCTTGTCGAGTGCTTGCTGAAGCACAGGGGCTACACCGTCGGACGCGCTAGTTCCTCCGAGCACGACCTTACGGTCGATGGAGCACGAGTCGAGCTCAAGACGTTGACGCTCTGGGAGGGGCACGTATACAAGTTTCAGCAAGTGCGCGATCAGGGCTATGACGTGCTGATCGGCCTTGGCCTCTCACCATTCGACGCGCACTTGTGGGCGTGGAGCAAAGAGGAACTGAAGCGCCACGTCATTGGAAAGCTGACGCAGCACGCCGGGCGAGCTGGCTCCGATACCGCTTGGATCAGCGTGGACCCACGCGCTCCGGACGCCTGGATGCTGGACAGCGGCGGTCCGTTGTCTGCGGGGCTAGCTAGGCTGGAGGCGCTTCTGCGTGCGTCAGGCTGACGCAGAATCTCCGAGGCAGCTCGAGCTGTGAGAGCGCGCGCGATCCTGCTGATCGCCACGGCGAACGTGCTGGGCGGCGTGTCCTACCTCGGGCAGAAGCTCGCCGGGCTCGGCCTGCCGGATGCAACCGTCGTGGCCGGTCGCAATCTGGTCGCGCTGCTGTGCCTGGGCGCGTGGATGTGGTTCGGTGGACTGAGCTTCGCGAAGTGGTCGCGCCGCGATTGGTTCCGCGCGGTCCTGCTCGGCACCGCCGGCTACGGCCTGCCGATGCTGCTCGGCGCGATCGGTGTGCGTCACGCGCCGTCGGGCAACGGCGCGATCCTGATCCTGCTCGAGCCCGGAGCGATCCTGGTGCTGTGCTGGCTGCTCCTGAAGGAGCGCTTGGGCTCGGGGCAGATCCTCGGCGTGCTGCTCGGCCTGATCGGCGGGACGATCGTCGTGCTCGGCGAGCGCGGGCTGGAGGGCCTGGGCGATCTCGTGCGCGGCGACTACATGGGCGGCAATCTGATCCTCGCGCTGCACGGAATCCTGTGGGGGTTGTACACGCCGGTGTCCAAGCCGCTGGCCGACAAGCACGATCCGGTCGCGATCACGTTCGCATCGGTGCTGTTCAGCCTGGTGCTGCTCGTGCCGTGGAGCCTGACCGAGGTCGATGAGTGGCGGGCCGGCCCACAGCTTTGGCCCGCGATCGGATGGACGCTCGGCCTGGGCGTGCTGATCACGTTCGCATCGACCGTGATGTGGCTCGCCGCGCTCAAGCACCTGGCCGCCTCCCATGTCGCGGTGTTCATCTTCCTGCAGCCGATCGTCGGAGTGTTGGTCGGCACGCTGGCGCTGGACGAGCCCTTCTCGTTGCAGGTGCTGTGGGGCGCGCTCGTGATCGCGTTGGGCGTGCTGATCTCGCTGCTGTGGCCGGGCCGGAGGAGCTGAGCCGATGCGCGAAGCGCTGCCGATCGACGCGCACCTGCCCGAGATCACGCGGCTGCTCGCAACGCACGGCGCGCTCGTACTCGTCGCCGAGCCCGGCGCGGGCAAGACGACGCGCGTGCCGCCGGCGCTCGTCGATGCGGGTCTGGCCGGGTCGGGCGAGCTGATCGTGCTGCAGCCGCGCCGCGTCGCCGCGCGCGCCGCGGCCGCGCGCATCAGCGCCGAGCGGGGAGACGAGCCGGGCGGCTTCTGCGGCTGGCAGATCCGCTTCGAGACGCGCCGCAGCGCGCGCACGCGCGTGCTGATCGCGACCGAGGGGATCCTGGGGCGGCGACTGCAGGACGATCCCGAGCTGACCGGGGTCGGCGTAGTCGTGCTCGACGAGTTCCACGAGCGCAGCCTGCACGCCGACCTCGCGCTGGCGCTCTTGTCGGAGGTGCGGCGCGAGCTGCGTCCCGATCTGAAGCTGGTCGTGATGTCGGCCACGCTGGAGGCCGAGCCGGTCGCGCGCTACCTCGGCGCGCCGATCCTGCGCGTGCCGGGTCGCGTCTACCCGCTCGAGCTCGAGCACGTCGATCCGCCGCGCGAGGCCCGCGCGGTCGAGCGCGCGCTGCTGGGGTTGCGCAACGCGCTCGCGCGCCGCGACGGCGACGTGCTGTGCTTCTTGCCTGGTGCCGGAGAGATCGAGGGCGTGGCCGCCGAGCTCGCCGGCCTCGATCTGGCACGCGATTGCGACGTGCGCGCGCTGCACGGCGAGCTCACGCTCGACGCGCAAGAGCGCGCGCTGCGCCCGGGACCGCGTCGCCGCATCGTGCTGTGCACGAATATCGCGGAGACCTCGCTGACCGTGCCGGGCGTGCGCATCGTGGTCGACACCGGCCTCGCCCGCTCGCTGCGGCACGACCCGGACAGCGGGCTCGACCGCCTCGAACTCGCGCGCATCAGCCTGGCCGCGGCGACGCAGCGCGCCGGCCGCGCCGCGCGCACGGGGCCGGGCCTCGCGATCCGCTGTTGGAGTCGCGCCGAGGAAACGCTGATGCGCGCGCAGGAGTTGCCGGAGATCCGGCGCGTCGACCTGGCGCGGCCGGCGCTGGACCTGCACGCATTCGGCGAGCGCGATCTGACCCGCTTCGCGTGGTTCGAGGCTCCCGACCCCGCGGGGCTCGAGCGCGCCGAGCGCCTGCTCGTCGAAATGGGCGCGATCGCCGCGGACACGCGGCAACTGACGAAGGTTGGCGTGGCGCTGGCGCGGCTCCCGCTGCATCCGCGCCTTGCGCGCGTGCTGGTCGCCGCGCACGAGGCAGGCATGCTCTCGGATGGCGCGCTGCTCGCGGCCCTGCTCTCCGAGCGCGACCTCGTGCGCCGCTCCGAGCGCAGCGGCGCGCGCGGCGGCGCCTGGCTGGCGACCGGACCGTCGGACCTGCTGGCGCGGCGCGATCTGTTCGTCGCCGAGCAGCGCGGAAACCCGAGCGGACTCGTCGATCGCCGCGCCGCGCGGCGCGTGGCGGAAGCGGCCGATCAGCTCGAACGCGTCGGCGCGCGCGCTCTCGGTGCGCCGGGTCCGCGCCCGCAGTCACCAAAGCAGCGCGAGGAGGAGCTGTTGCGCGCGGTCTGGCTCGGCTACGTCGATCGCGTCGCGCGCCGACTCGCGCAAGGCAGGCCCGAGGCCGCGCTGATGGGCGGCAAGCAGGTCGTGCTCGGTCCCGACAGCGTGGTCACGGACGAGGAGCTGTTCGTCGTCCTCGACGCCGACGCGGGTGGTCCCGCAGGCGCGCAGCGCGCGCGCGTGCGCAGCGCGAGCGTCGTGCGGCGCGCATGGCTCGAGGATTCGGCCCTGGGCCTGCGGACCGAGCGCGCAGTCGAGTGGGACGCGCAGCGCGAGCAGGTCGTCGGCGTCGCGCGGACCTTGCACGGGGATCTGGTGCTGGAGGAAGGTCGCACCGGCAGCCTGGAGCCCGCACTCGCCGCGCGGCTGCTGCTCGAGCAGGCGACCCGATCGCCCGAGCGCGCGCTCGCACTGCCGGAGTCGGCGGCAAGCCTGCGCGAGCGCCTCGCATGCCTGTCCGATTGGATGCCCGAGCTCGGATGGCCGGGTGTGGCGGATGCCGACCTGCTGGCGGCGCTCGACGGCTGGATCGACGGGAAGCACTCGTTCGCGGAGCTGCGCGCACTGCCGTGGTCGGACATCCTGATGGCGCGACTGTCGCGCGAGCAGCGGCTGGCGCTCGAGCGACACGCGCCGGAGTCGTTGGAATTGCCGAGCGGCTCGATTCGGCGTCTGGAATACGCGCGCGGCAAGCCGCCGGTGCTCGCCGTGCGCCTGCAGGAGCTGTTCGGACAACCGGACACGCCGCGCGTCGCGAATGGAAGGATCGCGGTGCTCCTGCACCTGCTCGCGCCGAATCAACGCGTCGTGCAGGTCACGGCGGACCTGTCGAGCTTCTGGAACAACACGTATCCGCAGGTGCGCAAGGACCTGCGCGGCCGCTATCCGAAGCACTCCTGGCCCGACGATCCGTGGACGGCCGAGCCGACCGCGCGCGCGAAGCGCAGGCCGCCTGGATAGGATCACGACGCCACTTCCCGTCATGAGCTCCAACGACACCCGCGCGACCGTTTGCGCGAGCTGCGGCAGGCTGATCTCGCGCAACGAGCCCGCCTGTCCGCACTGCGGCGCGAGCCGCACGGGCTGGCGCGCGGCCGAGGTCCTGCACGGTTGGGTTTCCCAGCGCGGCGTTTCCAATTCGATCCTGGCTGTCAATGCGCTGGCCTTCCTCGCGGGCCTGTTGCTCACGCGGCGTCTCGACGAGACACCGCCGGGCTTCCTCGGTGCGCTCTCGATCGGGCGCGAGACGAGCGCGCGCATGGGGTTGTTCTACTGGCCGCTCGTGCAGGCGACCGGTGAGTACTGGCGCTTCGTGACCGCGAGCTTCCTGCACGCGAACCTGCTGCACATCGCGTTCAATCTGTGGTCGCTGGTCGCGCTCGCGCCGCTGCTCGAACGCGAGTACGGCTGGGCTCGCTTCACCCTCGTGTACCTGGGTTCCGGAGTCGCGGGCTGGATCGCTTGCGCGATCTGGGGACAGCCCGCGCTCGGCGCGAGCTGCTCGCTGTTCGGCCTGCTCGGAGCGGGATGGGCGCTCGGCAAGCGGTACGGAGGAACCTGGGGCGAGAACGCGCGGGCGATGTTCCGCACCTGGGCGATCAGCGGGGTGCTGTACTCGTTCGTGATTCCCGGCGTCTCGATCCCCGGCCACCTCGGCGGTCTGATCGGCGGCGGTCTGCTCGGGTACGCGCTGGCGGCACCGCGGCGTCGAATGGCCGAAATCGTACGGAATCCGCCCTGGCTGGCCCTGCTCGCGGGCGCGGCGCTCTTGTCCGTGCCGGTCAGCTTCGCATTGGCGGCGCTCGGCTTCGCGGACTGAGCCGCGCGGCCCGCCCTCAAGTCCCGCGCGGCCTCGGCTCGATCAACGGACGTCCCCGCATTCCCGATCGAGAAGTCAGGTACGTATGCCGCACATCGATGCCCTGTTCCGCAAGATGATCGAAGTCGGCGCCTCCGACCTGCACATGACCTCGGAGTGCGTGCCGATGTTCCGTTTGCACGGCGAGATGATTCCCGTCGACGGCCAAGGCCCGATCCCGGCCGAGCAGATGGAGCAGATCCTCCTCGAGATCGCGCCGGACCTGAATCAGAAGCAGTTCCTCGAGGAGTGGGACAGCGACTTCGCGTACGAGATCGAGGGGCTGGCGCGCTTCCGCGCGAACTTGTTCATGGACCGCAAGGGCCCCGGCGCGGTGTTCCGCCAGATTCCGTCGAACGTGCTGACCGCCGAGCAGCTGAACCTGCCCAAGGTCGTGCTCGATTTCTGCCAGCTGTCCAAGGGCCTCGTCGTCGTCACCGGTCCGACGGGTTCGGGCAAGTCGACCACGCTGGCCGCGATGATCGACCACATCAACAAGAGTCGGCGCGAGCACATCATCACGATCGAGGACCCGATCGAGTTCGTGCACCAGGACCAGCGCTGCCGGATCAACCAGCGCGAAGTGCACCGTCACACCGGTTCGTTCAAGCGCGCGCTGCGCGCGGCACTGCGCGAGGATCCGGACATCGTGCTGGTCGGCGAAATGCGCGACCTCGAGACGATCGAGATCGCGCTCGAGACCGCCGAAACGGGCCACCTGGTGTTCGGCACGCTGCACACGAACACGGCGGCCTCGACGGTCGATCGCATCATCGACCAGTTCCCGGCCGACCGCCAGTCGCAGATCCGCACGATGCTGGCCTCGTCGCTGAAGGGCGTCGTCGCGCAGACGCTCTGCAAGCGCGTGCCTCGCGGGCGCATGGCCGCGCTCGAGATCCTGGTCGTGAACACGGCGGTCGCGGCGAACATCCGCGAGGGCAAGACGCACCAGATTCCCAGCGCGATGCAGATCGGCGGCAAGCTCGGGATGAAGCTGCTCAACGACTCGCTGCTCGAGTACGTGAAGGCGGGCCTCGTCGATCCGGCCGAGGCCTACCTCAAGGCGATCAACAAGGAAGACCTGATCACGAAGTTCAACGAGAACAGCATCAAGGTCGACTTCAACGCGCACGCTGATGAGCAAGCGAAGGCGGCACCCGCGACCAAGCCCGGGATGCCTGCTTCTTCCGCGCCCGCGGCGCCCAAGGCGCCGTTGCCGCAGCAGCCGGCCGCACGGCCGCCCACGCCCGGTGCAGCGCCGGCGCCCGCTCCGCAGAAGAACTACTCCGACCCGTTCGAGCAGTTCAAGAAGAAGCAGCACTGAGCCGAGCGCGGGCCGCGCCGGCACCGCACCCGCCGCTCACTCGCGCTCGTCGAGCCAGGTCATCTGGATGGCTTCGAGGATCTTCTCGTTGCTCGCCTTGGGGTCGCCGCGGAAGCCGGGCAGCGCGAGCACCATGCGGTGCAGGTCGGTGAAGCGCACGGTCAGCGGGTCGAGTTCCGGATGCGCCTCCGCCAGTGCGATCGCGATCTCGCGAACCGAGGTCCAGTCGAGAGCTTGCTGCATCGTGTTCTCCAGTGCGCGCCGCAGGCTCACAGGTCCTGCAGCGCCTTGCCCTTGAGCGCGCCGCGCGCGAAGTTGTCCATCAGCACGGCCGCCAGCGGCAGGCTGGCCTTCTCGAGCTGATCGCGGGCCTGCTGCACCTCGCTGGTGTGCTCGTTGGTCTCGGCCGCGCGGGCGGCGCGGATCGCGTCCTCGAGGTCGAGCAGCGTCTCCTTGTCGAGCTGCGCTCGCACCGCAGGCAGCTGCTTGTCGATCGCTTTCAGCATCGTGCCGATCTCGGTGCGCAGGTCGGCGCGCCGGCGCGCATCGAAGTCCTCGCGCGCGTTCTCGAACGACATCTTGAGCATGTGCTCGACCTCGGCGTCGGTCAGGCCGTGCATCGGATTGACGTCGATGCCGGCCGTCGCGCCGGTGGACTCCTCCTTGGCCGTGACCGAGAGGATTCCGTCGGCATCGATCTGGAAGCGCACCGCGACGCGCGGGAGGCCGGCCGGCAGCGGCGGCAGGCCGCCGAGCTTGAAGCGCCCCAGCGAACGGCAATTCCGGGCCAGTTCGCGTTCGCCTTGCACGACGTTGAAGTCGATGCCGGTCTGATTGTCGGCCCAGGTCGTGAAGCCGCTGGTGTGCTGGCAGGGAATCGGCGAGTTTCGCGGGATCACCTTCTCGACCGCGCCGCCCATCGTTTCCAGGCCCAGCGACAACGGCGTGACGTCCATCAGGAGGATGTCGCGCGTTCCGCCGGCGAGGATGTGGCCCTGCACGGCAGCTCCGAGGGCGACGACCTCGTCGGGGTTGAGCTCCGTGTGCGGCTTGCGGCCGAACAGGCGCTCGACCGCGGCTCGCACGGCCGGTACACGCGTCGAACCCCCGACGAGGACGACCTCGTCGATGCTGACCGGCTCGAGCTTCGCGTCCACGAGCGCGCGCTTGCAGCAGTCGAGCGAGCGCTGGATCAGCGGCTCGATCAGCGATTCGAACTCCTGGCGCACGATGCGCTGCCGCCAGTGCAGTCCGAGTTCGGGAACGACCAGCGAGAGCTCGGCCTGCGGATCGCGCGAGAGCTGCATCTTCGTGCGCTCGCAGGTCAGGCGCAGCGCCTGCAAGAAGGCCGGGTCCCTGCGCGTGTCCTCGTCGATGGCAGCACCGAGCTCCGCCAGCACGCGGGCCGCCAGCGCCTGGTCGAAATCGTCCCCGCCCAAGTGCGTGTCGCCGTTCGTCGACAAGACGCGGAAGACGCCGTCCTCGATCGTCAGGATCGACACGTCGAAGGTGCCGCCGCCCAGGTCGTAGACCGCGATCGTGCCTTCCTTGCGCTGGTCGAGGCCGTAGGCCAGGCTCGCGGCCGTCGGCTCGTTCAGGATGCGCAGGCAATCCAGGCCCGCCAGGCGCGCCGCGTCGCGCGTGGCCTGGCGCTGGGTGTCGTCGAAATACGCCGGCACCGTGATCACGGCGCGCCGCAGCGCCTGTCCGCCCAGCGCGCGTGCAGCGTTGTATTGCACCGCACGGAGGATCAGCGCCGAGAGTTCCTGCGGCGTGTAGGGCTTGCCGTCGACGACGACTTGCACGAGCTTGCGCTCGCTCTCGCGGGTCGGGAACGGCACGGTGCGCAGATCGTCGCGCACGTCGTCGAGCCCCCGTCCCATCAGGCGCTTCACGCTGAACAGCACGCGATCGGCATCGGTCAGCGCATGCTCGCGCGCGCGCTTGCCGATCACCGGCAGTCCGGTGGGCGGGAAGTAGATCGCGCTGGGCACGATCGCATCGCCGCCCTCGGGCGCGAGCACGACCGGACGACCGTCGCGCCAGATCGCGGCGAGCGAATTCGTCGTGCCGAGGTCGATGCCCAGCACCGGTTCGGACTGCTGACCGAGGACGTCGAGCGGGATGTAAGCCATGGGAGGAACTAGCGCGGAGCGGTCGCGCCGAGCACGAGCTCGGCGATCTCACCGGCGGCGCGATCGATGTAGCGCAGCGCATTGAGCGCGCGGCGCGCGTCGGCCAGCGCCGGGGCGCCGGTCGCGGGGAGCGGTTCGAGCAGCCGGTTCAGCGACTGGAGCAGCGCGCGGCGCTGCGCCTCGAGGTCGGCCGCCAGTGCCCCGAGCGCGGCGCGCGGCGCGGATCCCGGCGCGCTGCCGCGGGCCGCCTCCAGCGCCTCGTTCCATTCCAGGACCTCCATCAGGAAGGCCTGCGGCATGGCGCGCTCCGTCTGCTCGCTGGGGCCGCCGAGGTGGCGCACCAGCCAGTCCGCGCGGCGACAGTCGTCGGCAAGCACCTCGTGGGCGGAGTTCAGCTCGGCCGAGTGGTGGGCGGCGAGTTCGCGCTGGGCGGCTTCGGCCGTCCCGTGGAAGTCCGGGTGCAGCAGCCGCGAGAGCTTCAACAAGCGCTTGCGGAGCGCCCGCGCGTCGATCGTGTAGGCGGTCGTCAGGCCGAACACGGCGAACGGATCCCCGGCCGCGGCGCCGGGCACCAACGCGCCGCAGGCCTCACACACGAGTGCGCTGGTGAGCGCAGCGCTGCAGCGGGCGCAGTCGGGCATCAGCAGGGCGCGCGCGGATCGCGCTCAGACCGAGAAGGACTCGCCGCAGCCGCAGCTCTTGGCCGCGTTCGGATTCCCGAACTTGAATCCGCGTCCCATCAGGCTTTCCTCGAAGTCGATCTGCGTGCCCGACAGGTACAGAAAGCTCTTCGGGTCGCAGGCGACCTTCACGTCGCCGATCTCCGCAACCTGGTCGGTCTCGGCGATCTTGTCGTCGAAGCCCAGCGTGTACGAGAAACCGGAGCAACCGCCGCCCTTGACGCCGACGCGCAGCACGGTCGTGCCGGAGAGTCGTTGCTCGTCGATGATGCGCCGCACTTCCTTGGCGGCCCGTTCGGTCAGTGTGATCATGATGGTCTCTTTCGCGCGTTGCTCAGGACTTGCCGCCGGGCGCCGCGCCGCCGTGCTTGGCCTTGAAGTCCGCGATGGCGCTCTTGATCGCGTCCTCGGCCAGCACCGAGCAGTGGATCTTGACCGGCGGAAGCGACAGCTCCTCGACGATCTGCGTGTTCTTGATCTCCATCGCCTCGTCGATCGTCTTGCCCTTCAGCCACTCGGTGGCGAGCGAGCTCGAGGCGATCGCGGAGCCGCAGCCGAAGGTCTTGAACTTCGCATCGACGATGCGGTCGCCCTCGACCTCGATCTGCAACTTCATCACGTCGCCGCACTCGGGCGCGCCGACGACGCCGGTTCCGACGCTGGCCTTGCTCTTGTCGAGCGAGCCGACGTTGCGGGGGTTGTTGTAGTGGTCCAGCACCTTGTCGCTGTAGGCCATGGTCGTTCTCGTGGAGCTCGGTTGCGGTGTCGTCGGTGGAAAGGGGTGTGCGTCTCAGTGCCCGGCCTGCCAGTTCACGCTCGACAGGTCGATGCCTTCCTTGACCATTTCGTAGAGCGGGGACATCTCGCGCAGGCGCCGCACGGCGTTGATGACCTGATCGGCCGCGTAATCGACGTCCTCGCGCGTCGTGAAGCGCCCGATGCCGAAGCGAATCGAGCTGTGCGCGAGCTCGTCGCCGACATCCATGGAGCGCAGCACGTGACTGGGCTCGAGCGAGGCCGACGTGCAGGCCGAGCCCGAGGAGACCGCGATGTCCTTCAGGCCCATCAGCAGCGACTCGCCCTCGACGAAGGAGAAGGACAGGTTCAGATTGCCGGGCAGTCGGTGCTCGGCGCTGCCGTTGAGATGGACGTGGTCGAGCGCGCTCGTGATGCGCCGGTGCAGGCGTTCGCGCAGCTCGATGCACCGCGCCGCCTCGGTAGCGAGTTCCTCGCGCGCGATCTCACAGGCCTTTCCGAGCCCGACGATGCCGGGGACGTTCAGCGTGCCCGAACGCATGCCGCGCTCGTGGCCGCCGCCGTCCATCTGCGCGACCAGGCGCACGCGCGGGTTGCGCCGTCGCACGTACAGCGCGCCGACGCCCTTGGGCCCGTAGAGCTTGTGTGCGGACAGGCACAACAGGTCCACGCCGTCGGCCTGCACGTCCACCGGGATCTTGCCGGCGGCCTGCGTCGCGTCGGTGAACATGAGCACGCCGCGCTCGTGGCACAGCTTGCCGATCTCGCGGATCGGATTGACCGAGCCAACCTCGTTGTTGACCCACATGATCGCCACGAGAATCGTGTCGGGCCGCAGCGCGGCCGCGACCTGCTCGGCCGAGTGGCGGCCTTCCTTGTCGGGCTTCAGGTAGGTGACTTCGAAACCCTGCTTCTCGAGGTGCTTGCAGGTGTCGAGCACGGCCTTGTGCTCGGCCTGGCTCGTGATGATGTGGCGACCCTTCTCGGAGTACATCTCCGCCACGCCCTTCAACGCGAGGTTGATCCCCTCGGTCGAGCCTGATGTGAAGACGATCTCCTTCGCGTCGGCGCCGATCAGCGCGCCGATCTGCGTGCGCGCCTCCTCGACGGCCTTCTCGGCGCTCCAGCCGAAAGCGTGGCTGCGACTGGCCGCATTGCCGAAGTGCTCGCGGAAATAGGGCAGCATCGCGTCGAGCACGCGCGGATCGACCGGGGTGGTGGCCTGGTAGTCGAGATAGACCGGAGTCTTCATGGGCGGGGTCTGCGCGAGAGCGGGGAGAAGTGTCGGACCTCGGCAGCCAGCGCCGGCTCGATCGGCACGAGCGGGTCCGCTGCGCCGTCGACACGCGCGCGCGCGCCGGCGCGGCTCATGTCCTGCAGTGTCGTCTTCTGCAGCACCGCCCAGATGGCGCCACGCACGCGCTGGATCGGGCTGCGGATCGGGCAAACCGGCTCGACGTCGCAGGTGCCGGCGTCCGAGCGGAACAACGCGAGGGATTCGCAGGAGGTCAGCGTCGGCATGCCTTCGAGCACGCGCACGACCTCGCCGAGGGTGATCGCATACGCCGGGCGCGCGAGCATGTAGCCGCCGGTCGCGCCGCGGGTCGAGTGGACCAGCTCCTTCTGGCAGAGCTCCTTCAGGACCTCGGCCATCAGCCGCTTGGGAACCGGGTAGTGCGCCGCGATCTCGCGGGCGCTGACGATCTGACCCTCGCGATCCGCCAGGTGGATCAGGGCGATCAGGCCGTACTCGGTCTTCTTGGTCAGCTGGAGCATGGAGGAGGCGGCGCGCGGAGGATCCGCGGCAATCCGCATGATTTTAGTGCTATATCGGTCGGCATTCGATGCGCGGTCCGTCCGACCCGAGGGGGGGCGAAGGCCGCGCTCAGGGCGTGCCAGCGCACCAGAATAGCGCTATCGGCCGGGGAAGCGAGCCCGAACGGTGAAAATCTGACGTGCACGGCATGTTGGAGGCCCAAAAGAGCACCCTTGCGATGCTATTTCCGCCCCGGCCGGACCTGGAGCGGGTCAGGGCGCCCTCAAGCCGAGCGGGAGGGGCCGTCGAAGAAGTCCGACATGTCCGCAGCCAGCCAGCCCGTTTGCATGACCTGCGGCCATTCGGCGGGCGCACCGCTGCGCTTCAACCACCTGCCCAACGGCGACCCCTGCCCTTCCTGCGCCGACCGCCTGCTCGAGGCCCTGCGCCCGTTGCTGCCGGGGGTCAAGGCCGTGGCCGACGAGAAGAAGCCGGCGCGCAATGGACGCAAGGCAGCCCTGCGTGCGCTGCCGCGCATACCCGGCCCGATCGACCGGGCCGAGCCCGAGCCCGCCTAGGCCATTCTGGCCTCGAAGGCCGCGCGCAGATCTGCGGGCAGGATCCGCGGTGGGGCAGGTCGCTGTCGAAGGTCGACACAGGCCAGTTCCGCACTGCCCTCGGCCACACATTCCCCGTCTCCGACCCGGCGCAGTTCGTACCCCAGCAGCACCGAAGCGGCGCGTACCCGCTCGACCCGCGTCCGGATCACCAGTTGGTCCTCGAAGTAGGCCGGCTGGCGGTAGCGCAGGTCGATGCGCCGAACGGCGAGTCCGATCCCCATTCGTTCGAGCGCGGCGTAGGAGAGCCCATCCTCCGCCATCATCCGGATGCGCGCCTCTTCGAGGTAGAGCACATAGGAACTGTGATGGGCGACTCCCATCTGGTCGGTCTCGGCGTAGCGGACGTGCAACCGGTGCTCGTACGGCGGGCGGCGAGGCTGGTCCATCGACTGCAAGGATCCGGGAGCACCCACGCGGCGGGCAAGGGGCAACGGCCCAAAAAAGGACCTTGGACTAGCTGACTGCGCGCATCCCAGCGCTCGCGGTCACCCGAATCGGGAGACCACCAGCTCTGGGGGTTCGAACGGGCGCGCGCAGCCAACCAGACCAAGGTCCCGACGTGGCGGCTGTACCCGCCGGCTGGTAGAACCCACGCCGCGCGATGGTCGCTACCCTCCCCACCGGGCTCCAACCTGCCAAGAGCGGCACCGTTGCGATCCTGCTGACCTGGTTCCTTCCCGGAGCCGGGCACATCTACCTCGGCCGGATCGCGTTCGGCCTCACGGCGCTGGTCCTGCTGAGCGGGCTCTATGCGCTGGGCCTCTTCCTCTCCGAAGGCATGACCTTCGAGTTCCTGGATCCTGAGCTGCGCAGCCCGTTCGCGACGCTGCTCACCCCGGAAGCGGGCAACCTGAGCGCGCTCTTCTACCAGATGAAGCACTACGGCTTCGGCGCGGGTCCGCGCGAGTGGCCGGAGTTCATCCGCGTGGGCAGCTACCTGTGCGCGTTGTCGGGAATCGGCAATGCGTGCCTGGCGGCCGATGCGGCTTGCGCTGCTCGCGCCACGGGCAGCGCGCTCGTGCTGACGCGGCCGAAGCTCTCGCCGGCGCTGCAGACCTTCGCGGCTTGGGCCGTGCCCGGTCTCGGGCACTGGCTGCAGGGACGCAAGTTGCGCGCGGTACTCGTGGCGGGCCTGCTGCTCGGGCTGTTCCTGCTCGGGTGCGTGCTGGCCGAATACTCGAACCTCTCGCGGCTGCGGCACTTCTACTACTGGGGCGGCCAGTTCTTGGTGGGGCTTCCGGCCGCGGCGATGGAGTACGCGCAGCGCGACATGCGGATCACGCACACGATTCGGTGGGAGGATGCCGGGTTGCTGTTCGGTTCGGTCGCGGGCCTGCTCAACGTACTCGCGATGCTCGATGTCTACGCGTGGGCCGAAGCGACGGCCTTCGGCGACAATCCGCTCACACCGCGCGGTGAGTCGGCCAAGGCCAAGGACAAGGCGCGCTCGACCGCGCCGTCGGGGGTTGCCGGGGCGGGACCGTCGGGTGGCGGAGGAGCGCGGACATGAGCGAGCTCGCGACTTCGATCGCGCTGTTCCTCGTCGTCGCGCTGGCGATCGTCGCGCTGAGCACGTTCTACGTCGAGCCGGACGATTCGCGAGCGTTGCGCATGCTCGGCCCGCGCTACTTGAAGTTCCTGCTGTGGTGCGCCGGCATCGTCGGCGTGATGCTGCTGGTTCAGAAGCTGTTCCTGGACCTGAACGGCTGAGCGCCGGGCTTCGAGCAGAGCCGGCGCTCACGACATCAGGCCAGCCGGTACAAGCCGCCCGGCAGCCGCCACACTCGGCCCGCGAGTTCGAGTTCGACCAACTCGACCAACACCTCGGGGAGCGCGCGCCCGCTGCGTTCGCTCAATTCCTCCGCGCCGAGCGTCTCGCCGACGAGCAGTGCGAGCAGCGCCGACTTCGGGGCGGCAGTGGATTCGCTCGCGGGCGTGCCCGGGGCCTCGCCCGAGCCCGTGCCAACTCCCGGCGCAGCCAGCCCCAGTTCGCCCAACACCTCCTCGGGACTCTCGACGAGCAGCGCGCCTTCGCGCAGCAGCCGATGGCAGCCGCGCGCCATCGGATGATCGATGCGGCCCGGCAGTGCCCCGACCTGCTTTCCCTGATCGATCGCCCAGCGCGCGGTGATCAGCGAGCCCGACGCGTAGGCCGCCTCCACGACGAGCACGTACTGCGAGAGGCCGGCGATCAACCGATTGCGCAGCGGAAAATGGTGTCGGCGTGGAGCGGTTCCGGGCTCGAACTCCGAAATCAGCAGCCCATGCTCGAGCATCCGGTCGACCAGCGGCGACTCGGGCCAGGGCCGGTCGACGCTCGATCCGAGCACCGCGATCGTCGCGCCCCCGACTTCGAGCGCAGCCTCGTGCGCCGCATGGTCGATGCCGCGCGCGAGACCGCTGACGACGACGGCTCCCGCGCTCGCGAACGCGCGCGCGAAGCGGGCCGCCTGCGCCTGCCCATACGGCGTCGGCGCGCGCGTGCCGACGATCGCGACACACGGACGACGGCTCAACCATTCGCGCCGGCCGAGGCACCACAGCGCCTGCGGCACGCCCTCGATGTTCTCGAATTCGGCGGGCCAGAGCGCGCTGCCGCGTGCCAGGCGCAGCGGCGCACCCCCGGAGGGTTCGGCGGGGGACTGTCGCGTGTCCACGCCCCTGTGGATGCACGCGGGCCGCTGCGGTGGCACGAAAACTAGGTTTCTCGTGCGCGAATTGGCAGTCTGCGCACCCGGCCCGCGCCCCACTTCGGCGCGCCGGGCCGCCGGAAACGCAGGAGAACACGGTCATGATGCGGATTTGGTTGGCCGGTCTGTTGGGCGGAGTCGCGATGTTCGTCTGGGGCGCACTCTCTCACATGGTGCTCCCGATCGGGTCGATGGGACTGCAGAGCCCGCCCGTGGAGAAGGAACCCGCGCTGTTGAACTCGCTGCGAGAGGCCTTGCCCGAGAGCGGTGTGTATTTCCTGCCGGGCATGGAGGGCTTTCCCAAGCCGTCCGCCGAGCAGGAGGCGGCGTACCATGCCAAGGCCCTGGTCGGCCCGCGCGGCCTGCTCGTGTACCAGCGCGACGGCGCGGATACGCAGGCGCTGATGCCGCGCCAACTCGTGCAGCAGTTCGTCACTTGCCTCGGCTGCGGCCTGCTCGCCGCATTCCTGCTCGCGTCGGCCGGCGGATTGAACGGCTACCTGCCGCGCGTGTACTTCTGCACGATCCTCGGGCTCACCGCGTTCCTCGCGAGCGATGCGCCCAACTGGATCTGGTACGGCTACTCGTCCGTGCACACGTTCGGCAAGCTGCTCGAGAACGTGATCGGGTTCACGTGCACCGGCGCCGTGATCGGGCTCGTGTTGCCCCGGCGGGGTTGAGACCAGGAGCGGTCACGGCTCGCCTCAGAAGACACCAGCACTAGTCGGAGCCGTGCAGCGCGAGCCCGAGCACGCCGCTGAACGGCCGCGCCGCGGCCGATAGGCGTCGTTCGAGGCCGGGCAATCGACCGGCCAGCAGAGGCGGCAGCCACAGCAGGCCGCGCACGCGCTCCGGCTCGCCGCAGGCTTCGCGCGCGGCCGCCAGGATCGCCGCGCGCGTGCGGAATCTCGCAGCGCGGAAGATCGGATGGCCGAGCCGACCGGCCAACCGGCGTCGCAGCCCGAGGTAGGAGCCGGCGACCAGCGCGAGCAGTGCGACGCGCGTGCGCGCGACGCGGCGCGCCTCGAGCAGCAGCGCGCGCGGATCATCGACGTAGTCGAGCACCGACACGATCACGACGCCGTCGAAGGCGCGATCGCGAAACGGCAATCGCAGTCCGTCCCCACACACGCTCGGCACGCGCGAGCGCGCGACCGCAAGCATCGCGGGCTCCGCGAGCGCGCGACCGCAAGCATCGCGGGCTCCGGATCGACTCCGCTGACGCGAAATCCGCGCGCGGCGAGCGCGGCTCCGAAGTGCGCGGTGCCGCAGCCGAGCTCGAGCACGCGCGCGCCCGGCCCGAGCGGCTTCAGCAGCTCGAGCAGGACCTCCGTTTCCAGTGCATCCGCGATGCGGCCGTAGGGCGTGGCGTACCAGTCCTCGTAGCCGGACACGAGTTCCGGAGCCGCGAAGGTACGCCCCGCGAGCTGCCGTCCGCTCACGACGCGCGCGCCTCCTCGAGCACCGGATCATCGCGCTGGTAGCGCCGCAGTCGCGGCGTCTTGGCGGCGATCCACAGCGTCGCGAGCACGCACGCAATGCCGCCGCTGGCGATCGAGAAGGGCGCGCCGAAGCGCTGCGCGACCAGGCCGGCCTCGAGCTCGCCGAGCTGCGGGCCGCCCATGAAGAAGATCATGTTGACGCTGCTCATCCGGCCGCGCAGGTGATCGGGCGTGCCCAGTTGCCGGATCAGGTTGCGCAGCACCGCGCTGACCGTGTCGGCCGCCCCGGACAGCGCGAGGCACGCGAACATCAGCGCGTAGCTCTTCGTCAGCCCGAACGCGATCGTCGCAAGACCGTACACGACCACGCTTGCGATCAGCACGCGGCCGCGCGGCACGATGCGCGGCGTGACCTCGGCCAGCACGAGGCTGGCGGCGAATGCGCCGATCGCCTGCGCGGACACCAGCCAACCGTAGGCCGCCTCGTTGTCGCCCAGGCCGAGCACGTCCTGTGTGACCATCGGCAACAGGCCGACCGCCGACGCGAAGAAGGTCGCGAGGAAGTCGAGCAGCATGCTCGAGCGAATCAGGTCGTGCCGCCAGACGAAGCGCAGTCCTTCCGCGATCGAGGTCAGGTTCACGCGCGCGGTCACGCCGCGCAGCGGGCCGCGGTCGCTCATCCGGGTGAGCGCCAAGACCACGCCGAGGAACGACAGCGCGTTCATCAGGTAGCACCACTCGACACCGAGCAGCGCCATCACGAGTCCCGACAGCGCCGGTCCCGCGACCGCCGCGCCCTGGAACAGGATCATGTTCAGGTTGATCGCGTGCGGCAGGTGCTTCTCGGGGACCAGCGACGGCACGAGGCTCATGCGCGCCGGCGCCTCGAACGCGTTGAGGACCGACGAGACCCCGGCCAGCGCGTACAAGAGCGGCAGCGTGATCGAGCCCTGGCGGGTGGCCCACCAGATCCCCGCCGCGACGACGGCCAGCAGCACGTTCAGGCCGAGCAGCAGCTTGCGCCGGTCGAAAACATCGGCGACCGCGCCGCCGAGCAGCGAGCAGACCACGATCGGCACGAACTTGACTGCGCCGACCAGCGCGAGCGCGGCGCCCTTGTGCTCGGGATCGCACAGAAGCGTCACGTGCCACAGGATCGTCGCGCTCTGCATCATCGAGCCGCACAGCGACACGAGCTGGCCGAGCCAGAAGAGCTTGAAATCGCGGTGGCGGAGCGCGTCCAGGGCTTCGAAGCGCCGACTCATCGAGCCGTACGGTAACGTACGCGACCCATGAATCCGCCGCGCCTCCTGTTGCTCGTCGCGCTGCTCGCGACGAGCTTTCCGTCAGCGACCCGCTCCGCTCAGGAGCCGGCACAGGCGCCGGTGTCGAATCTCGACGCGCGCTCGCTGTTCATGACCTACTGCGCGGCGTGTCACGGGGAGACCGGCGATGGCAACGGGACGACGAAGCTCGACCGGCCGGCGCGCAGCTTCAAGGACGGCGGCTTTTCGTACGGGAACACGCCGGAGGTGATCGCCAAGACGCTGCAGTACGGGATCCCGGGCTCGGTGATGCCGAGTTTCGGCAAAGCGCTGACGGACGAGCAGCGCCTGCTGCTCGCCAAGCACGTGATCTCGCTCGGGCCGCAGGACCTGCCGACGGAGAGTCCCGATCGCGTGCTGGTCGTCAAGGACCGCGCGGTCGTCGCGCGGGGCAAGCTGCCGCCGATCGTCGAGAGCGGCGAAGAGATCCCGCGTGGGCTGCTCGTCGGTACGCCCGACGGCTTCACGTTCGCGTATCGCACCGACGATGTGCGCCTGATCGCCGTCTACCAAGGCGAGTTCGCCGAACGCACCGACTGGATGGGTCGCGGTGGTACGCAACTCAAACCGCTCGGCAAGCTCGTCGCTGAACTCGGCACGGCGCCCACGGCGATGTTCCAGATCCCGCGCGCATTCGGAGCCCAACCAACGGAGCCCGCGGGGCGTTCGATCCCGTTGTTCGCCCGCATGCGAAGCTCGCGAGCCGAGGGCGATCGGATCTTCGTTGCATACGACCTCGTGAAGGAGAAGAACGATCGCGGACCCGCACTGCTCTCCGTCGAGGAGTCCATCCGCAGTGCGACGACGTCGGTCGGCAGCGGTTGGCGACGCAACTTTCGCATTGCCAACGCCTGGGATTCCGCGGTGAACGTGGAGCTGCTGCAACCAGTCGATCTCGCCAAGCTGGGCGTAACCGAGCTCGGTACGACGCGAACGCAGTCGATCGTCATTACCGGCGGACAGGTCGCCTCGAGCACCTCCACGACCAACGGTCCCGCGCTCCTGCGGCACTGGCGCTGTCTCACGCAAGGCACGAGCGTCGCTGAGTGCGTCGCGAACGTAGAACCGAAGTCGACGCGCGAGTTCGAGTTGCTCACGGTGATCGCGCCGATCTGGAACGACAAAGTCTCGGCGGCTTGGCAGAAGGAGGTGCTGCGTTGAAGTTGCTTTGCATCGCTGCGCTCGTCGGCGGCATCTCGCTCGCGCAGGCTCCGACCGAAGCGGATTCGTATGCGGTCGACTATCTGACGCCGCCCGAAGGTGCGATCCTCGAAGTCGGTGGGATGGACTTCCTGCCCGATGGTCGCCTCGCGTTGTCGACGCGGCGCGGCCAGGTGTGGCTCGTCGAGAACCCGCTCGCGAAGGATCCGAAGGACGCGAAGTTCTCGCTGTTCGCCGAAGGCCTGAACGAAGGGCTCGGGCTCAAAGTCGTCGACGGACAGATCCACGTGATCCAGCGCAGCGAGCTCTCGCGTCTCGTCGACGTCGACAACGACGGCCGCTGCGACCGCATCGACACGCTCAGCGATGACTGGGGCCTGTCCGGCAACTACCACGAGTTCGCGTACGGCCTGCCGCGCGACGCGGCGGGCAACTGGTACGTGTCGCTGAACGTCAGCTTCTTCGACAAGACGTGGTGGCTCGGCTCGTCGACCGTTCCGTACCGCGGTTGGGTGCTGCAGATCGCTCCGAATGGCGCGGTGACGCCGTTCGCGACTGGCTTTCGCTCGCCGAACGGGATCAACCTCAGTCCGGAAGGCGAGCTCTTCGTCACGGACAACCAAGGTGATTGGGAGCCCGCAGGTCCGCTCTACCACGTGGAGAAGGGCAAGTTCTACGGACACCCGGCCGGGCTTGCGTGGACGAAGGACTACCAAGACTCAAAGGTCACCCCGAGTCAGCACGAGCCTACGGCCGTGCCGCGCGAGGCTCCCGTCGTGTGGTTCCCGTACAAGTGGTCGCGCTCGGCGGGCAACATGGTGTGGGACACGAGCGAAGGCAAGTTCGGCCCGTACTGGGACCAGATGTTCGTCGCCGAGCTGACGAACGGCATGGTGCTGCGCGTGCAGACCGAGAAGGTGAAGGGCGCGTACCAGGGCACGGTGTTCCTGCATCGCCAGCGCATCGGCTCGGTCAATCGCGTGCTGCAGGCGGGCGACGGCACGCTGATGTGCGGGTTCACGAACCGCGGCTGGGGCGGCTTCCCGCCGAGCCACGGTGTCGGGCGCGTGCGCTACACGGGCAAGCTGCCGTTCGACGTGCAGACCGTGCACCAGCACGACGACTCGTTTCACCTGATGCTGACGAAGCCGATCGCGAAGGACTGCATGCTCGGCCCCGAGAACGTCGTCGTGATGCAATACCACTACGACTATTGGTGGCAATACGGATCGCCGGAACGCGATCACACACGGCTCGAGGTCACCGCCGTCGATGCGCGTCCCGGCGAGGGCGGACTGCGCATCGTCGTTCCTGGCCTGCAGGCCGGCCGTTGCGCGCGCGTGATTCTCAGCGGCGTCAGGTCCGTGGATGGCGAGCCGCTGCTGCACGAGGAGTTCAACACGACGATCAATCAGCTCCCGGACACGGTCGAACCGTGCACGACGCCGATCGCGCGCATCGTCCCGCCGCCGATCGGGCGCAATCCCGAGCAGCTCGGCTGGTTGCGGCTGTGCTGGGACGATGCGACCGCACTGTGGAAGCACGCGGGCTGGAAGCTCTGCAACGCCGACTACGACATGGCGAATCCGAGCGCCTTCCGGATCAGCGACGGCGTCGGCGCGCTGGTCAACACGGAGCCCGGCGCGGGCCCGTTCGCGACGAAGATGGACTTCGGTGATCACGCGTTCCACGCCGAGTTCACGCTGACCGAGGGCGCCGATCTGCGGCTGGTGCTCGGCGGCGCGTACGAGGTGCAATTCCTCGACACGGGCGACGGCAAGCGCTGCGGAGCGGTGCTCGGCGCGAGCGAGGGGGAGGATCGGTTGCCGGAACTGCGCGTGTACAAGGGTGCCGGGCAGGAGCACGCGATCGACGTCGTGTACGAGGCGCCGCGCTTCGAGGGTGGCCGCAAGGTGAAGAACGCGCGCATCGTCAAGCTCGCCGTCGACGAGACGCCGCTGCTCGAGAACGTCGAGCTCGCGGGTCCGAGTCGAGGCGTCGCGGCCGACGAGCGCGCGCTCGCGCCGGTCGCCTTTCGCATGGCGCAGGGGCAGGTCGCTCTCGGCGGCATCCGCGCCCTCCCGATGAATTCGCAGATGAACCCGCCGAGGGACGAGGCGGGTTGGACGCCGATCTTCGACGGCGAGAGCCTCGACGGCTGGTACGCGTCCGAGAATGGCACGTGGACGATCGAGGACGGTGTCATCACGAGCGGCGGCAAGCGCAGTCACTTGTTCAGTCCGCGCGGCGATTACAAGAACTTCGAGGTGCGCGCGCAGATCAAGATCGAGGAGGGGAGCAACTCGGGCTTGTACTTCCGCGCCGCCAGGGGCGAGGGCTGGCCCGAGGGCTACGAGGCGCAGATCAATGCGTCGTACCCCGATCCGCAGAAGACCGGCAGCCTGTACGGGCTCGCGCCGCTCCGGACCGCGCTGATGGCCGCGAACGCGTGGTTCGAATACCGCGTGCGCTGCGAGGAAGAGGCCGAGGGCACGCGCATCCGGATCTGGGTCGAAGGCGTGCTGATTACCGATTACCTGGACAAGCAGCGCAAGCACGCGCGCGGCCACATCGCGTTGCAACAGCACCACGAGGGCTCGGTCGTGCAGTGCGCGAAGCTCGAGATCCGCGAGCTGCCGTGATCGCCGCACTGCTGCTCTCGCTGCCGGCGCCGCAGGCGGACTGGCTGATCGACGCGAGCGCGTATCGAGCGCGCGTCACCCGTGCCGAGGACGGGCGGCGGATCGAGATCGGGAACGGGCTGGTCAGGCGCGAGTGGCGGATCGGCGCTGCCTGCGCGACCGTCTCACTGCGCCGCGGCGCCGACGGTGCGCTCGAGCTGCAGCCGCACGAATTCGTGCGCGCGCTCGAGCCCGAGGCGCGCCTCGTGATCGCCGGACGCGCCTGGGACGTCGGCGGGCTCGCCGGCCAGATCGACCGCGCATTCCTGCTCGCGGACTGGGTCGAGGCGCTGCAGCCGCCCGCCGATGCGTTCGTGCTCGAGGACGTCGAGGTCCTGCCGGTCGAGGCGCGGATGGCGTGGAAGCAGGTCCGTCCGAGCGAAGGCCGCGCCTGGCCGCCGCCCGGAGCGGGCCTCGATTTCGTGTACCGCGCGCCGGCTGGCGGCCCCGACTGTCGCGTGCACGTGCGCTACGAGCTGTACGACGGCCTGCCGGTCTTCGCGAAGTGGATCGAGATCGAGAACGGTGCGGCGCCGCTCACGCTCGACCGCTTCGAGGCGGAGCGCCTCGCGGTCGTCGAGGAGGAGAGCGGGAGAGCGCGGTCGAGGAACTCGCGCGGATGGAGCCGTCGCGGCTGCACGTCGAGACCGACATGGCGTTCGGCGGCATGCACGCGCAGACCGCGAATCCGTGCGTCGTGTGGGGGCTCGATCCGGCCTACGAGACGCAGGTCAGCTACGAGAAGAAGACGCGCTGCCAGCTCGTCGTCGCGCCACCGCTCGGGCCGGGGCTCGTGCTCGCGCCCGGCGAGCGCTTCCGTTCGTTCACGGTGTTCGAGCTGCTGCACGACTCGACCGAGCGCGAACGGCGTGGGCTCGCGCAGCGGCGGATGTACCGCGTGCTCGCGCCGTGGGTGACCGAGAACCCGCTGATGATGCACATCCGCGACGCGCGGCCCGAGGCCGTGCGCCTGGCGCTCGACCAGTGCGCCGAGGTCGGCTTCGAGATGGCGATCCTGTCCTTCGGCAGCGGGTTCAATCCCGAGAACAGGGACCCGAAGTACCGCGAGGAGCTGCGCGGGCTCGCGGCCCATGCAAAGTCGAAGGGCGTCGAGCTGGGCGGCTATTCGCTGCTCTCGAGCCGCTCGATCGGCCCGGAGACCGACGTGATCGACGCGCTGACCGGCAAGCCCGGCGGCGCGGTCTTCGGCAACGCGCCGTGCCTGATGAGCCGCTGGGGACTCGACTATTTCGAGATCCTGCGCGAGTTCTACGCGACGAGCGGCTTCTCGCTGCTCGAGCACGACGGCAGCTATCCGGGCGACGACTGCGCATCGACCGCGCACGTCGGCCACCGCGGCCACGCCGACTCGCAGTGGAAGCAGTACGCGCTGATCTCCTCGTTCTATCGCGAGTGCCGCGCGAACGGCGTGTACCTGAACGTGCCCGACTACTACTACCTCGCCGGCGCGAACAAGTGCGCAATGGGCTACCGCGAGACGAACTGGTCGCTGCCGCGCGAGCTGCAGGTGCTGCACGCGCGTCAGAACATCTACGACGGCACGTGGACGAAGGCGCCGTCGATGGGGTGGATGTTCGTGCCGTTGACCGAGTACCACGGCGGGGGAGCGGCGGCGACGCTCGAACCGCTGTCCGAGCACCTCGTCGACTACGAAGCGCACCTGGCGGCGAATCTCGGCGCCGGCGTGCAGGCCTGCTTCCGCGGGCCGCGGCTGTACGACTCCGAGCCGACGCGCGCGCTCGTCGAGCGCTGGGTCGACTGGTACAAGGCGCACCGCGCGATCCTCGAGTCCGACATCGTGCACCTCTCGCGTCCGACCGGCCGCGATGTCGACGTCGTGCTGCACGTGAATCCAGCGCTCGACGAGCGCGCGCTCGCGATGGTGCACAATCCGTTGCCGGAGGAGGTCGAGCGCGAGCTCGTGCTGCCGCTGTACTACGCCGGCCTGCGCGGCGCATGCCGCGTCGCGTTGGAGGGCGCCACGGCCCAGCGGCACGATCTGGACGGCGCGTCGCGGTTGCACGTGCGCGTGCGCGTTCCCGCGCGCGCCCGCACCTGGCTGGTCGTCACCGCGGAGTCACGATGAACGAGTTGGATCTGTATGCGCGGGGTGCTTGCGAGGAGCTGGTGCGACGCCTGCAAACGCTCCAAGCTTCCGACAAGCCGGTCTGGGGCAAGTTCGACGCGATCCACGCGGTCGTGCACTGCCAGGTTCCGCTGCTCGTCGCGCTCGGCGAGCAGAAGCTCCCGCGCACGTTGATCGGCCGGCTGTTCGGCGGCCTCGCGCGCAGATCGCTGACGAAGCCCAAACCGTTTCCGGAGAACTCGCCGACCGATCCGCGCTTCCTCGTGGAACCCAAGCGCGATTTCACCGGCGAGCGCCAGGTATTGATCGAGCTCGTGCAGCGCTTCGCTCGTCAGGGGCCCTCCGGTGCTCCCAAGGACCCGCATCCGTTCTTCGGTCCGCTGACCCCGGCGGAGTGGTCGACGCTGATGGCGAAGCACCTCGACCATCACCTGCGGCAATTCGGCCGCTGAGGTCGGAGGCAGAGGCGCGTCGGGTCCGGTGATGGCACAGGCGCTCGGACCCTTGCCAGCTTCGCCCTCCGACGTTCTCATCATTCGTGACGTGCGAGTTGCACAAGTGAATGGGGTGTTCCTCCTGCTACAGCGGGCGATCCGATGGGCTTGCCTAGCGCTGTTGCCGACCGTCAGCGCAGCCCAGTCCAAGGCCGCCGAGCCGACGGTTCTGAGCGAGGGCCGGCGCGCCCCCGGACTCCTCTCGCGCGGCCAACCTTGGAAGCCTGAGACGCTCGGGATCCAACTGCGCGGCGGAGCCGCGATCTCGACGCTCGAACTCGGCGCCGGCGACTTCCTGTTGCGCGCGCGCCTGTGCGTCGACGAGCGCAAGGGGCAGGGCGCGGGGCTCGTGCTCGGCGAGAACCAGATCGTCGTCGACGCACCGGGCGGCGTCGAGTGGAGCGGCCCGCTGTTCTCTCAGTTCCAGAAACCCGTCGCGTTCAAGCTCGCCGCCAGCGCGGTGTTCACCCTGGAGGTCGAGCGCAGTGGTGAGCAACTCTCCGTGCGCGTCGACGGAGAGTTGGCGGGCACGGGCCGAAGTGGGACTGGCCACGTCGGCGGCTTCGGGCTCGTCGCCGGCAAGGGCACGCTGCGCTTTGATCGGTTCGAGGCACGCGGCGTGCTCCTGCCGCCCAGCCCCGAGGACAAGCTCGCCAAGCTCGAGGGTGCGATCGACGCGGCGATCGAGCGCGGTGTCGCCTGGCTGATCGAGCAGCAGCAGCGCGACGGCTCGTGGGGGAATCATCAGACCGTCTATCCCGCCGGCATGACCGGACTCGCGCTGTACGCGCTGCAGCGCGCCGGAGTGCGCGCCGACCACCCGTCGATCCAGCGCGGGTATGCGTACCTCGACAGCGTCGAACCGCGCGAGACCTACGGCATGTCGTTCGCGCTGCTCGCCTACGGCTCGCCTACGGAGTCGATCCGCCGCCCGAGCGCAAGAAGCGCATGCAGAAGCTGATGGAGCGGCTGCTGTCGTGGCAGGACGACGCCGGCTGGGGCTATCCGATCGCGCTGGCCGGAACCCCCGGCTACGAATGGATGCACGACAAGGCCGACTTGTCGTGCACGCAGTACGCGGTGACCGCGCTGCGGGCGTGCCAGATCGCGGGACTCGAAGTTCCGAAGGACGCGTGGTTGCGCAGCATCGCGGCCGCGGACACCTACCTTGGTCCGATCGAGAAGACGCTCTCGACGGGCGCCAAGGCGCGTGGCGAGGCGGCCGGCTATCGCTATCTGGTCGATAGCGAGGCGACCTGCTCGATGACGGCGGCCGGGATCTGCGTGATGAAGTTGGCGCGCACCGGACTGGGCAATCGAATGCCCTCGCAGCCGGACCAGACGAGCCGGCGCGGGATCGATCTGGGCCTCGCGTGGCTCGCATCGCGCTACGACGTGAACGGCGACGTCGGCGGCGAAAAGGGCTGGCACATGTACTTCCTGTACGGGATCGAGCGTGTCGGTTCGCTGCTCGAGATTGACCGGATCGGAGCGACGCCCTGGTACGAGGAAGGCGCGGAGTGGATCGTCAAGCGCCAGCACGCGGATGGCTACTGGCGCGCGCCTGAGGCGGGCGGCGATTCGGCGCATTCGCGGCAGTCGGAGTCCGATACGTGCTTCGCGCTGCTGTTCCTCAAGCGCGCGACCCGAGCCGCCAAGACGATCGCGGTGGACGAGCTGATGCGGATGCAGAAGTCGAGCGATGCCGACGTGCGTCTGCGCGCCAGCGGGCGCGGTCCCGTCACCGTGTGGCTCGAGGGATTCGCCGAGCGCGTGCTCGCCGCGCACGCCGACGGGGTGCGCGTCGTCGCCGTCGAGTACAAGTCGGGCGACGAAGTGCTGGCGCGCGTGCCCGCGGATCCGGGCGCTCCGTGGAGCGGCGAGCCGCTCGCGACGAGCCTGGTATTCGACCGGCCAGGTGTGCGCGAAGTGCGCGCCGTCGTCCACGCGCGCATCCCCGGCGCGGGCGAGGCCGGCACCACGCATGAGCTCGTCTCGCAGACGATCAAGCTGCGTGTCGACGGCCTGCTGCGACCATGGATGCTCGCCGCGGCCGGCGAGCGCGCGTCGAACCTCGTGCTGGGCCAGGAGGCCACGAGCCGCGTCAGCTCGGAGCTCGTCGCGGGAAATCCGGGAGCCGCTTGCACGGACGGCTGGCAGTGGACGCGCTGGATCTCTGCGAAGGATGATCCGCAGCCGACCCTGAGCCTGGAATTCAAGAAGGGGATCCGCGCGAGCGAGCTCGTGATCCATCCAGCCTGCACGCGCTACGCGGAGCTCGGGCGATTCGATCGCGCGCGAAGGATCCAGGTGCGGCTGAATTACGACAAGAAGGCGATCGAGGTCGACGCACCGGCCGACGAGCTCGAGCCGATCCGCGTGCCGCTCGGCAAGGGCGCGGTCGTCAACCGGCTCGAGGTGAAGGTCGTCGCGCGTGACAGGGGCGGCGCGGACGCCGGATGCCTCGGCTGGACCGAGGTCGCGCTGTACAAGTAGCGCGCAGGCTCAGGCTCGCGGGGGGCCGAGGCGCGGCCGCGCCGCGGCATCGAAGGACACACGCTCACCGGCCTTGGCGCGCAGCACCGGGGCGAGCACGCGCTGCATCTGCGCGAGCAGGTCCGCCACGTCGACGCCTTGGTGGCGCGGCAGGTAGGCGGCCAGGAACTTGCGGTGGCCGCTGTAGAGCTTGCGCGCGCCCTCGAGGTTGCCCTCGCTCCAGTGGTGCAGGCAGATCGCGGCCTGGATCAGCCCCTTGTAGAAATCCGAGTCCGGGCCGCTGGTCGACTCCCATAGCTCGTCGAGCAGCTCGTGCGCGTCGTGGTAGCGACCCGCGTCGAACAGCTCGAGCGCTGCCCGCAGCCGCTCCGAGTTGGCATCCGCGACCAACGCGCTCAGCCCTTCTTCGGCGGCGGCGGCGGCTCGGTGTCGGGCTTCTCGTCCCGCTTGCCGCCGAGCTTCTTCTTCAGTTCGTCCTTTCCCGTGCCCCAGTACTGGTGCCAGCGCACGAGCTTGCCCTTGGGGATCTCCGGAATCTGCGGAGCGATCTCGAGCTTGCGCTTGTTGTCGTTCCACCAGCGCTGCCAATCCTCGTAGCGCTGTTCCTCGACGCCCGTCAGCACGGTCAAGGACAGCGAGATCTCGTTCATGAACGGCGCGATCTTGTGGGGACCCAGCGTGTTCATCAGACCGATCAGCGCTTCGACCGACTCAGGGTGGCGGATGTTGCCCAGGCCGTAGATGCGTGCCTGGTCGATCTTGAAGCCGGAGGTGCCCAGCGCGCCATCGCGCAGGAGACCGATCGCGCGCTTGTCGCCGTGCGATGCCACGGCGCGCAGCACCTGTGGATAGAGCTGCTCGTCCTTGCGCGTCGGTGCGAGTTTCGCGAAGTCGAGCAGGATCTCGAACGCCTTCGGATGACGCATCGTGCGCAAGGCCTCGAGGGTCGCATCGCGCACCGCCGGTTCGCCTTTCAGCTTCAAGCCGCGCGCGAGCGACTCGACGACCGCGGCGTCGACGACCTCCGCGGCCGCTTGGATCGCCTGCACGCGCGCCTCGGGCGTGCCTTTCGCGAAGGCCTGCTCGAGCGACTCGACCGTCGCCTTCACGCGCGCGGGATCCGCGACGACTGGTTCCTGGACGGGGAGCAACGAACCGAATGCGAGGAGGATGGGGATCAGCATGGGAGTGTCCGCGACGGAGCTCTAACCGGCGAGGGCGTCAATGGTGACGAAACGCGCGGGGCGCGGAGCTCGCGCCCCACGCCCCGCAGCATACGCCCGGCTCCGAGTTCTCAGGAAGCCGGTGGCTCGACCTGCGGCTGGCTGGCGGCCTCGACCGGCTGCGCGGCCTCGCCCGGCTGCACGAGCTGCTGCACGAAGTCGAGCGCCTCGGCCGTCTTCACGTCGCCCTTGACGGTCACGACGATCGGCTTGGACGTGTCGAAATCGGCACGCAGAAGCTGCTCGGCCAGCGGGTCCTCGACGTAGCGCTCGATGGCGCGACGCATCGGACGGGCGCCGTAGTCCTCGTTGAAGCCCTTGATCATCAGGAAGGCCAGCGCCTGCTCCTCGAGTTCGAGCTTGAGCCCGCGCTGCGCGACGCGCTCCATGACCTCCTTGAGCTGCAGGCGGATGATGCGCTTGAGATCCTCTTCGCCCAGCGGGTTGAACAGGATCAACTCGTCGACGCGATTGAGGAACTCCGGACGGAAGTGGCGCTCGACTTCGCTCATCACGTCGATGCGCATGCGCTTCTGTCGATCGCCCAGCGCATCGTCCTTGGTCGGCTTGCCGAAGCCGAGCGTCGCGCCCGCCTTCATCATGTGCGAGCCGAGGTTGCTCGTCATGATCAGGATCACGTTGCGGAAGTCGACGTGCCGCCCGAACGAGTCGGTCAGGCGTCCTTCCTCCATGATCTGCAGCAGCATGTTGAAGACGTCGGGGTGCGCCTTCTCGATCTCATCGAGCAGCACGACCGAGTACGGACGCCGGCGCACCTTCTCGGTCAGCTGGCCGCCTTCCTCGTAACCGACGTAGCCCGGGGGCGCGCCCACGAGCCGGGAAGCGTTGTGCTTCTCCATGTACTCGCTCATGTCGATCGTGATCACGGCTTCCTGGTCGCCGAACATGAACTTGGCGAGCTGCTTGCACAGGAAGGTCTTGCCGACGCCCGAGGGGCCCAGGAACACGAACGAGCCCATCGGCCGCTTGGGGTCCTTCAGGCCCGAACGCGAGCGCCGCACGGCGCGCGCGATCGCCTTGATCGCGTCGTCCTGGTGGATCACCACGCTGGCCAGCTCGTTCTCCATCGAGAGCAGGCGCTCGGCCTCGCCGCGCGTCATGCGCTGCAACGGGATGCCCGTCATCTTGGCGACCGTCTCGGCGATGATCTCCGCGTCGACGCTGCCGGTGGATTCCTTCTCGGCCTGCTTGGAGCGCCAGTCCTTCTGCAGCTCCTCGCGCTTCTTGCGCAGCTGGTAGGCCTGGTCGCGCAGCTTCGCGGCCTTCTCGAATTCCTGGTTGCCGACCGCGCGCTCCTTGGCGCGATCGAGCTCCTCGATCTGCTTCGAGAGCTCCTTCATGTCCGGCGGCGCGACCATCGAGCGCAGGCGCACGCGCGCACCCGCCTCGTCCATCACGTCGATCGCCTTGTCCGGCAGGAAGCGGTTGTTGATGTAGCGCGTCGAGAGCTCGACGGCCTTCTCCAGCGCCTCCTCGGTGTAGCGCACGCGGTGGTGGCTCTCGTAGCGGTCGCGCAGCCCCTTGAGGATCTCGATCGCCTCGGTCGGGCTGGGCGGCTCGACGTTCACCGCCTGGAAGCGGCGCTCGAGCGCGCCGTCCTTCTCGATGTGCTTGCGGTACTCGTCGAGCGTCGTCGCGCCGATGCACTGGATCTCACCGCGCGACAGCGCCGGCTTGAGGACGTTCGAAGCGTCGATCGCGCCCTCGGCGCCACCGGCACCGACCAGCGTGTGCAGCTCGTCGATGAACACGACCACGTCCTTGACGCGGCGCACCTCGGTCATCACGGCCTTGATGCGCTCCTCGAACTGACCGCGGTACTTGGTCCCGGCCACCATCAGGGCCAGATCCAGCACGACGATGCGCTTGTTGCGCAGCAGCTCCGGAACTTCGTTGGTGACGATCTTCTGAGCCAGCCCCTCGACGATGGCCGTCTTGCCCACGCCGGGCTCGCCCAGCAGCACGGGATTGTTCTTCGTGCGGCGCGAGAGGATCTGGATGACGCGCTCGATCTCGTTGGCGCGACCGATCACCGCGTCGAGCTTGCCTTCGCGCGCGAGCTCGGTCAGATCACGACCGAAGGCGTCGAGCGCCGGCGTCTTGCTCTTGGAATTTCCGCCACCGCCGCCACCCCCGCCGCCGCCTCCGGCGGAATCCCCTTCGCCGCCGCCCTCGGTCGAGCCGGAGGATTCCTCCTCCTCCTCTTCGTTGGTGTCGGCGCCCAGGAACTCGAGCACCTCCTCGCGCACGTCCTCGAGCTTGACCCCGAGATTGAGCAGAACCTTGGCGGCGATGCCCTCGTTCTCCTTGATCAGGCCGAGCAGCAGGTGCTCGGTTCCGATGTAGTTGTGGCCGAGGTTTCCGGCCTCCTCGACGGACAGCTCGAGCACCTTCTTCGCGCGCGGCGTGAAGGGCAGCTGGCCCATCGTGACCATCGACGGCCCGGTCTTGACGAGCTTCTCCACCTCGGCCGTGATCCGTTCGAGGTCGATGCCCATGTTCTTGAGCACGTTGGCGGCCACGCCGCTGCCTTCCTGGACCAGTCCGAGCAGGATGTGCTCGGTTCCCAGGTACTCGTGGTTGAACCGCTGCGCCTCGTGGCGGGCGAGGTTCATGACCTTCTTGGCGCGATCGGTGAAGCGGTCGAACATGGGTGTAGAAGAGTCCGTTCGCGGGAGCTGGGTGCCGTGAGTACGGCGCCCAGGAGACATCGACCAGATACATCGGCCATTCCGAGCGCGAGGTTGATCCCGGATCGCCGTCAAGTGGATGCGCGCCGGCCTGGCAGGCCGCGCCGCGATCCACTACGACTCCATCCGGGACCCGCTCGCGACCGGCAGGCCGAGGACATTATGAGCTGCCCGGGGCACGCTACCCAAGGAGACTTTGCGGGTCACACCCCCGGTCAGGCGCCTGAGCCCGTCGCCGGCGGGCTGGAGGCCTGCCCCGCGCCCGGCTCCATGCGCGCGAGCTCGTCGCGCAGGCGCGCGGCCGTCTCGTAGGCTTCATCGCGGACGGCGGCCTCGAGCTGGGCCCGCAGCTCGCTCGAGCGCGCCCGGCGTTGCAGCTCGGCCTCGTCCAGGCCGGGCAAGCGGCCCACGTGCGTCGAGGCGTTGTGCATGCGCCGCAGCAGCGGTTCGATTTGTCGCGCGAAGTGTTCGTAATCGTGCGCGCAGCCGAGCCGGCCCTTGGAGCGGAACTCGGCCAGCGTCATGCCGCAGCGCGGGCACGGGGGCTCACTGGACACCCGCTTGCGCCCGGCCTGCTCGAGCATGCTCATGATGTGCGCGACGTTCTTCGACACCGTGGGCGGCAGGGCTTCGATGTCGAGCTGCTGCGCGCACTTGGCGCACAGGTGCTTGAGCGAGACCGACTGCGTCTTCTGGCCTTCCGGCGACATCCCTTGCGCGATCTCGGTGATGCGCACGCTGGCCTGGTTCTTGGTGCAGTGTTCGCAGAGCATGGCGAGTGCGGCCCGCGCGCCGCCTACTCAAGTGTATAGGCGCTGCGCGCGCCCGTGTCGAGTGCTGCCGCCCGGCCGCCTCGGCGCGGCCTGCCTCAGGGGTCCTGGTACAGCGCGCGCGAGCGCTCGACCATCGCCGGCGTCACGCGCTGGCGCTTCAGTAGCGCCTGCACTTCGGCGCCACCGCGTGCGAGATAGGCGGCCAGCAGTTCGAGCGTGTCGGCGTCGCGCGCCATTCCATCGAACAGCGCGTCGAAGGACGGGTCGAGCCCGATCGCGCGCTCGACGGGCTCGGTCGGATCGTCGTCATGGCCGGCCAGCGCGGCGCGCGCGCGCAACGCGCCGATGCCGAAGCGCTCAGTCAGCGCGGGCTCGATCTCGAGCGCCGAGAGAACCAGATGCGCCGGCGCGATCGACGTGCGTCCGAGGCGGTGCGCGAGCTTGCACGAGGATCCCAGCACGCGCCGCGCCGGCTGTCCGTAGCCGCGGAACAGGCCGTCGCCGGCGCCCGGATCGATGCGAATCGGTGCATCGAGTCGCCGCAGCGTCGCCGGGACCAGTCCCAGTTCCGCGGGCAGTTCGCCGCAGGCGGCCTCGAGCAGCTGGCCCGGAGCGACCTCCGCCGCGCCGTCCGCGTCCGCCAGCGCGCGCGCGGCGAACAACGCGCGCACGGCGCGCACCGAGAACGGCAGACTGACGCCGGAGCCGACGACCAGCAGGCCCTCCGACAGCGCCAGCACTTCGGCCGCGATCGAATCCGGATCGGCGAAGGCGTGCACGACCGCGCGGTGCGCGGCGCCGTCCTCGTCCCGCATCAGCTGCCACAGCAGGTGCTCGGGACACACGGCTCGCGCGTGCAGGCGCAGCGCGTGGCCGCCGGCCAGTTCGAGCATGCGCCGCGCGTAGGGCGTCAGGCGCTCGACGCGCGCCAGCTCCCGCGTACCGAGAACCAGCGGACTCATCGTTCGACGGCGTGGGGTTGCGGCGCGTCGACCGGTGGCAGGCAGCTCCGGAAGTGCCGAGCGCGCTGCTCGAAGTTCAGGTACGCGTCGAAGCTCGCGCAGGCGGGCGAGAACAGGATCGCCTGGCCCTCGACGGCACGTTCGAACGCGCGGGCCACCGCGCTCGGCACGTCGGGCAGCTCCTCGGCCGCCACGCCGCGCGCGCGCAGCGCCCGCGCCAGCGCGGGCGCCGCAGCGCCGAAGCACAGCGCGAGCGCCACTCTCGATCTCGCGCACTCGACCAGTTCGTCCAGCGGAAGCTGCTTCTGCTTGCCGCCGCACAAGAGCACGACCGGCTCGCGCTGGTCGATCAGCGCGGCGATGGTCGAATCGGGCGTCGTGGACACACCGTTGTCGATGACCCGGTGCCCGGCGCGGATCCCGAGATCCTGCACGCGGAACTCCAGGCCGCGCAGCGCCGGGATGGCGGCGCGCAGGCTATCCGCGCCGGCTCCGGCGGCGCGCGCCAGCGCCAGCGCGGCGAGCAGATTCCCTTGTTGGAA
>Ga0194120_10001209_pt1 | contig 48021 bp, 43 predicted proteins | sample TA2MahCa65mmetaG_FD_148642 | JGI IMG/M metagenome (GOLD analysis project Ga0194120, IMG submission 148642) | Freshwater microbial communities from Lake Tanganyika, Tanzania - TA2015019 Mahale Deep Cast 65m | ecosystem: Environmental > Aquatic > Freshwater > Lake | place: Tanzania: Lake... | reverse complement strand
CAAGGACCGGGCGCTGACCGCCGCCGCCGCCGCCATCCGCCGGCGCGAGCCCGAAATCCTGGCCGCCAACGCCCGCGACCTGGCCGCGGCCGGCGATTTGACCGCCGCCCTGCGCGAACGGCTGATGCTGGATCCAAAGCGCGTCGCCGCCATGGCCAAGGGGCTGGAGGAGATCGCGGCCCTGCCCGATCCGGTCGGCCGCGTGCTGGCGGAATGGACCCGGCCCAACGGCCTGCGCATCGCCCGCGTCGCCGTGCCCCTGGGCACCATCGGCATCGTCTACGAAAGCCGGCCCAACGTCACCGCCGATGCCGGCGCGCTTTGCCTCAAGGCCGGCAACGCCGCCATCCTGCGCGGCGGCTCGGAAAGCGTCCATTCCTCGCGCGCCATCCATGCCTGCCTGGTCGAGGGGCTGACGGCGGCCGAGCTGCCGGCGGCCGCGATCCAGCTGGTGCCGACCCAGGACCGCGCCGCGGTCGGCCTGCTGCTGCGCATGAACCGCCATGTCGACGTCATCGTGCCGCGCGGCGGCAAGGGGCTGATCGAGCGGGTCCAGAACGAAAGCCGGATTCCGGTGCTGGCGCATCTCGACGGCAATTGCCACGTCTACCTGCACGAGGGCGCCGATGCCGACAAGGCGCGGCGCATCGCGCTCAACGCCAAGCTGCGGCGGGTGTCGGTCTGCGGCGCGGCCGAGACGCTGCTGTGCGATCGGCCGATCGCGCGCAGCATCCTGCCCGCGGTGCTGGAAGACCTGGCCAAGGCGGGTTGCGAATTGCGCGGCTGCCCCGCCACGCGCGCGGTCTTTCCCGCCGCCAAGCCGGCCAGCGAGGCCGACTGGGACACCGAATATCTCGACGCCATCCTGGCGGTGAAGGTGGTCGACGGCATCGACGAGGCCATGAACCACATCGCCCGCCACGGCTCGGCCCATACCGAGTGCATCGTCACCGAGGACCGGCAGGCGGCCGAGCGTTTCCTGGCCGAGGTCGATTCCGCCATCCTCCTGCACAACGCCTCGACCCAGTTCGCCGACGGCGGCGAGTTCGGCATGGGCGCCGAGATCGGCATCTCGACCAACCGGCTGCATGCGCGCGGGCCGGTCGGGGTCGAGCAGTTGTGCACCTTCAAATACCAGGTGCGCGGCGACGGCCAGATCCGGCCCTGATTCCGTGCCGCGTCCGCGCATAGGCCTGCTCGGCGGCTCGTTCAATCCGGCGCATCGGGGCCATCGCCGGCTCAGCCTGGACGCGCTGGCGCGGCTGGGGCTCGACCGGGTGTGGTGGCTGGTCAGCCCGCAGAACGTGCTCAAGCCCGAAGCCGGCATGGCGCCCTTCGCGCACAGGCTGCAAGGCGCCCGCGCCCTAGCGGCGCATCGCCGCATCCGGGTCAGCGATTTCGAAACCCGCGCCGGCACGCGCTACACCGTCGACACGCTGGCGGCGCTGGCGCGCGCCTGTCCCGGCCGGGATTTCGTCTTCCTGGCCGGCGCCGACATCCTGGCGCAGCTTCCGCGCTGGCGGCGCTGGCGCGAGCTTGCGCGCAACGCAAGATTGGTGTTCTGGAACCGCCCCGGCCACAGCCACCGCGCGCTGCGCGGCCAGGCCGCGACCGCGCTGCGGCGGAAACGGCGTCGCGACCGCCTCGCCCGCCGCCTCAAGCCGGGCGAATGGTGCCTGATGTGGTCGCTGGCGATGCCGGTTTCCGGCACCGCGATACGTCAGGGCCTATAGCTGATCCGCCACAGCGCGCGGCCGACATCGTCGGCCACCAGCAGCGCGCCGTCGCGCGCCACCGCCACCCCGGCCGGCTTGCCGATCACCCGCGCGGTTTCGGATCCCGCGACCCAGAACCCGGTGGCGAAGCTTTCGTAGTGGCCGAGCGGGCGGCCGTCCTTGAACGGCACCCGCGCCAGCATGTAGCCCACCGGCTTGGCCGAATTCCACGACCCTTGCAGGGCGACGAAGGCATCGCCGCGATATTCGGGCGGGAACATGGCGCCGTCGTAGAAGGCCAGGCCGATCGGCGCCGAATGCGAGACGAACCAAAGCTCGGGCGCGCGGGCGCGGGCGACGATGTCGGGCCGCTCGCGTCCGTAGCGCGGATCGAGATGGCCGCCGAGATAGGCATGGGGCCAGCCGTAATGCGCGCCCTCGACCACCTCGGCCAGGTAATCCGGCACCAGCCCATCGCCCAGCCCGTCGCGCTCGTTGACCACGGTCCACAGCCGGCCGGTGGCGGGATGGAAGGCGATGCCGATCGGATTGCGCAGGCCGAGCGCGAAGCTGGCCTGGCCCGAACCGTCGAGCAGGAAGCGCTGGATGGTGGCGCGCGGCAGCGGTTCCTCGGCGATGTTGCCGCGGCTGCCGATGGCGACATAGAGATGCCGTCCGGCGGGATCGACCACGACATTGCGCGTCCAGTGCCCGCTGCCGGGACCCAGCGCGCCGTCGGCGGTCACCGCCTCGGGTCGGGCGCGGGCGCGCGTGTCGCCGGCACGATAGGGAATCCGCCACACCCGCTCGGTATCGGCGACATAAAGCCAATCGCCGTGAAAGGCCATGCCATGCGGCCGCGCCAGGCCGTCGACGAAACTGGTCACCAGCTCGGGCCGTCCGTCGCCATCGGCATCGCGCAGCAGGGTCAGTTTTCCGGCCGAGGATTCCGCCAGCAGCACATCGCCGTTCGGCGCCACCGCCAGCCAGCGCGGATGCGACAGGTTGGCCGCGAACAGCCGCGCCTCGAATCCCGGCGGCACGCGCAGTTGCGCATCGGCCGGCCGCGGCACCGGGATGGCGCCGTTGCTGACCGAAGGCGTGGCGTGCGGCGCCGGCAGATCGGCCGGACCGATCTTGAACCGCACCCCCGGCGCCAGATCGGCCGAGGCCCAGGCCGCGCAAGCGGCCAGGACCGCAAGCAGGCCCAGCGCCGCCTTCATGCCGCCAGGATGCGCCGCGCCGCGGCGCCGTCGGTTTCGATCTGCGCCTTCAGCGCCTCAAGCCCGGGGAATTTGCGTTCCTCGCGGATGAAATCGACCAGCGCCACGCGCATATGCTTGCCGTAGATGTCGGTCGCGAAGTCGAACAGATGAGTCTCCAGCAGCACGCCGCCGCCGCCGAAGGTCGGCCGCCGGCCGATATTGGCGACTCCCTTCAGCGGCGTGGGATCGTCCTCGATCCAGGCCTTGACCGCGTAGACGCCGTGGCGCGGGGTCAGATAGCCCTCCAGCATCAGATTGGCGGTGGCGAAGCCGATGGTGCGGCCGCGGCGGTCGCCGGCCTGGACATGGCCCTCGATCTCCCATTCGCGGCCGAGGATCGAGGCGGCGCCGGCGGCATCGCCCGCCAGCAGCGCCTCGCGAACCTTGGTCGAGGAATAGATCGTGCCGCCGGCCGCGGTCACCGGCTCGATCACATCCACGGCGATGCCGTGACGCGCGCCCTCGGCGATCAGCCGCTTGGCGTCGCCCGCGCGCTTTTTCCCGAAAACGAAATCGTAGCCGACCACGACATGCTTGAGGCCCAGCGCCTTGGCCAGGATTTCGGCGACGAAGGCCTCGGGCGAAAGCCCGGCCAATGCCGCATCGAAGGCCAGCGCGAACATCAAATCGAGGCCCATCGCCTGCAAGAGCCGCGCCTTGGGCCGGAACGGCGTCAGCCGCAGGCAGGGCGCATCGGGCTGGAAGAACTGGCGCGGATGCGGCTCGAAGGTCAGCACGCCGGCCGGCGCGCCCAGGCGCTTGGCGGCCTCCTGGGCGCGGCCGATCACCAGGCGATGGCCGGGATGCAGGCCGTCGAAATTGCCGATCGCGACCGCCGCGCCTTGGGCGTCGGCCGGAACGTCGGCGGCATGACGGAAGATGCGCAAGCAAGACCCCTGGCGGCGGAATCGGCCGCGCCGGATTATGGCCGGGTCGGCACCATGATCAAGGCCTCGCCGTCCAGCACCGACTTGCCGTTGACGGTGCAGAGCGTGGCGAAGGTGGCGATTTTCTTGTCGTCGTCGAGCTTGGTGACGGTGCAGCGCGCCAGCACGGTGTCGCCGGCGCGCACGGCGCGGCGGAAGTTGAGGCTTTGCGAAATGTAGATGCAGCCCGGCCCCGGCAGCTTGGTGCCGAACACGGTCGAGATCAGGCCCGCGGTCAGCATGCCGTGCGCGATGCGGCCGCGGAACATGCTGGGCGAGGCGAAATCGTGGTTGAGATGGATCGGGTTGGTGTCGCCCGACAGCCCGGCGTAAAGCACGATGTCGGCATCGGTGATGGTGCGGCCGAAGGTGGCGGTCTGGCCCAGCTTGAGGTCCTCGAAATAGGCGCCGTGCAGTTCGCGCATCGCCGGGTCGAGGTCGTCGGCCGGGCTGGGCTCGCGCTTGGTGGCGGTCTGGGCGGTCATCGGCGACCCTCGCGGAAATTGTGCGCCGCAACATAAGCGATTCGCCCAGGGCCGGCAAGCCGGGATTCCATGGACTTGGGCGTCTTCGCACCGGCATTATCGCGGGATGGAAAACCGCTCCCTCACGCTTCGCCGCATCCGCGCCCGCGCGGTGCATGTGCCGATGCCGCGCCCCTTGGCCACCGCCTCGGGCGCGGTGACCTTCGCGCCTTTGCTGCTGGTCGATCTCGAAGCCGGCGGCATGATCGGGCGCGGCTATGCCTTCTGTCCCTCGGCCGCGGTGCTGCGGCCCTTGGCGGCGCTGGTCGAGGAAATGGCGCCGATGCTGATCGGCCAGCCGCTGGCGCCGTTCGATCTGGAACGGCTGCTGGCGCGGCGCTTCCGGCTGCTGGGCCTGCAAGGCCTGGTGCTGATGGCGATGTCGACCCTCGACAGCGCGGCATGGGATGCGCTGGCCAAGTCCCATGGCAAGCCGCTGGTCGAGGTGCTGGGCGGCAGCCGGCGGCCGATCCCGGCCTACAACTCCAACGGCCTCGGCCTGTCCGATCCGGCCAGGCTGGGCGCCGAGGCCAAATCGCTGGCCAAGGGCTTCAAGGCGATCAAGCTGCGGCTGGGCTATCCGACGCTCGAGCAGGACCTGCTGGCGGTGCGCACGGTGCGCCGCGCCATCGGTTCCAAGGTCGCGCTGATGACCGACTACAACCAAGGACTCGCGGTGGGCGAGGCGGTGCGGCGCGCCGATGCCCTCGACGACGAGGGCCTGGCCTGGATCGAGGAGCCGACCGACGCCCACGATCACGCCGGTCATGCGCGCATCCGCGCCGCGGCCGAGACCCCGATCCAATTGGGCGAGAACTTCTGGGGGGTCGAGGACATGGCGCGCGCCATCGCCGCCGGCGCCGGCGATCTGACCATGCCCGATCTGGCGCGGATCGGCGGCGTCAGCGGCTTCGTGCGCGCGGCCGCCCTGGCCCAAGGCGCGGGCCTGCCGATGTCCTCGCATCTTTATCCCGAGATCAGCGCGCATCTCCTGGCGGTGACGCCGGGCGCGCATTATCTCGAATACGTCGATTGGGCGGCGCCGATCCTGACCCAGCCTTTGGAGATCGTCGACGGCGCGGCCGCGATTCCGGCGCGCGCCGGGCATGGCATGGAATGGGACGAAAAGGCGGTGCGGCGCTATCGCCCGGAGTGACGGTCGAGAGCTTTCCGATCGAGCGTCGATCGATCATGCCCTATTTTTTCGGATCGCGCGCAACGCGCGGCGGTTGCGGGCCGGCATAATTTTCTCTAATAAGTTGCTGCGCGTTTGGAACCCAACGGAAGCGATCAATGGTCCGTCGCGTTGCAGTTCGCCTCTTCATGCTGGCCGCCGGACTCGCTCTGGCCGGCTGCGCCGCGACCGAGGCGAATTATCCGACCGCATCGCCGCACTCGGCGATGGCGCGTCCCCAAGCAGGCAAGGCGCAGCTGGTGATGTTTCGAACGTTTCAGATCGGTCCCGTGCCTCGACCCATCATCTACGTGAATGGGATAGCGACCTGCACCATGGATCGGGGAACGTATTTTGAAGTCGAGGTCGCGGCTGGGCCCGTCACTATTCAACCGGAGCGGTATTTGGGTGCGGGAGGAGATTCGGTCACTGGCAAAGTGGTTGCCGGCGAACGCTATTTCTTCCAGGTGTCACATGTCTTCAGTGACTATCAGGTGACTCCATACTATCAGGTGTCCAATCCGTATCGATCGACACCCACCATTCTCGCATCGCTGCGCAAGACATCGTGTGACGCCGCCGTCTTGTCGCAGTGAAACCTGAAAGTCCAAGACAATGAGCGCCACACTAGGAAATAAGGGAGATCTAGCGGTTTCGGAAAGGCGACATTGCTCGCCGATCAGCCCTCAAACTCAATCGATACCCGGAAGATTTCTTTTTTCTGTCGCTTTCGTCGCCGCGCTGACTGGCTGCTATCGAGAAGAGAGAATCCACCATTTTGGCGAACCGCATCGGACCGATCTCACAAAACCATTCGATCCGACATTGGCCAGGTTGGTCTTCTATCGCACTTGGGATCAAAGAACCGCACAGATTGCGCCATTAGTTTTCGTACGCTCGCATTCGTTTTGTCGGCTCTACCCCGACAATTTTGCGATCGTCGATGTTGCCCCAGGCACAGCCGAAATCAGAACCCGAGCATTTCCTGTACACCCTTCCTCCGCGACCCACAATTTCGGGACTTGGCAATTGAGTGCTGGGCGAATCCATTACATCCGTGTCGCCACCGATCAGAACGGGCTCCATACGACTTACACGATCACAGGTTATTCAACTGATCGACCGTGGGAAATTGGCGACCTTCGGCAGACTCCTTGTCCCTGACGGCGTGATTCGCGCTTTCGCTCACAGCGGCAGAAAAAACTGAATCCCCGCCCTTGAATTTCTAATCTCTAGTTCCCATGTCGTTCGGTCCGTTCAGGTCCCGGTTTGCGCCGGAGTCTGAGCCGCTGATGGAACCGTGAAGAGAGACAGGACCGCCGGCCGGGTTCCGAACCGGCCTGGGCAGGACATTGCACCAAAATCGCCCCCGGATAGGATCAACACCTGATTCCTGAATAGAATCAAATCACTAGGCGATTCCGAATTGGCCATTTGCGCGCATTTGCGCGCATTTGGGGCTCGAATGCGCGGATTTGCGCGCCGGGCTGGCCCCGATCCGCCCCGATCCGACCCCGCTCCGCGCGATTGCGCGCGCGCCGGTCAGGCGGCGTGACGGGAGCGCAGGCGTGCCGCTTCCTCGGCCGCCAGCGCCGCCAGATGGCGGGCGATGGCGCGCATCCCGGACTGGCTGGCCAGGGCCTCGGCCTCGGGGTTGTAGTTGGTGTTGGTGTTGACGTCGTAGGTGAAGGCGCGGCCCTCGCGGTCGCGCACGAACTCGATGCCGGCGACGCCAATGCCGTTCGCGGCCAGGAAGGCCTCGTAGCGCGGGATCAGGGGGCTGTCGAAGCCCTCGACGATGCGAAAGCGCGCTGCCGGCGCCGAGGCCGGCGCGACATCGGCCAGGCCGGTCCCCGCCGCGCCGCCCGCGGCTTCGATCTGGCACTGATCGGCCGGGCACAACTCGAAACCCTGGCTGGTGTCGACCCGCACCGCGTAAAGGAACTTGCCGCCGACGAACTCGGCCCGGGTGATGTAGGGTTCGGGCGATTCGACGTAACGCTGCACCAGCACGACGCCGTCGATCGGCTCCTCGTAGCCGGGCGATTCGAGATGCCGCGCCAGCGCCGCCGGGTCGCGCAGCAGCCGCACCCCCAGCCCCTTGCCGCCGCGGTTGTGCTTGAGGATCAGGGGAAAGCCCAGCCGGCGGGCGGCATCGAAGACATGGCGCTTGCCGATCGCGGCCAGCGTGTCGGGCGTGGCGATGCCGTGGACCGCCAAGGCCTGGTACTGGGCGACCTTGCTGACCTCCAGCCGCAGCGCCCGGCTGTCGTTGACCACCACCCGGCCGTGACGCTCGAGCCAAGCCAGCACGGCGGCGGTGTAATCGACCGCATGGCGATGGCCGCGGGTGTGGGAGGACGCGCTCATGCGGTTGTAGTAGACCCCGGCTGGCGGCGGGTCGCGCAGGTCGAGCACGCCGTGGTCGAGGAACCATTCGCGATGCCGCGCCCCGATCTCGGCGAAGGCCGCGCGCAGCGGCGCGACCCAGGCATCGTTCTCGTGAATGACGTGAATGGTCTGCATCGCCGCCCCGTTCCGCGCAAGGTTGTGGCGACTGAAACTAAGGTCGCCGGCCCCGCCCGCAAGCGAGTTTCCCTGAACAAGGCGTTAAGCGGACCTAAAGCCCGACCATCCGCCGGATCGCGTCCGGATCGGCGCCCGCGGCGCGGAGCGCACGCAAGGACTCGGCCCCATCGCGCTTCGACAGCCGCCTTCCCGCCGCATCGGTCAGCAGGCGATGATGCCGGTACTCGGGCGTCGGCAAGCCGAGCGCCGCTTGCAGCAGCCGATGGACATGGGTCGACGGCAAGAGGTCCTCGCCGCGCACGACATGGCTGATGCCCTGCAGCGCGTCGTCGACCGTCACCGCCAGGTGATAGCTGACCGGCGCATCGCGCCGCGCGATCACCACGTCGCCGAGCAGATCGGGATCGCAAGCGATCGTGCGATCGTTGTCGACCAAGCCGAGCTGGCGGCCGGCGGCGATGCGGCGCGCATCCAGCCGATGGCAATGCGCCGCCCCCGCCGCCAGGCGGCGCGCCCGATCGGGCTCGCCGAGTTGGCGGCAAGTGCCGGGATAAAGCGGACCGTCGGGACCTTGCGGCGCGCTTGGGCTGCGGGCGATCTCGTCGACGATCTGCTTGCGGCTGCAAAAGCAGGGATAGGCCAGGCCGGCTGCGCGCAGCCGATCCAGCGCGCGGGCGTAATCGGCGATGTGTTCGGACTGGCGGCGCACCGGCCGCTCCCATTCCAGCCCGAGCCAGGCCAGGTCGTCGTAAATCGCGGCCTCGAATTCCGGCCGGCAGCGGCTGCCGTCGATGTCCTCGATGCGCAGCAGAAAGCGCCCGCCCTGGCCGCGCGCCAGATCGAACGCCAGCAGCGCCGACAGCGCATGGCCGAGATGCAGATGGCCGGTGGGGGATGGCGCGAAGCGGCTGACAATCATCTACACTGCCCCGAGGATGTGGAACCAGGATAAGGCAAGGCTGGCGTTGGACGAAGCCTGGCGCGCGCTTTTGGCCAAGGACCGCGACCTGGCGCGGGTGTGGGAACGCCACGGCCCGCCGCCCGAAAGGCTGCGCCGACCCGGCTTCACCGGCCTGTTGCGGGCGATCGTCGGCCAGCAGATTTCGGCCAGCGCCGCGGCCTCGATCTGGGCGCGGCTGGAGGACGCGGTCGTGCTGACCCCGGCCGGGCTGGTGGGGGCGGGCGATCGGGTGCTGCGCGAGGTCGGGCTGTCGCCGCAGAAAATGCTCTACGTCCGCGACCTGGCCGAGGCGGTGATCGAAAAGCGGCTCGATTTCCGCCGGCTCGAACGGCTCGAGGACGAAGATGCCATCGCCATGCTGACCGGGGTGCGCGGCATCGGCCGCTGGTCGGCCGAGATCTACCTCTTGTTCGTGATGCGGCGGATGGATGCCTTGCCCGCCGCCGATCTGGCGCTGCAAGAGGCGACGCGCCATCTCAAGCGCCTGGCGACGCGCCCGACCGAAAAGCGCTTCCGCCAATTGGCCGAGCCCTGGCGGCCGCATCGCGGCCTTGCCGCGCTTCTGCTGTGGCATTACTACCGCCATCTCAAGCAACGCGAGGGCGTCTGAGCATGGCATTCCTTCCCAAGCTGAGCGGGCCGCGGCTGCCGCCGGCGGGCGGGGTCAAGGCCGAACGGCTGGTGATCCTGCTGCATGGCTACGGCGCCGACGGCAACGACCTGATCGGGCTGGCGCCGCATTGGGCGCGCATCCTGCCCGGCACCGCCTTCGTCGCCCCGCACGCGCCCGAGCGCTGCGAGCTTTCGCCCAGCGGCTTTCAGTGGTTCTCGCTCGGCGCGGGCCGCACGCCGCAAATCCGGACCGAGGGCGTGCGCAAGGCGGCGCCGGTGCTGGAGGCCTTCATCGACCAGGAGCTGGCGCGCGCCGGCCTCGACGAGGACCGGCTGGCGCTGGTCGGCTTCAGCCAAGGCACGATGATGGCGCTGCACGTAGCGCTGCGAAGGCCGCGGGCGGTGGCCGGCGTGCTGGGCTTCTCGGGCATGCTGGTCGGCGGCGAGACGCTCAAGGCCGAGGTCAAGTCGCGACCGCCGGTGTTCCTGATTCATGGCGATGCCGACGACATGATCCCGCTGACCGCGCTGTTCGAATCGACCCAAGGGCTGGGCGCGGCCGAGGTCGCGGCGGAATGGCACATATCGCGCGGCATTCCCCACGCCATCGGCCCCGACGGGCTGGCTTTGGGCGGCGATTTCCTCAGGCGCTGCTTCTCGGCGCGGCGGGGGTGACTTCGGCCGCGTCCTTGGTTAAGCTGTTGAATCGATGGGACCAAGTGGCGCCATAGCGTTGTCCCGACCCGCGCTGGCGGCAGCGGCGGATGCCCCAGCGCCGCCCTTGGCCGCGCTGCCGGCCCTGGTGCTCAACGCCGACCATAGGCCGCTGAGCTATTTCCCGCTGTCGCTGTGGTCCTGGCAGGAGGCGATCAAGGCCGTGTTCCTGGGCCGGGTCAACATCCTCTCGGTCTACGACCGCCAGGTCCGCTCGCCGCGCTTCGAGATGGCGCTGCCCTCGGTGGTGTCGCTCAAGGAATACGTGCCGCCGGCGCCGCGGCCGGCCTTCACCCGCTTCAACGTCTTCCTGCGCGACAAGTTCGCCTGCCAATATTGCGGCGATCGCGAGGACCTGACCTTCGATCACGTCCTGCCGCGCTCGAAAGGCGGGCGCACCACCTGGGAGAACGTGGTCGCGGCCTGCGCGCGCTGCAATCTGCGCAAGGGCGGGCGCACCTTGCGCCAGGCCCGCATGAACCCGCGGCGCGTGCCGCGCCGGCCGACGGTGGCCGAATTGCAGGAGAACGGCCGCGCCTTCCCGCCGCGCTATTTGCACCGCAGCTGGCGCGACTACCTCTACTGGGACGTCGTACTCGAACCCTAAACCCTTAGGCCCTAAGGCTTATTTGCCGAGCGCCGACGGATCGGCTAAGGTTCTACGTAGAAAGGGGGCTGGGCCAGAATGCCCGGCCTTGCAGTCATGAAAGACCACCAGGGTCTGCAGGAACACCTCAGCCAGCTGGTCGATTTCCTGCGCAAGGACATCGGCCGGCAGTTCACCATTGCCGACCTCGCCAGCCTGACCGAAGTCCTGGTCGGCACCATGCGGCGCTTCGTCGAATCGATCGATCTCAAGGTCTACCGCGAACTCGATTCGCTGCACACCTATATCCGCGACACCAAGCGCGAATTGGCCAAGCTATCGCCGGCCGAGATCAAGCACCGCCGCATCCCGCGCGCCGGCGAGGAGCTGGGCGCGATCGTCAGGGCGACCGAAGAGGCCACCAACACCATCATGGGTGCGGCCGAGACGCTGATGGGAGCGGATGCGTCCGATGCCGCGCAGTTCAAGGCGCTAGTCGACGAGCAGTGCATGAAGATCTTCGAAGCCTGTTCGTTCCAGGACATCACCGGCCAGCGCGTGACCAAGGTGGTGTCGACCCTGTCCCATATCGAGGAGCGGCTCAACGGCCTGGCCGAAGTCCTTGGCCTCGGCAACGAAGAGGCGCCGCCCGAAGTCGATACCCGCGAGGGCGACGCCAAGCTGTTGCACGGCCCGGCCCTGGCCGGCGAGGGCGTCAACCAGTCCGAGGCCGACGCGCTGATGTCGGGCGCCGATCCTGCCGCCATCGTCAAGACCAAGAAACCGGCCGAGACCAAACCGGCGGCCAAGCCGGCCGCCGCGCCGACCCCCGCCCCCGCCGCGGCTCCCGCCGCCGATGGTGGCAAGAAGTCCTCTCAGGCCGATATCGACGCGCTGTTCGATTAAAGCGGAGTCACCGTCCAGCGTACCTTGGCGATCAGGCTTTCGCCGGGCGCAAGGTCGACCGCGCCCGTGCCTGCGATGCCGCGCGCGGCGAATGCGAAGGCGCCGTTGGCGTGGGTGGTGGGCTCGAAGCAGAAATAGTCCTTCTCGGGCGGCACGAACACGACGGCATGGGCGATCGGCGGCGCGGCGCGGAGGTCGAGCGCATGCCCGAGTTCGGGCCATTCCAACCGCGCGCTTCCGTCCCAGCCGTCGAAACAATTGTCGACCGCGAGATCGGAGACGGGACGAGCCGGCGACATCGACCAAGCCGCGGGCAGCGCAACGCGCTCGGTCGGCAGCACCTCGGCGTCCTCCAGCCAGACGCCGGCGAACCGCGCCTCGATCCGGCTCAGCGGCGTGCGCGGAAAATAGGGATGCCAGCCGAGCCCGGCCGGCATCGGCGCGGCGGCGCGATTGCGCAGCTCCATGATCAGTTCAAGCCCATCGGCGTCGAGCCGGAATTCCTGGAATGCGTCGTAGGCGAAGGGCCAGAAGCGATCGGCGGCGCGCGCGAACGCGATCTTCGCCGCGACGGCGGATCGCGCCACGACCGCCCAGGTGCCGCGCAGGCCATCGCCATGGATCGGATGGGCGAAGCGGGGATCGTTGGGCGGGATTTCGATCCAGCCGCGCGCCGTTGCCAGCCGGCCGTGGGCGATGCGGTTGGAATAGGGCACCATCGGAAAACTGCCGAGACGGGGCCCGCCGGGCCCGGCTTCCATCGGTGCCAGGATCGGTCGCAACTCGGCGCCGACCCGCCGATCGAAGCGCGCGATGCGGCCGCCTTGTCCGGGCGCCAGCACCACCCGCAGATCGCCGGCCGCAAGCTCGATCGTCGATTCGGTCACTTCGGCATTTGCCGTCATGACCCGAACCCAAGTCAAGCCGCAGCACCTGTCCTCTTTTCCGGCGGCTTCGCTATAGTGGACGCGATCCCAGCGGAGGTACCGCCATGGCACGCACTCTCGGCATCGCCACCATCGGCCAGGCGCCGCGCGACGACATCGCCGACATGTTCGCCGCCCACGCCCCGCCCGGCACGCGGGTCAAGCTGCGCGGCTGTCTCGACGATGTGTCCGAGGCCGAGATCGCGGCGCGTCCCCCGGAAAGCGGCGGCGACACGCTCTACACCCGGCTGCGCGGCGCGCGCGACGTCAAGATCTCGAAGCGCCACGTGCTCGAGCATGCCGCGGCGACGCTCGCCAAGCTGCGGGCCGATGGCTGCGATGCGATCGTCTTCGCCTGCACCGGCGACTTTCCGCCCATGCCGGGCGACGAGGGCGTACTGTTTCCCTCGCGCATCCTCAGCGGATTGGCGGCCGGGCTGCTGCCCGCCGGCCGGCTGGGCCTGTTGGTGCCGCTGCCCGAGCAGATCGGCAAGCTGACCGCGAAATGGGTGCGGCCTGGAGTCGAGATCGTGGCCGAGGCGCTGACGCCGAGCGCCGGTCCCGACGAGGCGGCGGCGGTCGCCCGCCGGCTCAAGGCCAAGGCGCCGGCGGTGGTGGCGATGGATTGCATGAGCTACTCGCCGGCGCTCAAGGCCGCGGTCAAGTCCGAGATCGCGGTGCCGACCATGCTGGCGGTCTCGGCCACGGCGCGGGTGATGCGCGAACTGCTCGACTAGATCGAGCCGTTTCGGCAGACGGACCGGGCGGCGGCTCGACAAGACCCCGAGCCGTCGCCACAATGTTCGAACCCGGACGCGCCTAGGCGCGATCCGCAACGGAGGGAACGAAAATGTCGGAATTGACTCGGCGCGCAGTAATGGGCGGCGGCCTTGCGGCCGGCTTGCTGGCTGGCCAGAGACTGGCCATGGCCCAGCAGCAGGAGCTGATCGTCAACGGCTATGGCGGTTCTTGGGAACAGTTCTGGCGCCAGAAGATACTGCCCGCCTTCGAGCGCGAATCCGGCATCAAGACCCGTTACGACACCGGCCTGGCGCGCACCTGGACCGCCAACTTCCGGGCTGCCGGCGTCGAGAAACCGCCCTATCCCTTCATCATGATGAACGAGATCTTCGCCGCGCTGTTGCGCGCCGAAGGCTATTTCGATCCCTGGCCGGAATCGCTGGTGCCCAACTTGGCCGATGTCGATTCGTCGGTGAAGCTGGCCAACAACAACGGCGTCTTCGGACTGATCTCGCCGATCGGGCTGGCCTACCGCAAGGACATGGTCAAGACCCCGCCCAAGTCGTGGAAGGATCTGTGGACCAATCGCGAGTTCAAGGGCCAGCTCGGCATGTACCAGTTGGCCAATTCGGCCGGCTACATGTTCCTGATGCTGATCAGCAAGATCTACGGCTCGGGGGCGCTGGATTTCGACGCCGGCTTCCGCGAGATCGAGAAGCTGAAGCCGTTCCCGCAGGTCGACTTCTCGGGCACCATGGGCCAGCTCCTGGTGCGCGGCGAGATCTCGGTCGCGATTCTCGACATGCCCGAGACCGTGCGCCTCAAGCGCGGCGGCGCCCCGGTCGAGTTCGTCGCGCCGGAGGAGGGCATGTTCATGTTCGAGCAGTCCTTCAACCTGCTCAAGCATGGCGGCAACCGCGAGGCGGCTTGCAAATACTTCAACTACGTCCTTCGCCCCGACATCCAGGCGCAATGCGTCAGCGAATTCTTCCTGACGCCGGTCAACCGCAAGGTCCAGGTCCCCGAGGCGCTGCGCAAGGAAGTGACCATCGGCGTCGCCGACATTCCCAAGATCCTGAAATGGGACTGGCAGGCGGCGAACGCGCAGCGCGACACGGTGACCGAGCGCTGGAACCGGGTGATGCGCTAGCCCGCCGGCGTCGGCATGACCCAGCTTAGGATCGCCGGGCTGGAAAAGCGGTTCGGCGAGGTCGCCGCCGTTCGCGGCGTCGATCTCGAGGTGGCCGAGGGCGAGCTGGTCTCGCTGCTCGGCCCCTCGGGCTGCGGCAAGACCACCACCTTGCGCTGCGTCGCCGGCTTCGAGCAGCCGAGCGGCGGCCGCATCGCCTTCGACGGCACCGATGTCGTGCCCTTGCCGCCGGAGAAGCGCGACATCGGCATGGTGTTCCAGAACTATGCGTTGTTTCCGCACATGACGGTGCGCGAGAACCTGGGCTTCGGTCCCGAGATGCGCGGCATCGGCGCCGCGGCCCGCGCCAAGAAGGTCGCCGACGTGCTGGCGATGGTGCAGCTGGTCGGCTACGAGGAACGCTATCCGCGCCAGCTCTCGGGCGGGCAGCAGCAACGCGTGGCGCTGGCGCGCGCGCTGGTGATCGAGCCCAAGCTGTTGTTGCTCGACGAGCCCTTGGCCAATCTCGACGCCAAGCTGCGCGACGAGATGCGTTTCTTCATCCGCTCGCTGCAGCGGCGGGTCGGCATCACCACGCTCTACGTCACCCATGACCAGGCCGAGGCGATGGTGATGTCGGACCGCATCGTCGTCATGTTCGAGGGCCGCATCCATCAGATCGGTTCGGCCGAGGACGTCTACGACCGGCCGGCGACCCGGGCGGTGTCGAACTTCATCGGCCAGTCCAACCTGCTCGACGGCCGCGTCGCCGGCGGCGGCAACGGCCGCTGGCGGATCGACACCGCGATGGGGCCGGTGTCTTGCGGCAGCGGCTTCGCGCCCGCCGTCGGCGATCGCGCCAGCGCCATGATCCGGCCCGAGGCGATCGAACTGCATGCGAACAAAACCGATGCCGGCTGCTTTCCGGGCCGGATCGAGAGCCGTTATTTCCTCGGCAATCTGGCCGAATTCCGCGTGCGGATGAGCGATGGCAGCCTGCTGATCGTCCAGCAGCCGGCCCATGCCGCCCACGCCGTCGGCGCCGAAATCGGCGTGCGCCTGCCGGCCGAGCGCGCCTGGCTGGTGCGCGAAGACGTGGCGTGAGCGGCATCGCCCGCGCCAAATGGCTGCTGGCGGCGCCGGTCGGCGCCATGGTGTTCGGCTTTTTCATGGTGCCCTATCTCAACATTGTCGTCATGAGCCTGCGCCAGCCCTCGACCACGCAGGCCTACGGCCCCGGCTTCACCACCGACAATTTCGTCAAGGCGGCGACCGACCCGCTCTATGTCGTCACCTTGCTCGACACGCTGCGCTTGGCGGCGATGATCACCCTCATCACCTTGGCGCTGGCCTATCCCGTCGCCTTCCATCTCGCCCGCACCGAGTCGCGCTGGCGCGGGGTGCTCTACGGGCTGGTGCTGTCGCCGCTGCTGGTGGGCGTCGTCATTCGCACCTTCGGCTGGATCATCCTCTTGGCCAATAACGGCCTGATCAACCAGGCCATGCGCCAGCTCGACCTGCCGCGCTTGCAGCTGATGTACAACGAGTTCGGCGTGGTGCTGGCGCTGGTGCATATCTTCCTGCCCTTCATGGTGTTGCCGCTGATGGGCGCGATCCAGGGCATCGATCCGCGGCTGGAGGAGGCGGCGCGCTCGCTGGGCGCCGACAAGCGCCGCGTCTTCCTGCGTGTGCTGCTGCCGCTGTCGATGCCGGGCATCCAGTCGGGCTGCATCCTGGTGTTCGTGCTGGCTTGCGGCGCCTATGTCACGCCGCTGCTCTTGGGCGCAGGCCGGGTGCACACCACCACCACGGTGGTGGTGCATCAGTTGGAGCTGTTCCTGTGGCCGTTCGGCGCCGCCCTGGCGTTGGTGCTGTCGCTGGTCGGGCTGATGGTGGTGTGGCTTTACGCCCGACTGTCGGGTCGCGTCCTCAGGGGGCAGTCGTGAAGCTCTGGCGCGGCCTGTTCGGGGGCTTGATCGGCGCGGTCTACGTCTTTCTGATGCTGCCGATCGCGATCGTGGTGATGGCCTCGTTCAATTCGACCCGCGCCCTGCGCTTTCCGCCCGAGGGCTTCTCGCTGCGCTGGTATGTGGCGTTCTTCGAGTCCGAGCCGTTCATGGAATCCTTCCGGCTGTCGCTGGTGCTGGGCGTGGCGGCGACCGTGGCGTCGGTGCTGATCGGCACGCCGGCCGCGCTCTATTACGTCCGTTTCGCCGGGCGCTGGCGCGAGGCTTTCCGGCTCTACGTGCTGGCGCCCTTGCTGCTGCCCGAGATCCTGACGGCGATCGCGCTGCTGTTCTTCTATTACCAGATCGGCATCGGCACCAAGTCGGTGGCGGGCTTGTTCATCGGCCATGTCGTGGTCTGCATTCCGTTCGTGTTCCTGCAGGTGACGGCCTCGCTTTACAACCTCTCGCCCTCGCTGGAGGAGGCGGCGCGTTCGCTCGGCGCTTCGCCCTGGATGACTTTCCTGCGCATCACCCTGCCGCTGATCAAGCCCGGCGTGATCAACGGCGCGCTGTTCGCCTTCATCATCTCGTTCGACAACGTCTCGATCTCGCTGCTGCTCAAGGGCATCGGCTCGACGCCCTTGCCGATGCAGCTGTTCGACTATCTGCGCTGGGGATTCGATCCGACCACCGCCGCCGCCTCGGTGGTGTCGATCCTGATGACCTTGGGCGCGGTGGTGCTGGTCGACCGGTTGGTCGGCCTCAGGGCGATGCGCTTCTAGACCGCCTTCGGTTCATCTCGCGACAATTGTTTCGCCACGAAGCCGTCTGCTAGTCTGCGCCCCCATTGGCGGGGGAGCGGTTCGACATGGCTGCGGTGCAGGCTTCGACGGCGCTTTCGCGCTTCGTGGTGCTCGATCTGACGCGGGTGCGTTCGGGCCCGACCGCGGTGCGGCAATTGGCCGACTGGGGCGCCAATGTGATCAAGATCGAAAGCCCGGCGGTCGAAGGCGAAGGCGAGGCCATGGGCGGGCCGCGCGGTGGCTCGGACTTCCAGAACCTGCACCGCAACAAGCGCGCCATCGTCCTCGATCTCAAATCGCCGGCCGGCGCCGCCGCCTTCCGCCGCCTCGCCGCCAAGGCCGACGTCGTGGTCGAGAACTTCCGCCCCGACGTCAAGCACCGGCTCGGCATCGATTACGACAGCCTCAAGGCGATCAACCCGCGGCTGGTCTATGCCTCGATCTCGGGCTTCGGCGAGACCGGGCCCTATCGCGAGCGGCCGGGGTTCGATCAGATCGCCCAGGGCATGGGCGGGCTGATGTCGATCACCGGCTTGCCTGGCCAGGGGCCGGTGCGGGTCGGGATTCCGGTCGCCGACCTGACCGCGGGCGTATTCTGCGCCCAGGGCATTCTGGTGGCGCTGCTGGAGCGCGAGGTCTCGGGCCAGGGACAGTGGGTGCAGACCTCGCTGTTGCAGGCGCAGATCTTCATGCTCGACTTCCAGGCCTCGCGCTTTCTGGTCAAGGGCGAGGTCGCCGGCCAGGCCGGCAACAACCATCCGACCAGCATCCCGACCGGCGTGTTCAAGACCGCCGACGGCCACATCAACATCGCCGCCACCGGCCAGAAGATCTGGGAACGCTTCTGCCAGACCGTAGGCGCGCCGGAGTGGCTGGCGCATCCCGACTTCAAGACCGGCGATTTGCGTTCGAGGAACCGCGACGCGCTCAACGCGTTGATCCAGGCGCGCATCGCCGGCAAGACCAGCGCCGAATGGGTGGCGGCGCTTAACGCCGCCGGCGTGCCCTCGGGCCCGATCAATTCGATCGACGCCGTCTTCGCCGATCCCCAGGTGCGGCATCTCGGCATGGCAGCCAAGGTCGAGGGCGCCGCGCCGCCGCTGACCCTGGTCGCCCAGCCCTTCAAGCTCAGCCGCACGCCCAGCCGCCTGGCCGGTCCGCCGCCCGCGCTCGGCCAGCACACCGAACAGGTGCTGGCCGAGTTCGGCTTCGCCCCGGCCGAGATCGAATCCCTGCGCGACCAGCGCGCCATCTAGGAAAGCGCCATGACCGACAAGATGCTGTCCCACAAGCGCGGCGGAATCGGGATCATGACCTTCAACAATCCCGAGAAGCACAACGCCGTGTCGCTGGAGATGTGGGAGGCGGTCGAGCGCATCCTGGCGGATTTCGTGGCCGATCCCGAAATCCGGGTGGTGGTCGTCACCGGCGCCGGCGGCAAGGCCTTCGTCTCGGGCGCCGACATCTCGAAATTCGAAAGCGAGCGCGCGTCGGAGGAGGCGGTGGCGCGCTACAACGCCACGGTCGATCGCATGTACGGCACGATCTACGACCTGCCCAAGCCGACCATCGCCATGATCCGCGGCTTCTGCATCGGCGGCGGACTCGGCCTGGCGGTGGCCTGCGACATGCGCTTCTGCACCGAGGCTTCCAGTTTCTCGCTGCCCGCGGCCAAGCTGGGCCTGGGTTACGGCTTCAACGGCCTCAAGCGTTTCGTCGACCTAGTCGGCCCCAGCCGCGCCAAGGAGATCTTCTACAGCGCGCGCCGCTACGGCGCGGCCGAGGCGCTGGCGATGGGCCTGGTCAACTATGTCCTGCCGGACGGCGAATTGGACAAGGCGGTCGAGGACATGGCCGCGACCATCGCCGACAATGCGCCGCTGACCGTGGCCGCGGTCAAGCGCATCGTCCAGGAGACGGTCAAGGATCCCGAACGGCGCGACCTTGCCGCCTGCGAGCGCGCGGTGGCCGCCTGCTTCGCCAGCCAGGACTATGTCGAAGGCCGCCGCGCCTTCATGGAAAAGCGCAAGCCGCGCTTCCTCGGGCGCTGAGCCGGCGATGGCCGATCTGGTCCTCGGCGGGCTGACCAAGCGCTTCGGCACGGTGGCGGCGGTCGACGGCATCGACCTCAAGGTCGAGCACGGCCTGCTGTGCTGCCTGCTGGGACCCTCGGGCTGCGGCAAGACCACGACGCTGCGGCTGGTGGCGGGCTTCATCGAGCCCGATGGCGGCACGATCGCGGTCGGCGGCAAACTGCTGTCCGACGCCCGCGCCAGCCTTCCGCCCGAGCGGCGTGCCATGTCGATGATCTTCCAGAGCTACGCCTTGTGGCCGCATATGACGCTCTTCGACAATGTCGCCTACGGCCTGGTGCTGCGCGGCCTGGGTCGCGAGGCGATCCGCGCCAAGGTCGAGGAGTTCCTCAAGGCGATCCGCATGGAGGCGCTGGCCGAGCGCTATCCGGGCGAGCTGTCGGGCGGCCAGCAGCAGCGCGTGGCGCTGGCCCGCGCCCTGATCGTCGAGCCCGAGATCCTGCTGCTGGACGAGCCGCTGTCGAACTTGGACGCCAACCTGCGCGAGGAGATGCGGTTCGAATTGCGCCGGCTGCACGATCGCTATCGCTACACCACGCTTTACGTCACCCACGACCAGGCCGAGGCGATGAGCACCGCCGACCTGATCGTGGTGATGAACCACGGCCGCATCGAACAGGCCGGGCCGCCCGAGACGATCTACAACCGCCCGGCCTCGGCCTTCGTCGCCCGCTTCATCGGCGGCACCAACATCCTCAAGGCCCGCCGGCTGGACGCCCAGCACGTCGCGGTCGGCGATCTGGCCTTGCGCTGCGCCAGCGTGCCGGCCACGGGCGATCTGGTGGTCTCGATCCGCATGCACCAGATCGCGCTGGCCGCGAACCGGGCCGAGGGCACGGCCAATACCGCCGCGGTGACCATCCGGCGCCGGGTCTTTCTCGGCGCCAGCAACGACTATCTGGTGGAACTGGCCGACGGTTCGCAGCTGCGCGTCACCACCACGCCCGAGACCGACCTCGCGGTCGGCGCTCGCGCCTGGGTCGGCTTGCCCGAGCGCCATTGCCTTGCCCTGGCCGAATGACCGAGGATCGCACCCAACCGAAAGGACGTGACATGAGCCGCGCCCGCAATTTCCTGATGGCCCTCGCCGCCGCCCTGTTGGCCCCGATCGCCGCCTCGGCGGTCGAGCCGAGCAAGATTACCCCCGAGCTGATCGCCGCCGCCCGCAAGGAAGGCAAGGTGGTGGTCTACACCTCGATCGAGCTGCAGATGGCCGAGAAGGTGGCCAAGCATTTCGAGGCCGCCTATCCCGGCATCAAGGTCCAGGTCGAACGCTCGGGCTCGGAGCGGCTGTTCCAGCGCCTGGGCCAGGAATACGGCAGCAATATCCGCGTCGCCGACGTCATCACCACCTCGGACGCGGCGCATTTCGTGATCTGGAAGCGCCAGGGCTGGCTGGCGCCCTATCTGCCGGAAGACGTGGTGCTGCATTTCCCCAAGGAGCAGTACGATCCCGACGGCACCTATGCCTCCTGGCGGCTGTCGCTGTCGGTGATGGGCTACAACACCAAGCTGATCAAGGCCGAGGACGCGCCCAAGGGCTATCGCGACCTGCTCGATCCGAAATGGGCCGGCCGGATGGTCAAGGCCAATCCCAACTACAGCGGCACAGCCCTGACCGGCGTGTTCCAGATCTCGCGCGAACTGGGCTGGGAGTTCTTCGAAAAGCTGGCCGGGCAGCGCGTGATGCAGGTGCAGTCCTCGACCGAGCCGCCCAAGAAGCTGTCGCTCGGCGAGCGCGCCATCCAGGTCGACGGCAACGAATACGTGCTGCTGCAGGTCAAGCGCGAAGGCAACCCGGTCGAGATCATCTATGCGCGCGAGGGCACGCCTGTGATCATCAGCCCGTCGGCGGTGCTGAAGGCCGCGCCCAATCCCAATGCGGCGCGGCTTTACCAAAGCCACATGTTCTCGCGCGCGGGCCAGCAGATGCTGATCGACAGCGCCGGCATGCGCTCCTATCACCGCCAGACCAAGGTCGCGCCCGACCTGCCGGCGCTGGATGCGATCAAGGTGCTGAAGGACGACGCCGCGGCGGTGGCCGACGAGGCCGAAAAGATCAAGGAACGGCATTCGCGCTACTTCCGTACTTGAGCCGGTTCGTTCGATGAGCGCGGCTTCGCTCGGCCGCGGCCTGCGTCTCGACGCCTCGGGCGCCGTGCTGGCGGCGCTCGGGCTGTTGCTGGTGGCGCTGGTCGGGCTGCCGATGTTCTGGCTCGGGCTCAACGCGCTCGACGACCGCGCCGGCGGGCTGACGCTCGGCAATTTCGCCGCCGTCCTGGGCGACGCCAGCTTCCGCGAACCCTTGTGGACGACGCTGATCCTGGCGAGCACGGTCAGCCTGGCAAGCTGTGCGGTGGCGGCGCCCTTGGGCTGGCTGGTGGCGCGCACCGACATGCCGCTGGCGCGGCCGATCCGCTCGCTGATCACGGCCTCTTTCGTCACGCCGCCTTTCCTGGGCGCGGTGGCGTGGGAGATCCTGGCCGCGCCCAATAGCGGCCTTCTGAACGCGCTGTGGCGGGCCGCCACCGGCGCGCCCGAGGACATGCACCTGTTCAACGTCTACTCGCTGCACGGACTGTGCTTCGTCATTTCCTGCTTCACCTTTCCGTTCACCTTCGTGCTGGTGGCCAATGCGCTGGACCGCATTCCGGCCGAGCTCGAGGACGCGTCTTCCATTCTCGGCGGCGGCGTCTTCGCCACGCTGCGGCGGGTGACGATCCCCTTGGTATTGCCGGCGCTGCTGGCCGGCGCGGTGGTGGCCTTCCTGCAGGCGATGACGCTGTTCGGTTCGCCCGCCATCCTCGCCCTGCCGGCCGGGTTCCACACCTTGACCACCAAGATCTGGAGCCTGTTCCAATTCCCGCCCAAGCCGCATTTGGCGGCGGCGGCGGCAGTGCCCTTGCTGCTGGTGACGATTCTCCTTCTGCGGTTGCAGCGTTGGATCATCGGCCGTCGCTCCTATGCCGTGATCGGCGGCAAGCACGGCCAGCCGCGGCTGATGCGGCTGGGACCCTGGCGATGGCTGGCGCTGGCGGTGGCGCTGGCGGTGCTGAGCCTGCCGGTGTTCCTGCCCTATGCCGCGCTGCTGAAGGCGGCGTTGACGCGGATTCCCTCGGCGCCGGTGACCTTCGAGGCGCTGACGCTCAAGCATTTCAACTTCGTCTTCGTCGAGTTCTCGCAGACCCGCAGCGCGCTCAAGAACACGGTCATTCTCGGCGTCGCCGCCGCGACCATCGGCACCGGCATCGCCATGGTGCTGGGCTATCTCGCGGCGCGGCAGGCGGTGCGCGGCCATCGCTGGATCGACTTCCTGGCCACGGCGCCGGTGGCGATCCCGGGCATCGTCTTGGGCGTCGGCCTGTTCCTGGCCTATACCCGGCCGCCCTTCATGCTCTACGGCACGCTCTGGATCCTGCTCTTCGCCTATCTGACCATCGAGCTACCGATCGCCTTTCAGCAGATCCGCTCGGCGCTGCACGGCATCCATCCCGAACTGGAGGAGGCCGGGCGCATCCTCGGCGCTTCGCGGCTGCGGATGCTGAAGGACGTGACCGCGCCCTTGCTGACCAGCGGCCTGGTGGCGGCGTGGTGCTTCATCTTCATCGGCGTGACCCGCGAGCTTTCGGCGGCGATCATGCTGTTCACCGCCAATACCAAGGTGATTTCGGTGGTGATCTACGATCTCAACGAGAGCGGCGATCTCGGGCCGATCGCGGTGCTGGGGCTGCTGTTGTTGGCGATCTCGTTCGTGGTGGTGGCGCTGGCCAGCCGCTTCCGCACCCAGGGTCCCGGCCGCGTGGTGGGTTGAAAAAGGAATCGCCGGACATGTCGGAAGGCAAGGAATTGGCGGGCAAGGTGGCGGTGGTAACCGGCGCCGGGCGCAATATCGGCCGCGCCATCGCGCTGGAGCTGGCGGCGGCGGGGGCGACGGTGGCGGTCAATGCCCGCCGCACGCCGGGCGAGATCGAAGCGGTCGCAACCGAGATCGAGCGCGGCGGCGGCCGCGCGCTGGCGGTGCTGGCCGACGTCACCGACGAGGCTGCCGTCGGCCGACTGGCCAAGACCGTGGGCGAGAAATTCGGCCGCATCGATATCCTGGTCAACAACGCCGCCGTCCGGCGCGAGACCGATTTCGAGGCCATCGCGCTGTCGGAATGGCGCGAGATCCTGTCGATCATCCTCGACGGCGCATTCCTCATGACCAAGGCCTGCCTGCCCTGGATGAAGGCCGGACGCGAAGGCGCCGTGATCAACATCGGCGGCATGGCCGGCCATCTCGGCGCCAAGCGACGGCCGCACGCCATTGCCGCCAAATCGGGCCTGGTCGGCCTGACCAAGGCGCTGGCCCATGACCTGGCCGAGCACGGCATCACCGCCAATTGCGTGGTGCCGGGATTGATCGACACCGTGCGCGGCGGCGGCACCTCGGTCCAGCCCGGGCTGCATGCCCATCTCAAGCCGCTGGCGGGTCGGCCCGGCAAGCCGGCCGAGATCGCGGCCGCGGTGCGCTACTTGGCCGGTCCCGGCGCGCGCTTCGTCACCGGCCAGCAGCTTCACGTCAACGGCGGGTTGTACATGGGTTAGGGTCGGCCGAGCAGCGCCAGACTAATTCCAGGCACCGCAACCAGCAGCGCGATCACCGCCACCATGATGGCGGCGAAGGGCAAGGCGCCCAGGAACACGTCGTTCAGCGTCACCGACTTGTCGTCCAACGTCGCCTTGATCACGAACACCGATATGCCGAAGGGCGGAGTCAGCAGGCCGACCTCGATCGCCACCGTGGTGACGATGCCGAACCAGACCGGATCGCCGCCCAGCGCCTTGATCGCCGGCAACACCAGGGGCACGGTGATCAGCATGATCGAGCTCGAATCCAAGATGCATCCCAACAGCAGCGCGACCACGATATAGGCGGCCAAGAGGCCATAGAGCCCCAGCCCCGAGGCCGCGATCCACTGGCCGAGGAAATCCGACAGCCCGGACAGCGCCAGCATGCGGCTGTACATGGTGGCGGCTATGATCAGGAACGAGATCGCGGCAGTGACGTGCCCGGTTTCGATCAGCACCTGCCAGAAGCGTCCGCGCGTCAGCCGGCGGCGGGCGAGGCCCAGGATCAGCGCGCCCAGCGCGCCGACCGCGCCGGCCTCGGTGGGCGTGAACACGCCGCCATAGATGCCGCCCAGCACCAGGACGATCAGCGCCGCGATCGGCAGTCCCTTGGCCAGGGTCGCCGTCCAGGGCTCGGGCGCGATCTCGGCCAGCCGCGCGCCCTGGCCGAGGAAGCTCGGCCACCAGCGCGCCATGGCGGCGATCGCCAGGCAATAGGCCGCGGCCAGCACGATCCCGGGCAGGATGCCGGCGGTGAACATGTCGCCGACCGACTGCTCGGCGATGATGGCGTAAAGGATCAGCAGCAGGCTGGGCGGGATCAGCATGCCCAGCACCGAGGATCCCGCCACCACCCCGACCGCGAAGCGCGGGTTGTAGCCATAGCGCGTCATCTCGGGCACGGCCACTTTGGTAAATACGGCCGCCGAAGCGATCGAAATGCCGGTGATGGCCGCGAAGACGGCGTTGGCGCCGACCGTGGCCATGCCCAGCCCGCCGCGCACCCGCCGGAAAAGGCGATTGGCGACTTCGAATGCGTCGCGGCCGATGTCGGAAATGCTGACCAGGTAACCCATCAGCACGAACAGCGGCACGACGCCGAAGGGGTACGAGGCGATGGAATCGAACGCCGCCTTGCCCAAGAGCTTGCCCGCCACGACGGGGTTGTCGCGGATCAGCCAGACCCCGATATAGGACAACAGCGTCAACGCCACCGCCACATGCATGCCGGCATAGACCAGCACCAGCATGATCAGCACCGAGACCAGGCCGATTTCGACGCCGCTCACCGCGCCCTTACCCGCTGCCAATCCTGCCAGGCCAAGAGCAAGAACTGGATGGCGCAAGCCGCGCTGCCGACCACCAGCACCAGCTTGACCGGCCATTCCGGCGCGGTGAAATCGCCCTTGGCGCCGACATAGAGATCCTCGACCCAGGCCTCGACCAACAGCGGCACCAGCGCCCACAGCATGATGCCAAGCAGCACCGCCCCGGTCAGGTGATAGAGCATCTGCAAGCCGTGACCGATACGCGGTCGATCCCGCAACAGCGGCCCCAGCAGCACGTCGGAGCGGGTGAACTTGCCCAGCCGCAAGGCATGCGCCAGCTGCAGAAAGACGATGGCGACGATCGACAGCCCGACCAGCTCGGGCACGCCGCGGATCGGGCTGTTGAAGAAATAGCGCAAGCCGACATCGAGGTTGATCAGCGCCATCAGGAACAGGATCAACACCGTGCCCAGCGCGTTGAGCCCGGCCAGCAGCCCGCCGAAGGACAGCGCGGGCTCGCGCCCGCCCGCGCCGCCGCTTGCCAGGCTCACGCTTCGATCGGCCGTCCTACTTGTCCCAATTGCGGATCGGCTTGGCGCCGGCCTGGCGCAACCCGTCCATCCACGCCGCTAGCACCGCATTGCCGGGCAGGCCCTTCTTTTCCAGGTCCTCGGCCCATTCCTTGGCGATGTTGGGCATGGCGTCGACCCATTTCTGGCGCTCGGCCGCCGCCACCTCGACCACCTTGCCGCCCGCGGCGGTCATGGCGCCGACCGAGGCGGCGACGCGCTTGGCTTGCTCTTCGGCGAAGGCCTTGGCCCAGTCCCGCGCGGCAGCCTTGATGACGTCGCGCACTTCGGCCGGCAGGCGATCGTGAACTCGCTTGGAAATGGTCAGGCCGCCGGCGAACTGGGCGCCGAAATTGATCTTGACGATGTTGGGCGCGACTTCCTGCAGCTTGGCCGGCGCGGCGGCGGTCATGAAGGTCAACGTGCCGTCATACACCCCGGTCTTGATGTCGTTGTAATAGGTGTTGAGATTGGCCGCCACCGGCACGCCGCCGGTGCCCTTGAGCCAATTGGCCGCGGGTCCCGGCGCGGCCAGTTTGCGGCCCTTCAGATCGTCGACCTTGGCCACCGGGAAATTGGTCAGCAGGTGATAGGCGTCCAGCGCCGCGCCCGCCAAATAGACGTTGCCGTGGCGCTCCCAGGTGTCGCGCATCGCCGGCACTTTGGCGTGGATGTCGTCGACGATGCGGGTCACCAGGCCCACGTCCTCGGTGCCGAAGGGGGCGTAATAGGTCACGTTCTGCAAAGGCAGCTTGGCGGCCTGGAAGATCGAGCTGACGAAGCCCATGTCGGCGAGGCCGTCCTGGATCGCCTCGAGTTCGGTGCCGAGCTTGGCCACGGTTCCGCCCCAGCCGCGGTTCCATTCGATCTTGTGGCGTCCGCCGGCGGCGGCCAGGCGCTTGTCGACCTCGGGAATGAATATTTCGTCGGTCAGCTTGACCCACAGGAAGACCGGCGGGTGGCCGGCGATGATGGTGATCTTGTGGATCTGCTGGGCCGCGGCCGGCGCCGCCAGGGCGGCGGTCAGGGCCAGAGCAGCAAGGACGTGGCGAGCGCGCATGGATACCCCCTCGGTGTCTGCGGAGCTTGGGCCATCCTGCCAAAAGAGCGGCCGCCGCGCCACGCGCAATATCGCCGCGCGTCGCTTTCGAACGCGAACCGCGCGGCGGCGGGCTAGACCGCGATCGGTTCATAGGGAATCACGGCCGCGATTCCCTATGAACCGCGGATCGCGGTCCAGAGCAGGATACGCGGGCATGATTCATGATCTGTCTTGAACTCTATGGTTCAAGACAGATCGATCATGCCCTGGTGCCGGTCGACGTCCAACCCTGTCGGACTTTCGGATACGCGCATAGTCATTGCTTTGTTCCGGGATCTTTTCAGGTCGCCGAGGCTTTGGTGTTCGAAAGCAATGCGCGCGAGACATCTGTCATGCTCCTCAACATATCGTGGCTGAAAGCCCAAGCGCCACAATGTCCGGATCGGATGGCCACCATATGTGGTAGGTACCAAGATGATGCTATCAATTGGAATTGGTAAACAAAACCATCGAGGACCGGCCTTCGGCCGAGGAAAAATGACGGCTGCTACCGCGCGGCTTGCGTTTGCAGCACCAGAACAAACTCGAATTCGGCCGAACGCGTGTGGAACCGGGTGGCGACAGCAAGTGGCCGAATCGACCCGAATCGGATCGTTAATTGGGTGATTTTCGTCATGATCCAGCACTACAAGATCTAGCGGTCGGCGGCAGCAGCGGCTCAATCCATCTCAGTCGACATCAACCCCAAAAACGCAGCATTGCAACGCGTTGGCGGGTCAGGCATATGACCTCTCTCGCCTAGCCATACCCGGACAAAACAGCCCATGTTCTACGAGCTTGCCGCCAGCACTTGGGGCGCGGAGGAAATCGCCGCGCTGAAGCGCGTCATCGACAGCGGCTACTTCACCATGGGCGAGAACGTGCGCGCTTTCGAGCGTGCCTTCGCCGCCTATCACGGCAAGAAATACGGCGTGATGGTCAATTCGGGCTCGTCGGCCAACCTGATCGCGGTGGCGAGTCTGTTCTACAAGAAGGACCGCCCGCTGCAGCGCGGCGATGAGGCGATCGTGCCGGCGATTTCCTGGGCCACCACCTATCACCCGCTGCAGCAATACGGCCTCAAGCTGAAGTTCGTCGACGTCGACCTGGCGACGTTGAATGCCGATCCCGGCCTGTTGGAAAAAGCGATCGGCCCGCGCACGCGGCTGATCGTGGCGGTGTCGATCCTCGGCAATCCGGCGCCGCTCGACGTCATGCGCAAGCTGGCCGACCGGCACGGGCTCTATTTCATGGAGGACAATTGCGAATCGATGGATGCCGAATTGGCTGGGCGCAAGGCCGGCACGTTCGGCGATCTCAACACTTTCAGCTTTTTCTTCTCGCACCACATCTCGACCATGGAAGGCGGGATGGTGCTGACCGACGATGCCGAACTCGACCATCTGTTGCGGGCGCTGCGGGCGCATGGCTGGACGCGCGACTTGCCCCATGACAGCGCCATCTACCGCCGCGGCAGCGACGATCATTACGAGGCCTACCGCTTCATCCTGCCGGGCTACAACGTCCGTCCGCTCGAGCTTTCGGGCGCGGTCGGAATCGAGCAGCTCAAGAAGCTGCCGGCGCTGACCGCGGCGCGGCGCAAGAACTGGGAGCTGTTCCGTTCGCTGTTCGCCGGCGACGAGCGCTTCGTCATCCAGCGCGAAAACGGCAAGAGCTCGGCCTTCGCCTTCACCATCGTGCTCAATCCCAAGCGCGACCCCGACCGCAAGGCGGTGTTCGCCGCGTTGAAGCAGGCCGATATCGGCTTTCGCATCATCACCGGCGGCAACTTCCTGCGCCACGACGCCATCCGCTTCTACGACTACGAGACCGTCGGCGCTTCGGGCGGCCGCAACGAGGCCCTGCCCAACGCCGACACCGCGCACGACTACGGATTCTTCACCGGCAACCACGCCTTCGACCTCGCCCCCCAGATCCGGCGCCTGCACGAAGTGCTCGACCGGGCCTGTCGCTGAACGGAGCCTTCGTCCATGTCCAAGGGCCAGTCCATTCTCGTCACCGGCGGCGCCGGCTATCTCGGCTCGGTGCTAGTTCCGGCGCTGCTGGCGGTCGGGCATCGCGTCACCGTGCTCGACACTTTCATGTGGCAGGAGAACGCGCTGGCGATGGTTTGCGCCGATCCCAATTTCGAGGTGGTGCGGGGCGACGCCCGCGACGAGGCGACGCTGGCGCCCTTGGTCAAGCGCGCCGACATCGTCGTGCCGCTGGCGGCGCTGGTTGGCGCGCCGCTATGCGATCGCGACCGGCTGGGCACGGTCTCGACCAACCGCGACGCGGTGGTGACGCTGCTGCGGATGATGAGCAAGCAGCAGCGCGTCATCATGCCGGTGACCAATTCCGGCTACGGCATCGGCGGCAAGGACGGCTACTGCACCGAGGATTCGCCGCTCAATCCGATCTCGCTCTACGGCACGACCAAGGTCGAGGCCGAGAAGGCGGCGCTGGACCGCGGCAACGCCATCAGCTTCCGGCTCGCCACCGTGTTCGGAATGGCGCCGCGCATGCGCATCGACCTGCTGGTCAACGACTTCGTCCATCGCGCCCTGCGCGACCGCGCGGTGGTGATCTTCGAGGGCCATTTCCGCCGCAACTTCATCCACGTCCGCGACGTGGCGCGGGCCTTCCTGCACGGCATCGACAATTTCGAGACCATGCGCGACCGCGCCTACAATGTCGGCCTGTCGGACGCCAACCTGACCAAGATCCAGCTGTGCGAGCGCATCCAGCGCCACATCCCCAAATTCGTCTGGCTGGAATCGCAGATCGGCGAGGATCCCGACAAGCGCGACTACATCGTTTCGAATTCGCGCATCGAAGCCACGGGATATCGCCCGGCGCATTCGCTCGACGACGGCATCCGCGAGCTGATCAAGGGCTTCACCACCATCCGCAATGCCCGCTACGGGAATGTCTGAGGACGGGCGCAAGGTCTTTCCGCTCGCCGGCAAGCGCGTCTATGTCGCCGGCCATGCCGGCATGGTCGGCTCGGCCGTGGCCCGCAGGCTGGCGGCAAGCGGGGTCGCAGTGCTGTCGGCGCCGCGGGCGGCGCTGGATTTGCGCGACCAGGCCGCGGTCAACGCCTTCCTCGAGCGCGAGCGCCCGGATGCGGTGGTGATAGCGGCGGCCGTGGTCGGCGGCATCAAGGTCAACGCCGAGCAGCCGGCCAGGTTCCTGCACGACAATTTGGCGATCGCCGACAATCTGATCCACGGCGCGCACCGCGCCGGCATCGGCCGGCTGTTGTTTCTCGGCGCGGCCTGCATGTATCCGCGGCTCGCGGCGCAGCCGATCGGCGAGGATTCGCTGCTGACCGGGCCGTTGGAACCCACCAACGAGGCCTATGCCGTGGCCAAGATCGCCGGCCTCAAGCTGTGCCAGGCCTATCGCCAGCAGCACGGCCGCGACTACATCGTCGCCGTGCCGACCAATCTCTACGGACCCGGCGACAATTTCAGCCTCGAAGCCGGCCATGTCGTCCCGGCCATGATCCGCAAGCTGGTCGAGGCACGGGGTGGTCCGGTCGAAATTTGGGGCACTGGCACGCCGCGGCGAGAATTCTTGCATGTCGACGATGCCGCCGACGCCATCGTCTTTCTGCTGGAACGCTATTCCGATCCGGCGCCGATCAACATCGGCCAGGGCCACGAGCTGTCGATCCGCGAACTGGCCGAGACCGTGGCCGGTCTGCTCGGCCATGGCGGCGGGTTCCGCTATTTGACCGACCGGCCCGACGGCATGCCGCTGAAGGCATTGGCGCCCTCGCGGCTTGCCGCCATGGGCTGGACGCCCAAACGCGACTTCGGCGACGGTCTGGCCGAGACCATCGCCTGGTTCCGTTCGGGCGCAGCCAAACGGCTTTAGAATGATTGATCCGGCGCGGGTCGACGTCTTGGTGCTGGCGGGCGGATTGGGCACGCGGCTGCGTGGCGTCGTCGACGACCGTCCCAAATTGCTGGCGCCGATCGGGCATCGGCCGTTTCTCGATTACCTGTTGGCTTGGCTCGAAGCCCAAGGTTTTCGGCGAATCGTGTTGTCGCTGGGCCATCTCGCCCAGCGCGTGGTCGATTACTTGGCGACGCGTGCGCCGGGACGGCTGGCGGTCGAGACCGTGATCGAGAGCGCGCCGCTCGGCACCGCCGGCGCATTGCGTTTCGCGCGTTCGGCGCTAGTCTCCGACCCCGTCATGGTGATGAACGGCGATACGTTTCTGGCCGCCGATTTGCGGCTTTTCCTCGATCGGCACGAGGGCGCGGGCGCCGCAGCCTCGCTGCTGTGCACGCAAGTCGGGGACGGCGCGCGCTATGGCGCGGTGGCGATCGACCCGCAGGGCCGCGTCACCGGCTTCGCCGAGAAGAATCCGTCGCGGCAAGGACCTGCGGTCGTCAATGCCGGCATCTACGCCTTCGGCCGCGAAGGCCTGGCTTGGCTCGATCGGCTAACGGGGCCGTCACTCGAACGCGACGTGTTGGCGAAAATGCCGACCGGAACGCTGCAGGGCGTGGTCGCCGCGGGCGAGTTCGTCGACATCGGCACGCCCGAAAGCTTGGTCGCGGCGCCCGCGATTCTCGATCGTCACATTCGTCCCCGGGATCCAAGCGCATGATCGTCAGCCGCACCCCGTTTCGCGTCTCGCTGTTCGGCGGCGGGACCGATTACCCCGCCTGGTATCTCCAGCACGGCGGCGCCGTGATCGGCACCGCCATCGACAAGTATTGCTACATCTCGATCCGCAAGCTGCCGCCCTTCTTCGCCCACCGCCATCGCATCGTCTATTCGATCGTCGAGAACGTGCGCGAGTTCTCCGAGATCCAGCATCCCGCCGTGCGTGCGGTACTGACCGAAATGAGGGTCGAAGATGGAGTCGAAATTCATCACGACGGCGATTTGCCGGCGCGTTCGGGACTGGGTTCCAGTTCTTCGTTTACCGTCGGACTGATCAACGCCGTGCATGCGCTTAACGGCAAAATGTCGACCAGCCGCGACCTGGCTTTGGAGGCAATTCGCATCGAACAGGACGTCATCAAGGAGAACGTCGGCTCGCAGGACCAGATCTGGGCGGCCTATGGCGGATTCAACCGGGTCGATTTCGGGCGCGATGGCGGATTTTCCGTTTCTCCGGTCATCATGCCCCCGGAGCGGCGCGACGAATTGCGGCGGTCCTTGATCCTGGCCTTCACCGGCGTGTCGCGCATCGCCGATTCCCTCGCCCGCAAGCAGATCGAGAATTTCGACCAGCGCCAGGTGCAGTTGCGTTCCATGGGCCAGATGGTCGACGAGGCGCAGGCGATCCTCGCCTCGCCTTCCCGGCCCTTGGCCGATCTCGGCCGGTTGCTGCACGAGTCCTGGCGGCTCAAGCGCGAACTGGCCGAGGGCGTCACCACCGATCAGATCGACACGCTCTACCAGGCGGCGCGCGACGCCGGTGCCCTGGGCGGCAAGGTGCTGGGCGCGGGCGGCGGCGGCTTCGTGCTGTTCTTCGTCGACCCCGCGCGCCGCAAGGCGGTGCTGGAAACCCTCAAGGGCCTGGTTACGGTCAACATCAAGCTCGGCGCCGAAGGCAGCCGGATCGTGGTCTACGAACCCCAAGGCCTGTAGCGCCGGACCGCATTTCGCTCGTGTTTCGAGGTGGAGCAGGAGGCGCGGTCGGTTTGGCCTCGGAGTCAGGCGACGACTCCCGGACTCCAGGCCGGCGCCACGTCGAAATCGCGCGGCTTTTCCCCCGCTGCCCAGATCGCGAACATGGTCTCGAAGGCGGCGCCGAGATGGCGCGTGACGCCATCGATGTCGAATAGCGCCATGCGCGCGCGCTCGGTCCGCAGGCGCCCCCGCAAAGCGCCGAGGCGCACCGGGTCGCGCGCCAGCGCCAACGCCAGCGCCTCGTAGGTCGCCAGATCGGGCACCACCAGTTCGCCCAGCCCGGCGGTCTTGAGCATGGCACCGGCCATGCGCGACCAGGGCGAGGGCACCGCCTGCTCCAGCGCCACCACCGGCACCCCGCCCCACAAGGTGTCGAAGGTGGTGACGCCGCCCGATGAATAGAGGTTGTTGAGCGCGAGATCGGCCAAGCCGACGCGGCGCAGATGTTTGGGGTGGTCGTCGACCGGCGCCAGTACCAGCCGCGCCGGATCGATGCCGTGCCCGGCGGCGGCGGCGCGCAGATTGGCGTCGGCGATCCGGTGCCAGCCGCAAAGCCACAGCACCGAACCCGGGACCGCCGCCAGCAGCCGCATCCACAGCGCAAACATGTGCGGCTCGAACTTCCACGGGTTGTTGAAATTGCAGAACACGAAGCCGTCTTGCGGCAGGCCCACCGCCGTGCGCGTCAGCGGCTGCGGATCGGCCTCGCCCAAGGTCGGCGCCAAATGGCAGCCGGGCAGATAGGCCATGCGTTCGACGCCCAGCCGCGCCACCTCGGGCGGAAAGATGCCGCGGTCGGCGATCAGGTAGTCGACAAAATCGGCGCCGCAGCTTTTCAGAAACCCGTAGTAGTGCGCCGTGATCCGGGCCGGGCGATGCGCCACCACGTCAAGCCCGTTGTTGAGGTTGAGTCCCTGCATCTCGATCAGGATGTCGAGATCGTCGGCACGCACCCGCTCCGCCGCCGCCGCGGCGGGTGCGTCGGCCAGGTCGCAATAGCGATCGAAAGCGCCGCGAAAGCGCAATTGGAACGCGCGCTGCGGGCTGTCTTCCGGGAGATCGGGATCGCGGCGGCCGTAGCCGAACACTTCGAAGCGCTGGCGCGGCAGGCGTTCGACCACGTGCCGCGTCGCCAATTGCGTGCTGTGAAAGCGGGAGTTGAGCTGCAGCCAGCCGACGCGGATGCGCGATCGCGGCAGGCGCGGCGGCATGGGGGCGGGCGGCGGGCTCGGCCGCAGGCTTTCGCCCAGCATGCGGATCACCGGCATGGTGGCGGCGTAATCGAAGCCGTGCCCGGCCAGCGCCCATATCGTGTTGCAGGTCGCCGCGCGCTCGACGATCGCGGTCTGCAGGATTTCGGCCATGCGCCGCGTCAAGGCGTCGTAGCCCATCCAATCGGCCAGATAGCGCTTGCGCCAGGCGATGTGCAGCACCAATTCGTTGTCCGGCCACGCCAGCTCGAGCGCCGCCGCAACGAAGGCGCTGCATTCCTGGTTCCAGCCGCGCTCGGTGAAGCATTTGACCGCTTCCTCGAACAAGCCGACGCTGCGCGGCGCCAATCTTGCCGCGGCAAGGAAGGCGGCCAGCGATTCCCGCGGCCGTCCGCGCTCGCCCGCGATCACGCCGGCGATGTAATGCGAATCGGCCCGCCCCGGCGCCGCCGCCACCAGCCGGTCGACCGCCGCCGCCGCCTGGTCGTGCCGCTTGCAAGCGATCAGGGCGCGGGTCAAGGCATCCAGCACCGCGCCATCGCCCGGTGCCGCGCGCTCGGCCGCCGTCAGTACCGGCCAGGCGCTTTCAAAGGCACCCAGCCGCGACAGCGCCAAACCCAATCCCGCCAATGCGCCCGGCGTCTTCGGGTCGATCTGAGCGGATCGTCCGAACCAGCGGACCGCCAGCTCCAGATTGCCCGCGGCCTCGGCCGCGCGCGCGATTTCGGCGGCCGCGCCGGCTTCGCCACAGCCCGCGGGATCGATCGGCGACACCAGCGCTTCGATCGATGCCGCGGAATCGCTTCGAATCACGGACAGCAGCCGGGCGATTTCCGGGTTCGGCTCGGACATCGCCGAAATCTATTCCGCGCCCGCCCGGTCCGCTAGGGCATGATCGACCCGTCTTGAACCACGTGGTTCAAGACAGGTCGCGGATCATGCCCTCGTATCCCGCACTGGACCGCGATCGGTTCAGTCCGCGATCCTGGTGGACCGATCCGGATCGAAGTCGAGTCCGACTTCGGCTCCGGCCTGTGGGGCGGCGCGACCGAGGCGATGCGGCTCGTCGACGATCAGCACGGCGTCGCCCACGGCGATGCGATGGCGGACCGAGGCCCCCAGGAACTCGGCCTGGACGACGCGGCCGCGCAGCCGGCCGCGCCCGGCCTCGACCAGGGTAATGTCCTGCGGGCGCAGCACCCAGCGTCCGCCGCCCTCGGCCGGGATCAGATTGGCGGTGCCGAGGAAGCCGGCGACGAAGGCGTCGGCCGGGCGGTCGTAAAGCTCGATCGGCCGGCCGAGCTGGCGAATGCGGCCCTGGTCCAGCACCGCCATGCGGTCGGCGATGGCGTTGGCTTCTTCCTGGTCGTGGGTGACGTAGATCGTGGTCAGGCCGATCTTGCGCTGCAGCGCCACCAGCTCGGCCCGCATCTCGACCCGCAACTGGGCGTCGAGATTGGACAGCGGCTCGTCCAGCAGCAGCACGTCGGGCTCGATCACCAGCGTCCGCGCCAGCGCCACGCGCTGCTGTTGCCCGCCCGAAAGCTGCGCCGGCCTGCGGTCGGCATAGTCGGCGAGGCCGACCAGATCGAGCGCCGCCGCAACGCGTGCCTGGATCTCGGCTCGCGGCCGACGCCGCTGCTCGAGCCCGAAGGCGACATTGGCGCCGACGCTCATATGGGGCCAGAGGGCGTAGTTCTGGAACACCATGCCGACATTGCGCCGCCAGGGCGGCACGCGGCTGACGTCGCGTCCGCCGATCAGGATGCGGCCCGAGCCGGGCGTTCCGAACCCGGCGATCAGCCGCAGCAGCGTGGTCTTGCCCGAGCCCGAGGGGCCGAGGAAGGCGAAGAACTCGCCCTTGTTCACCTGCAGCGAGACGTCGTCCAGGATCCGCGCCTGGCCGTAACCGAAGCTGACCGCTTCGACCGCGACTCCGGATCCGCTCATCGTCCCAGCTTTCCGCGCTTGGCCCGGTCGATCTCGGCCAGGCGGTGCGAGAAATAGGTCGCCACCGCGACCACGACCACGGCGATCACGCCCAAGGCCGCGCCGGGACCGCGCCCGGCCGGAGATTGCATGTAGACATAGATGCCGTAGCTGGCCGGGGCATCGGCCTCGCGCGTCACCAAGAGCAGGGTTTCGGACAGCTCGACCGCGGCGGTGGCGAAGCTGGTGACGAAACCGGCCAGGATGCCCCCCGCCATCAGCGGCACCACGATCCGCCGCAAGGTCGCGAGTTTGCCCGCGCCGAGCGATTCGGCCGCCTCTTCCAGGCTGATGTGGAGCTGCTGCAGCGCGGCGGTACAGGCGCGCAAGGCATAGGGCAGGCGACGGACGGCATAGGCGACGATCAGCATGCCCCAGAACGTGGCCAAGGGCTGATCGCTTCCGGGCAGGTTGATGCCGTGAAAGGTCCGCAGCATGCCGATGCCCAGCACCACCCCCGGTACGGCGATCGGGATCATGGCCACGGCGTCGAGCCAACGGCGTCCCGGCAGATCGGTGCGCAGCACCAAGTACGCGATCGCCGTGCCCAGCACCACGTCCAATGCCGCGGCCAGCGCGCAGTACAGCACGGTGTTGCCGAGATAATGCGCGGATTGCCCGAACACCGCGCCGTAATGCGCCAGGGTGAAGGCATCGGGCAGCACGCTGAACGACCATACCGTACCCAGCGACAGCAGCAGCAGGCCGATATGCGGCGACAGCACCAGCAGCAGCACGAGCGAGATGAAGACCCAGGCCGCGATCCGCCTTCCGGCCGTAAGCTCGCGCTGGCCGAGGCCGCCGCCGCCGCGCTGGACGGTGGAGAAGTCGCGGCCGCGCAGCACCAACGCCGAAGCGGCGACCGCGGCCAACGAAAACGCCACCATCACCGTGGCGATGACGTAGCCGAGCGGATCGTCGAGCCCGATCGAGGTGATGCGCAGATAGGCCTGTGGCGCCAGCAGGTTGGTGGCGTTGAGCAGGAGCGGCGTGCCGAGATCGTCGAACACCTTGACGAACACCAGCGCCGCGCCGGCGACATAGCCCGGCAGCGCCAGCGGCAGGACGATGCGCCGCGCCAGCGTCCAGCCCGACGCGCCCAGGTTCTGCGCCGCCTCTTCCATCGAGGCGTCGATGTTCGACAGCGCCGCCGACAAATTCAGCAGGATGAACGGAAAATAGTGCAGGCCCTCGACGAAGATCACGCCGTTGAGGCCCTCCATGAACGGAATGCGGAAACCGAACCACTCGTTGAGCAGCAAATTGACGCTGCCGTTGCGGCCGAACACCAACTGCATCGCCACCGCGCCGACGAAGGGCGGCATCACCAGCGGGATCACGCCCAGGGTCTGGATCAGCGCAGCGCCCCGGAAGCGGAACCGCGCCAGAAGATAGGCCAACGGCACGGCGATCAGCGTCGCCAGCACCACCGCCATGAAGGCGACGTAGATCGAATTGGCGAAGGCTTCGCGGAACAGGGCGGTGCGGGCGAAATCGCCGAAATGATCGAGCGTGTAGCCATCGGGCCCCTCGATCGCCGCCACCATCACCCGCGCCACCGGCAGCACCAGGAACAGCGCGAGGAACAGCGCCACCGCCAGCCCGACCGCGATCTGGCCCGGGCTGGCGCGGCGACCGAGCGTGCCCGCGGCCCCGCTCGCGACCGCCGCCGTCACCTAGCGCGCCGCTTGCGCCGCCTTGTCGGCCAGGGTCTTGGCCTCGGCATAGGCGCGCTTGGCGTGCGCATCCCAGCGCTCCTCGTATTCGGCCTGGCGCACGGGAACCGGCTTGTCCTTCCGCTTTTCCTGGAAGGCGCCGGCGATGGCGGGATCGCGCGCCTCGGTCTCGCCGATCGGCACGGCCGTGACCTTGGCGCGGGCTTCGGTCAGCAGCGCCCGCGCTTCGGCGTTGGGCTTGGCGGCCAGCCTGGTCTCGGCGGCGTGGATCGCCTTCCAGGCTTCGGTCAACTCCTTGAGGCGGAAGGTGACAATGCGGTCGTAGAGCGAGTTCACCAGCTCGTAGCGCGCCTCGGACAGATCGGCGTCGAACTTGACCCGCGCCCCCAGGCTCCGGTCCTTGAACGGATTGGGATAGTCGGCCGGCGCCTTGGCATAGGTCGTCGGCCGCACCGGCAGCCGCCGGATCTTGGGATCGAGCAGGATCTCCTGCCCGACTTCCGACAAGAGGAACTCGACGAAGGCCGCGGCCGCGTTCGGGTTCTTGGCGTTGGCGACGATGCCGATATTGGCCGGAACGATGGTGGTCAATTCGGGATAGACGAAGTCGACCGGAAAGCCCGAGGCCTTGGCCGACAGCGCGAAGAAGTCGATGACGATGCCGACGCCGTACTGGCCGGAATTGACCGCATCGGGCACGCCGAAGCTGCGGTCGGACACGGCGGCCAGGTTGCCGCCGATCTCAAGCAGCGTCGCCCAGCCCTTGGCCCAGCCCTCGCCCTGCAGGATGGTCTCGACCGTGAGATGGGTGGTGCCCGAACGCGAGGGCGCCGAAATGCCGACATGGCCGAAATAGGCCGGCTTCTTCAGGTCGTCCCATTGCTTGGGCGCGGCCAGCTTGTTGGCGGCGAGATAACGCGTGTTGAACATGATGCCGTAGCCCGAGGCGGCGAAGCCCATGTAGAAGCCGGCCGGGTCGTGGATCGGATAGCTGCCGACCTGCGCCGGGATGCCTTCGGATTTGGGCTTGTACGCCGTCAGCAGCCGGTTCTTCTTCAGCACTTCGAAGGCATCGGGCGCCGATGCCCAGAACAAATCGGGCGGGCTGGACTGGGTCTCGCGGATGAAGGCCACCGCGGCGGCGGTATTCCGATTCTGGACCTCGACCTTGGTGCCGGGATGGGCCTTTTCGAAAGCTTGGGCGTAGGGCTGGGTCAGGTCCTTGGGAAAGGAGGTGACGATGGTCACCCGGGGCTCGAGCCCCTGAGCCAGGGCGGCCATGGGCAGGACGGCGCAGATCGCGATGACGGCAGGACGCATGACAGACCTCTTGGTTCCGGCTGTGCAAGGTATCAAACGACGGCCGGCTTGCCAAAACCGATGCGCGAACCGGCTGGCGTCGATGGCGCGAATTTCCTGCTGGCCGGTCAAAGGCGGTTATGCTTTAGTTTGGTATGCTGTATTCCAGAGCCGGAGCAGGCGAGACCCCGGCGGAACCGCGATCACCATAACTCGTCTATCACCGGGAGAGAGGAAACATGCCCAATACCGATAAAGACACCAAGACCTCCAGCCGCCGTCGCTTCCTGCGCGGCGCAGGCGTGGCCGGCATCGGTGCCGCCGCCGGCACGCTGGCCTTCCCGCAAGTCAGCCGCGCCCAGACCGTAACCCTCAAGATGCAGGGCTCGTGGACTGCGTCCGACATCTTCAGCGAAATGGCGCAGGACTACGCCAAACGCGTCAACGACATGGCCGGCGGCCGGCTCAAGATCGACTACCTGGTCGGCGGCGCGGTGGTGCATCCCTTCAGCGTCCAGGACGCGGTGCATGCCGGCGTGCTGGATGCCGCCCACACCGTCACCGTCTACTGGTACGGCAAGCACAAGGCGGCATCGCTGTTCGGCACCGGTCCGGTGTTCGGCTTCGATGCCCATGCCGGCTTGGGCTGGATCTACAATGGCGGCGGCAAGGAACTGTTCACCGAGCTGCTCGACAACATCCTCAAGCTCAACATCGTCAGCTTCTTCGCCATGCCGATGCCGACCCAGCCGCTGGGCTGGTTCAAGAAGCCGGTCAAGAGCATGGCCGACCTGCGCGGCCTCAAATACCGCACGGTCGGTTTGGCGGCGGACCTGATGCAGGCGATGGGCCTGGCGGTGGCGCAGCTGCCGGGCGGCGAGATCGTGCCGGCGATGGAGCGCGGCGTGATCGACGCCTTCGAGTTCAACAACCCGACCTCGGACCGTCGCTTCGGCGCCCACAACGTCGCCAAGAACTACGTCATGGGCAGCTATCACCAGGCGACCGAGTACTTCGAGATCATGTTCAACAAGACCAAGTTCAACAGCCTGCCGGCCGAGCACAAGGCGATCCTGCAATACGCCGCCGAGGCGGCGTCCTCGGCCAATTTCTGGAAGGCCCAGGACATCTATTCGCGGGATTTGCAGGACCTCAAGGACAAGGAGAGGGTCAGCGTCCTGCGCTGCCCGAAGGACGTGTTCGAGACCCAGATCAAGGCCTGGGACGGTCTCATCACGCAATTGGGCGCGGATCCCTTCATGAAGAAGGTGATGGACTCGCAAAAGGCCTGGACCAAGCGCGTCACCTATTACGAGATGTTCAACGCCGCCGACTACCGCACCGCCTACGAGCATCATTTCGGCAAGCTCGATCTCTAGACGGAGCGCAAGCGTATCGAAAGTGCGGGGCGGCGCCGATCGGTGCCGCCCCGTCGCTTAGGCAGGAAGGAAATCGGCCATGCTTCGCGTGGTGCAGCTGATCGATCTGCTCAGCACCTGGATCGGCAAATGTTTCGGCTGGATGATCATGGTGCTGACCTTCAGCGTCGGCTACGAGGTGTTCGTCCGCTACGTGCTGAACAAGCCCACCACCTGGGCGTTCGACGTCAGCTACATCAGCTATGGCGCCCTGTTCATGATGGCCGGGGCCTACGCGCTGTCGCGCAACGGCCAGGTCCGGGCCGACGTGGTCTACCGGCTGTTGCGGCCGCGCACCCAGGCGATCATGGATCTGACGCTGCACATCCTGTTCTATTTTCCGGCGGTGCTGGCGTTCATCTGGTCGGGTTGGAACTTCGCCCGCATGTCGTTCATGTTCAAGGAACTCAGCATCTTCAGCCCGGCCGGCATTCCGGTGTTCCCGCTCAAGATGCTGATCCCGCTGACCGGCGTGGTGCTGTTCATCCAAGGCATCGCCGAGGTGCTACGCTGCATCCTTTGCATCCGCGACGGCGAATGGCCGCCGCGCGTCCAGGACGTCGAGGAGACCGAAGTCCTGATCCTCCAGCAACAGAAGGCCATGGCCGCCCCGGGCGACGCACCGGCCAAGGGACACTGAGTCATGACCGATCCCCAAATCGGCGTCTTGATGCTGACGCTGTTCATTTTCGCGGTGATGCTGGGCTATCCCATCGCCTTCACCTTGCTGGCGATGGGCGTGACCTTCGGCTACTGGTATTTCGCCGGCCCGACCCAGTTGGAGAACGTGTTCGACAACCGGGTCTTCAATCTGATGATCCAGAAGACCTTCGAGGTGACGTCGAGCGACGTGCTGACGGCGATACCCCTATTCCTGTTCATGGGCTACATCGTCGAACGCGCCAATATCCTCGATCGGCTGTTCCATTCGATCCAGATCGCGGCCCGCAACCTGCCGGGTTCGTTGGCGGTGGCGACGTTGGTGACCTGCGCCTTGTTCGCCACCGCCACCGGCATCGTCGGCGCGGTGGTGACGCTGATGGGGCTGCTGGCGTTCCCGGCCATGCTGCGCGCGGGCTACGACGTCAAGCTGGCCTCGGGCGTGGTCTGCGCCGGCGGCTGCCTCGGCATTCTGATTCCGCCCTCGATCCTTTTGATCGTCTACGCCGCGGTCGCCGGCGTGTCGGCGGTCAAGCTCTATGCCGGCGCCCTGATCCCGGGCTTCCTGCTGGCCGGGCTCTACATCGTCTATGTCGTCGTCGTCACCTCGCTCAACCCCAAGCTGGCGCCCAAGCTGCCGAAATCCGAGACCGATGTTCCGACCAGCCAAGTGATGTGGGAGTTGCTGACCTCGTTCCTGCCGCTGGCGGCCTTGATCATCTGCGTGCTGGGGGCGATCATCTTCGGCCTGGCGACGCCGTCCGAAGCGGCGGCGATCGGCGCCATCGGCGCCATGGTGCTGGCGGCGGCCTATCGCAAACTGAGTTACGAATCGGTCAAGGATTCGGTTTATCTGACGGCGCGTACCTCGGCCATGGTGTGCTGGCTGTTCGTCGGCTCGTGGACCTTCTCCTCGGTGTTCGCGCTCTACGGCGGCCAGGCCGCGGTCGAGCAGTTCATCCTCAGCCTCAACATGAGCGCGCTCGAATTCCTGATCCTGACCCAGGTCATCATCTTCCTCTTGGGCTGGCCGCTGGAATGGAGCGAGATTTGCATCATCTTCGTGCCGATCTTCCTGCCGCTCTTGCCCAAGTTCGGGATCGATCCGATCTTTTTCGGCATCCTGATCGCGCTCAACATCCAGACCTCGTTCAATTCGCCGCCGATGGCGATGGCGGCGTTCTACCTCAAGGGCGTGGCGCCGCCGCACGTCAAGCTGACCGACATCTTCTCGGGCTGCATGCCGTTCCTGTTCCTGGTCTTCCTGGCGATGTTGATCGTCTACATCTTCCCCGAGCTTGCCACCGGGTTGCCGAGCTATCTCTACGACGTGAGATAGGGATGGCCGAGGCGGCGCGCGATCCGGCTGGGGCAAGCGCGACGGCGGCGGCGATCCGCGCGGGCGCGCTGGACGCGCGCGAACCGACCGCGGCCTGCCTCGGCCGCGCCGTCGAGCTGGAACCGTCGCTCGGCGTGTGGGCCTTCCTCGATCCCGAGCGCGCTCGCGCCCAGGCCGAGCTGGCGGCCGAAATCCATCGCGCCGGCCGTCCGCAAGGCCCGCTGCACGGCGTGCCGGTCGCGGTCTCCGATCTGTTCGATACCGCCGACATGCCGACCCAGGACGGATCGCCGCTTCATGCCGGCCGCACGCCACGGCGGGATGCGGCGGCGGTGGCGCGGCTGCGCGCGGCGGGCGCGGTCATCCTGGGCAAGACCGAGACCGCCGAACTGGGCATCGGCCGCGCCCCGCGCACGCGCAATCCGCTCGATCCCAAGCGCATCGCCGGATCGACCTGCGGCGGCGCCGCGGCGGCGGTGGCCGCGGGCATGGTGCCGGTGGCGCTGGGCAATCAACACAGCGCCGGCATCGTCGCCAGCGCTTCCTATTGTGGCGTGCTGGGATTCAAGCCCAGCCGCGGCGCGATCGCCCGCAGCGGCATGCTGCGGCTGTCGGCGTTGCTGGATCAGCCGGGCGTGTTCGCGCGATCGATCGAGGATCTGGCGCTAGCGGCGCGATGTCTCTACGGACCCGATTCCGGCGATGCCGATGCCCGCGCCAGCGCCGCGCCGCCGCTGGTCGAAATCGCCGCGGCCGAACCGCCGGTCGAACCGCGGCTGTGTTTTGTCCCGCCCGCCGGTTGGGACCGAGCTCCGGCCGAGACCCGCGACGCTTTTGCCGAGTTGGTCGAAGCGCTGGGCGAACCGCGAATCGAGACCCTGAACCTGCCCGAGCGTTGCGCCGATGCCGTCGCCTGGCATCGCCGCCTGATCGAGACCGATGCCGCGCTGGCGCTGGCGATCGAATATGCCGAGCGCCGCGACGGCCTCAGCCCCGCCCTGCAGGCGCTGATCGAACGCGGCCGCAGCCACCTGGCCTTCGACTACGCCCACGCCGCGGCCTCGGTCGCGGGCCTGACCGAAATGCTGGACCAGACCTTGTTCGCCTATGACGCGATCCTGACCCCGGCCGTGCCGGGGCCCGCGCCCACCGGCGAGCCCGAGGCCTCGGAATGGGACTATTGCCGGCCGTGGACGCTGTGCGGCCTGCCCTGCCTGAGCCTACCTTTGCTCGCGGATTCGAACGGTTTGCCGGTCGGCGTCCAACTGGTGGGGGCGCCGGGCAACGATGCCAGGTTGTTGCGCATAGCGGGCTGGCTTGCCCGGCTGGATTTGGCCTAAACTCGAATTCTCCAGGGGGAGTTGCCATGTTCCTGTCCAATCTGATTGCCGGCCTGATCGGCCTGTTGCTGTTCGCCGGGTTCCTGATCTATTTGATCAGTTACATGCGGACGCCGGCGGTGCCGTTCGTGATCGTCGTCGTCGCGGTGGTCGGCCTGTTGCTGTGGGACATGGTGCATTACCTGCGCGAGATCTGGCTGAAGGATCGCGCCAAGAACTCGGGCTGATCGGCGCGGGGTTCACCCGAATCCGCCGTTGCCGGCGCCGAGCCGCGACGAAGGTGTGAGCGGATGAACCGAATCCTGGGCCTGTTTCCGGCCGTCGTCGGGCTGGCCCTGCTGCTGGCCGGTACGATCGCCTATATGTGGCGCACCGTCGACGTCGAAAGCGACGGCCTGATCCGCGCCATCGTCCGCGAAACCGCCGAGACCGCCGCCGAGCGCATCGACGCCGCCATCCGCAACGACATTCTCGCCTTCGAACGCATGGCCGCGCGCCGCAACGCCGCCGCCGCGGCGCTCGATGCCGACGAAGAGTGGCGCAGCGACGCCCGGTCCTATCTCGCCAGCATGGCGGGGTTGTACGCGGTGACCGAAGTCGACGCCGACGGCACGGTACGCCGGTTCGAAAGCGCGCGCGCCGCCGATCCCCGGATCGCGGAGCGGGCGCCCGGCCCGGCGGCTTCGCTGGCGGTCGAGTCCGCGCTCGCCGCCAATCGGCCCGCCGCCGGACCCATCCGGTCGCTGGCCGACGGCCGGGCCGGATTCGAAGTCGCCGTGCCGCTGACGCTGGCCGACTACGAAGCCGGGGCCCTGGTTTTCGCCATCGATCTGATCGATCTGGTCCGGCCGCTTTTGGCGAGCGACTTGGTCCGGCGCTATGGCGTCGTGATCGAGGAATCGGGCGGAACGAGCGCGACGGTCGATCCCAATGCCGGTCCCGCCGCCGCCGACTACCAAGCCGGCCATTTGTTGAAAGTCGCCGACCGCGACTGGATGCTGCGATTGGTTCCCGATGCCGCCGTCGTCGCCGAATACGTCCGGCCCCTGGCGCGGATCAATCTGGTCGCGGCGGGGGCGTTCGGACTCGTGTTCGCGATCGTCGGCGTCATTTTCCTACTTACCTATCGCCACACGCGGGAGATGGAGCGGACCGCCGCCGCCTTGCAAAACCGACAACGCGCGCTGGACGAGGCGGCGATCGTGTCGATGACCGACCGCCAGGGCCGCATCGTCTATGCCAACGACAAATTCGTCGCCCTCAGCGGCTATCCGCGCGCCGAATTGATCGGACAGGACCACCGCATGATCAATTCGGGCCTGCATTCCAAGGAATTCTTCGCTGACATGTGGCGCAACATCCGCGCCGGCAAGACCTGGCGGGCGGAAATCCGCAACCGTACCAAGCAGGGCGAATTTTATTGGGTCGACAGCACAATCGTACCGATCGTCGACCAGCGGGGCGAGATCGCCGGCTATACCAGCATTCGCTTCCTGATCACCGACCGCAAGCGGGCCGAAATGGAACTGGCCGAGCGCAATACCGTTCTCGATGTTGCCCAACGTGTCGCCAAGCTGGGTTGGGCGTCGATCGACTTCGACAGCGGCCGTAGGGTGTGGTCCGACCAAGTCTACGAAATCTTCGATTTCCCCAAGGGAACTATCATCAGCTACGACTTGCCGCTGTCGCGGCTGCATCCCGATGACCGGCACAAGTTGAATCGGTTGACGCCGGACGGTCCGGTTCGCGGCGAGCGGGCCTTTCGTCTGCTGCTGTCCAATGGCGAGATTCGGTTCGTGCGCGACTTTTATGAAATCGAGCGCGATGCGGCGGGGAAAGGTGTCAAGGCGATCATCGCCGTGCTCGACGTCACCGACATCGAGCGTGCCCGCGTCGCGGCCGAATCCGCCAGCCGCGCCAAGTCCGATTTTCTTGCCACCATGAGCCACGAAATCCGCACGCCCCTGAACGGCGTGCTGGGGATGGCGACGGTCCTGCGCGGCGGATCGCTGTCGGCCGAGCAGAGGGTGCAGGTCGAGACCATTCTCGAATCCGGGCGCTCGCTGCAAACCATCGTCAACGACGTGCTCGACATCTCCAAGCTCGAGGCCGGCAAGGTCGAGATTGAAGTCGCCCCGTTTGCGCCGGCCCACGATATCGAATCGGTCGTGGCGCTGTATCGCCCGGCGGCCGAGGACGGCGGATTGCGGCTCGCATGCGATCTCGCGCCCGACCTCCCCAAGCAGGCGATCGGCGACAGCCATCGCATCCGCCAAGTGCTGACCAATCTGCTGGGCAATGCGGTCAAGTTCACGCCGACAGGGGGTCACGTCACCGTGCGCGCGACATGGAAGCCGGATGCCGTGGCCGATCATGGCCGGATGCGCATTGCGGTCGAGGACAGCGGCATCGGCATCGCCCCGGACAAGATCGAGCGCGTGTTCGACCGCTTCAGCCAGGCCGATGTCTCGACCACGCGGCGCTATGGCGGCACCGGGTTGGGCCTGGCCATCGCCAAGCAGCTTGCGCTGCTGATGGGCGGCGATATCGGCGTCGAAAGCCGGCTCGGCCAGGGCAGCACGTTCTGGTTCGAACTGCCGCTGGTGGTCTCGCACGCCGAGCTGGCGCCGCCGATGGCCGCACCTGCTCTAGGTCCGCTCGACATCCTCGCCGCCGAGGACAATCCGATCAACCAGATGGTGCTGCGGGCGATGCTGGAACCGCTGGGCCACCGCCTCGACATCGTCGACAACGGCCGCGCGGCGGTCGAACGTCTGCGCCAGGCGCGCTACGATGTCGTGCTGATGGACGTGCAGATGCCGGAGATGGACGGGCCGACCGCCACCCAGGCGATCCGCGCCATGGGCGGCGACATGGCGCGGCTGCCCATAATCGCGCTGACCGCCAACGCCATGATGGAGCAGAAGGCGGCCTATCTGGCGGCAGGGATGGACGAGCATGTCGCCAAGCCGATCGATCCGGCGGAACTGCTGGCAGCCATGGCGCGACTGCTCGGCCGACCGGTGGGCGAGACGTCGGCGCCGGCGGACAAGGCTCCGCCCGATCGGCCGCTCGACCCAGCGGCCGAAGCGGCGCTGGGCGAACTGCTCGGCTCGCTCGGGCGCCTCTAAGATTCCCGATCGTGCAGGGCGGCCGTCCGCGGCTCAAGGTGTGCTGCATCGCCTCGCGCGCGGAAGCGGCGCTGGCGATCGGACAGGGCGCGGACGCGCTCGGCCTGGTCGGCGCCATGCCCTCGGGGCCGGGACCGATCGCCGACGACCGCATTGCCGATATCGTCGCCGCGGTGCCGCCGCCGATCGCCACCTTCCTGCTTAGTTCGCGACAGGAAGCCGAAGGTTTGGCCGAACATGTCCGCATCACCGGCGCCAACACCCTGCAGATCGTCGACCATCTCGACCCGAGCCAATATCCGCGGCTGCGCCGCCTGCTGCCGACAACCCGATTGGTGCAGGTGATCCACGTCCAGGGCGCCGAGGCCGTGGCGCTGGCGACCGACTACGCGCGCCTGGCCGATGCGCTGTTGCTCGACTCGGGGCGGCCGGGCGCGCCCTTCGCCGAACTGGGCGGCACCGGCCGGGTGCACGATTGGCGCATCAGCCGCGACATCGTCGCTAGGGTCGAAAAGCCGGTGTTCCTGGCCGGCGGCCTCAACCCCGGCAACGTCGCCGAGGCGGTGGCGACTGTGCGGCCGTTCGGGGTCGATCTGTGTTCGGGCCTGCGTAGCGAGGGCCGGCTCGACCCGGCTAAACTGGCGGCGTTCACGGCCGCGCTCTGGCCCGGGAGATAGCCTATGCGCCTCGATCCGATCCTGCAGGAACCGCTCGACGACCGCGTCAAAGGCATGCCCGGCGGCCTGGCCGCGCTGACGTTGCAGCAGATCGGCCGCCAGGGCTGGCGGCTCTTGGCCGAGGACCTGCCGCTGCCGGCCTGCATCCTCAGTCAATCGGCGCTGGACCATAACCGCGCGCTGATGCGGCGCTTCCTCGAGGCCAACGGCGCCGTCATCGCGCCCCACGGCAAGACGACGATGAGCCCGCAGCTTTTCCAACTCCAGCTCGACGACGGCGCTTTCGCCATCACCGTCGGCAACATCCACCAGATCCAGGTGGCGCGGCGCTTCGGCGCTCGGCGCGTGATCCTGGCCAACCAGTTGATCGGCCGCCAGGCCTTTCGCTACGTGCTGGAGGAAATGGCGCGCGATCCGGAATTCGACTTTTACTGCCTGGTCGATTCGGTGGCGCTGGTCGAGCGCATGGCCGCGGCAGCGCGGGCGCGGCCGGTCGGCCGGCCGATCCAGGTGCTGCTGGAAGGCGGCTTCGCCGGCGGGC
>Ga0194120_10001205_pt1 | contig 48091 bp, 33 predicted proteins | sample TA2MahCa65mmetaG_FD_148642 | JGI IMG/M metagenome (GOLD analysis project Ga0194120, IMG submission 148642) | Freshwater microbial communities from Lake Tanganyika, Tanzania - TA2015019 Mahale Deep Cast 65m | ecosystem: Environmental > Aquatic > Freshwater > Lake | place: Tanzania: Lake... | reverse complement strand
AGCAGCATCGCGACAAGTCGAAGCCGTTCTTGTTGTCCGTGTGGACTCACGAGCCGCACTACCCGATCAAGGCTGCTCCCGAGTTCAAAGCCAAATACCCCGACCTGACCGACGACGTGCAGCGCGAGCATCACGCCAACGTCACGCAGCTCGATCATGCGTTCGGGAAGCTGATGCGGACGCTCGACGAGTTGAAGCTCGCGGACAACACGGTGGTCTTCTTCACCTCGGACAACGGCCCCGAGGGAGACGGCATCAAGACACCCGGCCGCGGTTCGACAGGCGGCCTGCGCGGTCGCAAGCGAGCCGTGTACGAAGGAGGCATCCGCGTCCCCGGCATCGTCCGCTGGCCGGGCAAGACTCAGCCCGGAACGACAAGCGACGTGCCGGTCATCGGCTCGGATATTTTCGTCACGGCCGTCGGGATCGGCGGAGCGAAGTTGCCGACTGACCGCGTGTTGGACGGCGGCAATCTCCTGGCTGCGATCGAAGGCCGAGCGGTCGAACGGGCTCGCCCGCTATACTGGCGCTGCGTCATCGCACCGGGACCTCTGAAGACCGCCATGCGTATCGGCGACTGGAAAATTCTCGCCGACGAACCGCTCACGCAGTTTGAGTTGTACAACCTTAAAGCCGATCCGCGGGAGAAGACCGATCTCAGCCAGACCCAGCCCGCGAAGTTGGCGGAGATGAAATCCGCCCTCGTCAAACTCAACACCGAGATCGAAGCTGAAGGACCAGACTGGTGGAAAACCAACCAACCACGCGAGAAGAAGGCCAACAAGAAGAAATCGAAGAAGGCTGAATGACGCAACAGTTTCAGTTTTCCCGTGTTCAGCTTGCCGAACCAATCCACCTGTTCACCACGCAATCGAGGATCTCTTCTATGCAATCGATGCTCCGTCTGTCTCTCTTGTCTCTTTTCCTCTTCGCCGCCCCGCTGTTCGCTCAGTCATCCTATCCACCAACGTTCAAGGACGCCCGCGTTGAGACTTACCGCAAGATCGACTCCACGGAGTTGAAGCTTTGGATCTTTGGGGAGTCGGATCCCAAGGCACCGAAGCCCGCGATGGTGTTCTTCTTCGGAGGCGGTTGGAATGCGGGATCACCGGCCCAGTTCGAGAATCAGGCCCGGCACTTCGCCAAGCGCGGCATGATCGCTATCACCGCCGACTATCGCGTGAAGTCCCGGCATGGCGTTCAGATGGTGGATTGCGTGAAGGACGCCAAGGCGGCCATCGCCTGGGTTCGGGAAAATGCCCTGCGTCTGGGCATTGATCCGAACAAGATTGCCGCATCCGGCGGTTCCGCTGGCGGCCACCTTGCTGCCTGCACCGGTACGGTTAAAGGCTTCGACAACGACGAACGTCCGAACGCCATGATCCTTTTCAATCCCGCTTGCACGCTCGCTCCGATCGATGACTGGGAACCCCGAGGGGCCGGGGCGGGGCTTAACGCGGAGCGAATCGGCGCGAAGCCGCAAGAGGTATCGCCAACGCATCACATCGGTCCGCACACGCCGCCGACGTTGATTCTCCACGGCAAGGCGGACACCACGGTTCCGTTTGCTTCCGTCGTCGCGTTCGAGAGCCGGATGAAGAAGGCCGAACGCCCGTGTAAGCTGGTCGGTTACGAAGGCGCCGGCCACGGCTTCTTCAATCGCGGCGAGGACTTCACCAGGACACTCGACGAAGCCGATCGCTTTCTGGTCGATCTCGGATGGCTGGAAAAGAGGCTGGAAGCGCCATGAGCCCGCGTTGCTTCATGGCGAACCATGCTTCTCGCGGTCGTTGGTCGAGATCGCAGGAACGATGAATCGGAATCACACCCTCTCAATCAGCGAAAGACATGAAACCTCCGCTTCTCATCATCCTGATTGTCTTCACGCTGGCTCACACCGTCGCTGCCGCAGAGACAAAGCCCCCCCACATTCTCGTCATCCTCGCCGACGACCTCGGTTACGGCGACATGCAATGCAACAATCCGGAACGCGGAAAGATTCCCACGCCGAACATCGACCGGCTTGCGGCGCAGGGGATGCGTTTCACGGACGGCCACTCATCGTCGGGCGTTTGCTCGCCGTCGCGCTACTCGCTGCTCACGGGGCGGTTTCATTGGCGCACGCGGCTGCAAAGCGGGATCGCCGGTGTGTTTGGCGAACCGCTCATCGCGCCCGACCGCATGACCATCGATGCGTTCGCGAAGACCGCACATCGCTTCGTCAACAGTCATGTCACCGTGCCGATTTGCCAGCCGGGACGGTCGGCGCTGATGACGGGTCGCGTCCCGCATCGCAACGGCGCGTTGGGGTTCAATCCCATCCGGCGCGATGTCCCGACGCTCGTCGAGGTACTTCGAGACAGAGGTTACTTCACCGGGGTGATCGCCAAGGGGGTCCACATGGCTCCCGCCGACAAGTTCCCGTGGGACGCAGTCGGCGAGCAGGCTCTCGGCAAGCAACCGACGAAGTTCGCCGAAAGGTTGCGCGAGATGCTTGCAAGTGCCGCGAGCGAGAGGAAGCCGTTCTTCATCAACGCCAACATCTGCGATCCGCATCGGCCCTTCATTCATGGCACGGGTAAGAAGGCCAAGGGAGACGAGCCGCTCGACGGCGCGAGAATCTTCAAGCCAGATGAAGTGACGGTCCCGGCTTTCCTCGAAGATATCCCGCGCGTCCGGGAAGAAGTCGCACAGTATTACTCAAGCGTGAGCCGCTTTGATGTGGCGTTCGGCCTCGTGCTGAAGGAACTGACCGCCGCCGGGCGCGACACGGACACGGTTGTCGTGTTCATGTCGGATCACGGCATGTCGTTCCCGTTTTCGAAGGCGACCGTCTACTACAACGGCACCTGGTCGCCGGTGCTGATCCGCTACCCGGGCCAGAAGGAACCGAGAGCCCACACTGAGTTCGTCAGCAGCGTGGACATCATGCCGTCGGTGCTGGAACTGCTCGGCGCGAAGCCGCCCGCGGGGATGGACGGACGTTCGTGGGTGCCGCTGCTAAACGGCAAGGCACAGGCCGACCGCGATTTTGTCGTCACCCACGTCAACACCGTCAGCAGCGGCAAGTCGTTTGCGCAGCGGTGCATCCGCACCAAAAGCCGCTCGCTGATGTTCCACGCGTGGGTCGGCGGCCCGGACAAATTCCGCGTCGAGGCGATGAGCGGGCTAAGCTACGCCGCGATGAACGCCTCGGCCGATGCGAAAGTCCAGGCCCGCGTGAAGCAGTTGGTGGAGGGCGAGCCGCTGATGCTGTTCGACACCGCGGCCGACCCGACCGAGCGGAAGAACCTGATTCGTGAACTGGCGAGGCGCGTTCTTCGCCGAGTACTACAAGGAACTCGGCAATGTCCCCACCTGTTATGCCATTCGCACCACCACCCACAAGCTCGTGAAGTACGCCGGCCACCCGGAGTGGACGGAGGTGTTCGACCGTACCACTGACCCTTATGAGATCAAGAACCTTGCCACAGACGTTGCGCTCACGGAGAAGCTCGAAAATGAATTGACCAAGTTGAAAAAGGCAGTTAACTATTTCGAGCCGAAGTAACCATTAATGAAGCCTGTCGAAAAATGAGCTTTCCCCGACACCGGCGAGAACGACCCGCTATACTGCGGACCGGCTGTAGTCGTCAACCGATTCCGCTCTCCCGACCCGTTTGGAGGTGCTTCCCGTGATCCGATCTCTCACTGTGCTAGCCCTCCTGTTTGGCGTTCCCATCCGTTGGGCAACCGCTGCTGATCTGCTTGCCGGCAAGAAGCCGAACGTCGTGTTCATCATGACCGACGACCTGGGCTGGACCGACCTCGCCTGCCAGGGGTCGAAGTATTACAAGACGCCGCACATCGACAAGCTGGCTGGCAGCGGGTTGCGCTTCACCAACGGGTACACGTGCGGGCCGAACTGCCAGCCCACCCGCGCTGCCCTGATGAGTGGGCAGTACGCCCCGCGAACCGGTGTTTACACTGTCGGGGCCATCGACCGCTTCGACTGGAAGGACCACCCGCTGCGACCGGTGGACAACGTGCAGAAACTGCCGCTCGACCGCAAGACGCTGGGCGACGTGATGACCGCCGCCGGGTACACCACCGCCCTGTACGGCAAGTGGCACCTCGGGCAGGACGACCAGTACCACCCGTCCAAGCGCGGGTTCGGTGACGCCATCACGAGCATGGGCAAGCACTTCGACTTCGTCACCCAGCCGAAGGTGGACTACCCAAAGGGAACCTACCTGGCCGACTTTCTCACTGATAAGGCGGTTGGGTTCATCGAGAAGAACAAGAGCAAGCCGTTCTTTCTCTGCCTCCACCACTTCGGCGTCCACTCGCCTCACGAGGCCAAGTCGGAGTGGGTCGAGAAGTTCAAAGACGTCCCGGCCCACGGGGGTCACAAGGACCCCACTTACGCGGCCATGATCGCCAGCGTGGACGAGAGTGTCGGGCGGGTGGTGGCCAAGCTGGAGGAGTTGAAGCTGACCGAGAACACTCTCGTCATTTTCACCAGTGACAACGGCGGGGTGGGCGGGTACGTTCGCGAGGGGATCAAACAGGGTGGCGACATCACCGACAACGCACCGCTGAGATCGGGCAAAGGCTGTCTGTATGAGGGCGGCGTACGGGTGCCGTGGATCGCCCGCTGGCTGGGCACCATCCCCGCCGGCACCACCGACACGCCGGTCATCAGTGTGGACCTGATGCCGACATTGCTGGAACTCGGCGGCGGCAAGGCCCCGGAGAAGCAGCCGCTCGACGGGGTGAGCATGGTCGAATGCCTGAAGAGCGCGGGGAAGAAGGCCCCCGACCGCGACCTGTTCTGGCACTTCCCCGGCTACCTGGGGGCGGGCAAGGGGGCGTGGCGGACCACGCCGGCCGGGGCGATCCGCAGCGGGGATTGGAAACTGATCGAGTTCTTCGAAGACGGCAGGAAGGAGCTTTACAACCTGAAAGACGACGAGTCGCAGAAATCGAACCTGGCAGAGAAACAGCCGGAGAAGTTGAAAGAACTCCACGCCAAGCTGGTGGCCTGGCGCAAATCGGTAAACGCCCCCATGCCCACGGAGAACAAGAAGTGATCCGACTCTCCACTCTCGCCCTGTTGATGATCGCCGGGTTCGCTAGCGCCGACGAGCCGGCCAAGCGACCGAACATCGTCTGGATCATCGTGGACGATATGTCCGCGAACTTCTCCTGCTACGGGGAGAAGCTGATCCGGACCCCGCACGTTGATCAACTCGCCAATGACGGCACGCGGTTCAGCAAGGCGTTCGTGACCGCCCCGGTGTGCTCGCCGTGTCGCTCAGCGCTCATCACAGGGTGTTACCAAACCACCATTGGCGCGCACCACCATCGCAGCGGGCGCGGCGAACGGAAGATCACGCTTCCGGGGGACGTCGTACCGGCCCCAGTGCTGTTCCAGAAGGCGGGCTACTACACGTGCATCGGCGGGTTCCAGGCGACAGGCGACAAGCTCGGCAAGACCGATTACAACTTCGAGTGGGACCGCAAGATGTACGACGGCAACGACTGGGCCGGGCGCAAGACGGGCCAACCGTTCTTCATGCAGGTCCAGTTGCACGGCGGGAAGTATCGCGGGCAGGGGCCAAACGCGAACTGGCAGAACCGCGTGACGAAGGAACTCGGCTCGAACACGAAGCCCGCGGACGTAGTACTCCCGCCGTACTACCCGCGCGACCCGGTGATCCTCCAGGACTGGGCCGACTACCTGGATTGCTGCCGGTACACCGACAAGGAAGTGGGTGACGTGATCGCGCGGCTGGAAAAGGAAAAACTGCTCGACAACACGGTCGTCTTCTTCATGACCGATCACGGCATCAGCCACGCCCGCGGTAAGCAGTTCCTGTACGACGAAGGCACGCACGTGCCGTTCGTCGTTCGCGGGCCGGGAATCGCGAAGGGGGCCACTCGCGACGACCTCATCGAACACATCGACATGACCGCGACCTCGCTCGCGCTCGCGGGGATCGAAATCCCGAAGTGGATGCAGGGGCGAAACGTGCTGGCGAATGACTACGCGACGCGCGGCGCGGTGTTCGCGGCCCGCGACAGGTGCGACGAGACGATGGAGCACATCCGCAGCGTTCGCACGGAGCGGTTCAAGTACATCCGCAACTACATGAACCAGCGCCCGCACCTCCAACCATGTCGCTACAAAGACGAGAAGGCCATCGTACAGAAGTTGCGGGAACTACACGCGGCCAGGAAGCTCGACTACCTGACCGAGAAGCTGCTGTTCGCCGAGACGCGCCCGGCCGAGGAACTGTACGACCTCGCCGCGGACCCGCACGAGGTGACGAACCTGGCCGCCGACCCGAAGCACAAGGCCACACTCGAAACGATGCGCAAGAAGCTCGCTGACTGGGAGGAGCGCACCGGCGACAAGGGCCGCACGCCGGAGCCGATGGCGATGTACGACTCCGATATGAAGGTGTACCTCGGCGGCGGGAAGAAGGACAATGCCGAGCTGAAGCGGAATATCGAACTCAACAAGAAGTGGGCCGAGGAGGGGAAGTGATGCGAGGGTTTGCACCAGCAATCGCCGTAGTGGCAGTGGCGTGCGGCGGGATGGCCGCCGAGCCGGCCGCGAAGAAGCCAAACGTCTTGTTCATTGCCGTGGATGACCTGAAACCGGCCATCTTCGCGGCCGGAGACCCGCACGCCAAAACTCCCAACATCGACGCCCTCGCAGGCCGGGGCACCGTGTTTCGGCGCGCCTACTGCCAGCAGGCCGTGTGCAGCCCGAGCCGGTCGTCGCTGCTCACCGGCCGCCGCCCGGACAGCACAAAGGTGTACGACCTCGTCACCCACTTCCGCAAGACGCTGCCCGACGTGGTGACGCTGCCGCAGCATTTCAAGAAGAACGGCTACCACGTCCAGGGGGTCGGCAAGATCTATCATCCAGGCTACAACGATGAGCCGAGTTGGAGCGTGCCGTGGGAAGCAACCAAGGGAAAGGGATACGGCCCGGATGGGCAGAAGCTGTTGGTCAAGCTGAAGGCCGAGCAGAAGAAAGAGGACGAAAGCAGGGTTCGTGGATTAGCGTTTGAAGCACCGGAAGTCGATGATGATACCTTGAACGATGGCTGGACAGCCAACAGGGCCATAGACATTCTGAAGAACCGCAAAGGGAAGCAAGAGCCGTTCTTTTTGGCGGTCGGCTTCGCCAAACCGCATTTGCCGTTCGTCGCCCCCAAGAAATATTGGGACCTTTACGACCCGGACAAACTGCCGGTGGCGATGAGCAGCGACCCGCCCAAAGATGCACCGAAGTTCGGCCCGCAGAACGGCGGCGAGCTCCGGGCTTACCACCAGATGCCGAAGTCCGGACCCTTGCCGATGGATACTCAACGGAAGCTGGTTCACGGTTACTACGCAGCCGTGAGCTACATGGATGCCCAACTCGGCAGAGTGCTCGAAGCACTGAAAGAGCAGGGTCTTACCGAGAACACCGTGGTGATTCTCTGGGGTGACCATGGTTGGCACCTCGGCGATCACGGCATGTGGTGCAAACACACCAACTACGAGCAAGCAACCCGCGCCGCCCTTCTGATGAGTGTGCCTGGCCAGAAAGTCACGGGTAAGCGCTGCGAAGGCTTAGTCGAGTTCGTTGACATCTACCCCACGCTGGCCGAGGTGTGCGGGCTACCCAAGTCAGACGGCGTTGAGGGGCACAGCTTCGCGCCGCTACTCGATGATCCAGCGAAAAAGTGGAAGGCCGCGGCGTTCAGCCAATATCCACGGGCTCCAGGTCAGCCGACCGGACCGCTGATGGGCTACGCCATTCGGACTGACCGCTATCGTTACGTGGAATGGCGGAAGAAGGGGACTACAGAGGTGGTGGCCCGCGAGCTGTACGACCACACAACCGACCCGGCCGAGGATACGAATGTGGCCGCCGACCCGGCGAACAAGGCCGTGTTGGAAGAACTTGCGAGAAAGTTGTCCGATGGCTGGCAGAAGAATACTCCACCAAAGTAACCACCCGAAATGCTTACACGGATGCTCAAGTCGGTCGGTTGCTGGATGCGTTGGAGCGCGACGTTCTGGCGCGAACGCACCGGCTCGAAGATCGTGGCGACGGAACTCTACGACGAGCAGCACGATCCGGCCGAAACGGTGAGCCTCGCCGACAAACCCGAGCACCAAGAGTTGCTCGCCAATCTCGCGAAGCACCTTCCGCCCGTTGATTCCGCCGCTCCCGGCTCGAAGCCCGCGTCTCAGCCCAAGGCGACACCCTCAACATCGCCCGCCGACGAAACGCGCACGGCCCGCTTCAGCCGTCTCTATCCCGGCAAGGAACAGCTCACCGTCGCCGAATACCTCGCCGCACAAGGCAAAGACGCCGCCGCCGCCAAACAGCGATTCGCCAAGATGGACAAGAACAACGACGGCATTCTCACACGCGCCGAATTCATCGGCGAGAGTAATTCAAAGGAAAACTGATCATCCTGTCGGCTGCCGTGCTGACGTTGGAGACTCTCTCCGCCGCCGAGCGAAAGCCGAACCTCGTCGACATTTTCACCGACGATCAGCGGTCGGATGCGCTGGGAGTCGTGCAACGGGAGCAGGGGGGCACCTGAAACCGCCTGGCCTACGGCTGGGTAGCTGTTGGGGGAATCTGTTGGAATGCCTGGAACTCGACACCGCGATCGAATTCCCGATGATCGTGAATCAGAGCACCGAAGGTCAGTCGTAAGGTCTCTCCCTTCGAGACCGTGATTGCACTGCGGGCGCCTTGTTTCATCGCTTCGCGGCCGAAGGGATTGGCGACGAAGACTCCGTAGTCGCGGTTGTGCCACCAGCTGTCGCGGAAGTTCTTGTCACTCGCCATCAGCATGATGCCGCCGGACTGCGGGCCGCTGCCGAAGTAGTCGCACCACTGAGCGGGCTGGCCCCAGGTTTCTTTCGTCGACTGCTTGCCGGTCGAACTGCGGATCATCCCGCCGTTGTTCTCGGTGAAGGGAGTCGCCACTCGGGCACCGAACCCCATCTCTTCCTGATCCCCGAATACAATCTCCCGCTGATCGGCGCGAAACGCAGCGCACCACACCAGCAGCCAGCCGTTCGGCCGCGCGGTCAACGTAAAGTCGTTCATCAGCAGGCAGAAAGGCTCGCGGCTATTGGTCTTCAGGCGGCACTCGGTGGAGAACCGCAGTTGTCCGTCGGAAATCGCCGGAGCCGTCACGAACCGAACATGCTCCATCGCTGCCTTGTTGCGCCAGAAGTCCTGTCCGCTGATGTCGCCGAAGCCGAGCCAAACGCCGGGATGCATGGTGTCATGGTCCACCGCATCGACATCCTTGATCGGCGGATGATGGCGAGTGACCTGCACGCCGCTCGTCAGTCGCGCATTTGCGAAATACGGTCGCGGAATCTTCTCATCGCGAAAGACGAAGTCGACGATCGGCCTGCGGCTCAGCGAGATTCGCAGCCGATCTTCCTGTTCCTCGACTCCGAAGCCAGTTGCCGACGAGGTGCTATTTGCAGGAGCAGCCGTCGTTCTGGTGCTCGCGACGGCCAGGGGAGTTCGCATCGACGGCAGGAAGGCCGCCAGGTCGGCGACTTGCTGCGGCGTCAGGGTCTCGGCCACCAACGGTTCGCGGGCAAGGAGCGTGATCTCGAACTCCCGCGGCACTCTAGGCAGAGCCTTCAGGTCGGCGGACTTATCCGCGAATTGCGCCATCGCCGCCTGCGCGCTACCGATGAGCAGCACCGAATGCAACGCAATTCGCAGAGAGACGGAAATCGTGCGATCGTGATTCAAGACAGCAACTCCTTCACAATTTCATCCACGGCGACTCCGGTCGATCAAAAGTCCAAACTCGCGTGACGACGGGGCCGATGTTCGTGATTGGAAGCCCATGCCCATGAAGGTGCGGGATGTCAGACGATGAGCGGCAAGCGCGGCGTTGCGATGGAACGGGCTCGCGGCGCGCAAGGCCAGACGACCATCTCGCTGTACACGGCACCAGGACCGCTTGACCATTCTCCAGACGCCAAACCGGTCGTGTGTGCGACAGGACGCACTGTTCCCGGGCAATCCCATCCGGAAACACCTGTTCCGTGCGCTGGGCCAGGGCGATCTTGTCCGCCGTGCGAAGCCGACCACACCGCACTCCCCTGCCGGGTCGCTTTCGCTTCCGGGTTCGCCCCCGCGCCTCTTGGCGTTTTTCCTCGTCCCGCAGATTGTCCAGTGCCTTCTCATCCATGCCCCACTTGATAACCGACCCGTCGATTTCCACCAACGCCAGTTTTTGTAGAATGGACAGCTACTGAAACTACACCGCGTCGCTGCTGAGCTGGGTCTTTCGGCGACCAACAACAAATCCTGATGAGGATCAATCGGTGACTTCACGATCCTGGGTGCTTCAACTGGTTTGCCTCTATGTTGTCTGCTATGCCTCGCCATCACACGCGCAGGTCCATTACAGCAAGGATAGCCCGTGGGATCAGCGGGCAGAATCGGGACCGGACGCGAAAGTGCCCGGCTGGTTCTACAACCTCGGCATCACCGGGTTGCGAGCTCAATTGGTGGCCGACGAACCGAAGGCCTTGTTGATCAAGTACGTCTTCCCAGGTTCGCCTGCGGACAGCCAAGTCAAAATCGGCGACCTCGTCGTTGGCGCGGGCGGAAGGATGTTCCAAGAGAATCACCGCAACGGATACGGTGAAGAAGTGTTCGGAGCTGACGGGCCGATCTCGGAACTCGCCGAAGTGCTCGAAGAGTGCCAGAGCGCCGACCGAAAGGGGAAGCTCCCGCTCACGCTCCGACGCGGCAAGGAAATCGTCGAGGTGAGCCTTGATGTCGGAACCAAGTACGGAACCTTTGCGCCAACCTTCCCGCACAAGTGCCAAAAGTCGGACCTGATAGTCGCCGAGCTTCTTCAGTACCTCGTGGACCATCAACAGCAGGACGGCTCGTTCGGCGATCCCGTGCATGACACGTTCGCGCCGCTGGCCTTGCTCGCAAGTGGTGAAGCGAAGTACCTGTCGGCCGTCGAGCGGAACGTGAAGTATCACTGCGGCGTGACCAAGGCGAAGGACTTGGGGTTGCCCAACTGGTACTACATGAGTGCTGCGATTGTCCTCAGCGAGTACCAACTCGCCACCGGCGACAGAGCGGTGTTGCCGGACCTTCAGAAAGTCCACGATCTGATGGCGAAGGGCCAATACCTGCACATGTCGCAGATCAACCCACAGGCGAAGAAATCCCACCCCGATTCCTTCCCAAAAGGGCCAAGCGATTCGCACGGTGGTTGGGGGCACAATCCCGGTTTTGAAGGATATGGTCCGATCGCCATGCTCACCGGCCAAGGGGCGCTGGCGTACTCGCTGATGGACCGCTGCGGGATCAAAATCGACCGCAAGAAACACGATGCCGCGTATGACTTCCTCAAGCGGGGAACGGGGGAAAACGGCTATGTCTGGTACGGTGACCAGAAAGGGGGAGGTCCGGAGAACTGGGCCGATATGGGGAGAACCGGCGCCGCAGGCATCGCGAACTTTCTCTGTCCCTACGATGACACCGTCTATGGCGAACGAGCGCTGTTTCATGCTCGGGTGATCGGGAAGCACCCACAGAGTTTCCCGGACACCCACGGTTCGCCGCCGATGGGCATGGCCTACACGGCGCTGGCCGCGAGCGTCGATGCCGACAGCTTCCGCAAACTCATGGATGCGAATCGCTGGTGGTTCACGATGGCCCACTGCACCGACGGCAGTTTTTACTATCAGCCGAACCGTGACAACTCCGGTTACGGCTCCGACTCCCGCACGATTGCTTCAGCCGTGACGGCGTTCATCCTGACAATTCCCAAACGCGGCCTGGTGATGACCGGTAAGGAAGGGAATGCCGCTCCCAAGCGGGCTGACAAGTCCGGAACCGAGTCGAAGCCGCTCAAGGTGTTCATCCTCACATACTCCGACCTGACGGAGGCGAAGGGCAAGCTGACAGCCGGGTTCGGTGCCCCGGAAAACAAGATCGGCCCGGAGTTCACGTTCGGCCTGATCATGGAAAAGCAACTGAACGAGCCTGTGCTCATCATCAAGACCTCATGGGGCGGCCGAAGCCTGCACACCGACTTCCGCCCGCCGAACGGCGGAGCGTTGGCGTGGAGCGAGGCCGAACTGGCTGAGAAGAAGAGGCAGGGCGAAGACATCGAGAAGATCAAAGCGGAGAAAGCGACGGCCAGCGGCGTCGACTACCGTGAGATGATCGCGAATGAACAAAACAACACCGGCGGGTACGACCTGTACGCCAACCTGCTCGGCCACTTCATCCGCGATGTGCGGAAAGATCTGTCGGCGCCGAACATGCCGTTCGTCATCGGGGTCAGGATTGAAGACTGCGCACGAGTCGCTTCAGCACCTTGCATTCGCCTCAGAGGATGATCACACATGAACCGCATCGATCTGTCACCGCGCCGAACGGCCCAGCCGCTCCTGGGACTGGTCGTGACACTCGTCGCGCACTTGCTGGCCGGTCATTTGCTTTACGCTCAGGACGAGCCGGATGATTTCCGGTGGATGCGGGGCGCGAACTACGTGGCCTCGTACGCCGCGACCAGTGTGGAGATGTGGCATCGCTACGATCATGCGATCATCGACCAGGAGTTGGGCTATGCCCGGAAGATGGGACTGAATTGCGTGCGTGTGTTTCTCCAGTCGCTGGTCTACCATCATGATCCGCAGACGTTTTTGGCGAACTTCGAGGACTTCCTGGCCACTGCGGACAAGCGCGGGCTGAGGGTCATGCCGATCCTGTTCGACTCGTGCTTCGGTGTGTCGCCCAGTCTCGAGAGCCGACACATCTGGGTTGCCAATCCCGGTCCGGATCGGATGGCATCGCAGTGGTGGCCCGAGTCGGATGCGTACGCGACGGCTGTGGTGTCGGCCCACGCTGGTGACAAGCGGATCGCGCTCTGGGACGTGATGAACGAGCCAACCTCCACGCACCTGGCCGCCACGCCCGGGGGCAGGGCCTTGATCGACGCGTTCGTCGCACACTACTGCGCGCTGGTCAAGAATCTCGATCCCACGCGTCCCATCACGGTGGGTGTCAACACGTGGGACAACCGCGACGTGGTCGACCTGGTGGACGTACTTTCGTTCCACAGCTACGCGAAAGGCGTGGAGGCGTTTCGCGCCGATTTGACGGGGACTCGGAATCAGGCCCGCGCGGCGGGCAAGCCGTGGATCGTCTCGGAATGCTGCAATCCGGCCGCCGGCTCAACTTACGAAATGTCTCTTCCCGTGCTCCGCGAACTGGAAGTCGGTTATACGGTCTGGCAGTTGATGATCGGGCGCGATCAGTTCCGCAGCGCGGCGGGACTGGTCTACCCGGACGGAACCGTGCGGCGGATCGCCGAGATCGAGGCGGTCATGAACGCGCGGGCGATCGGTTTCCAGGAGAAGGCGGACGAGCAAGGCGTGCCGCACCGGCACGATATCCCGCTACTGTTGGCTGAATATCTCGCAGCGAGCGTGGAGTCCGGCGTGACCGAACGGACTTGGCGCGAACGGGTGACACTGATCGAATCGCTCTTGGCTCAGCCGGGCGGTTACGGCAGTGAAGCCGATCGTGTGCGAGCCGCTCTGGCTGATGCGAGCCGGGCCTACGACGCGGGTGACCACCCCGCCGCGTTCGCTGCCGTGGCGACGCTGATCGAACAGACGGCGGAACCGTATCGCAAGAACCCGCCGCAGCCTGCGCCAGCCTTTACGTTGCAGGCCACCGTGTATCGCGACGTCTTCGGCATCCCGCACATCTATGCCGACTCGGAGCCGGCGGCCGCCTACGCCATCGCCCAGGCCCAGTGCGAAGACCTCGGCATGCAGGTCTTTCGCAGCCTGCGACTGGGCATCGGACGTTTGGCCGAAATTGCCGGTGAGGAAGGTTGGGAATCGGATCGCATCATGCACTTGTGGCGCGTCCCCGACACGGCCGCGCGCACCTGGAACGAGAGCCCTTTGCGGACGCGCCGATTCCTGCAAGCCTTCTGCGACGGGCTGAACGACTATCGGCGCCAGCACCCGGATGAATGCCGCGATGCGCTCGAGGCGGAACCGGTGCAGGTGATCGCCCTGTTCCGCTGGACCGATGTGCTGCCGTCGCACGGCATCGTGGTCCTTCAAGCGAAGACTGGCTTGAACGTGCCAGCCCCGAAATTCGACTTTCCGAATCAGTCGAGCACCTGGGCGATCGGGCCGAGTCGCACCGCCTCGGGGCGTCCCATGTTGTACATCGACCCGCATTGGCCGGCCCAGGGCGACACTTCCTGGTGGGAGTTCCACGTGCACACGGGCCGACTGCAAGCGGGTGGATTCGCGCTGCCCGGCACGCCGATCGTGGGCGTAGGCTATACCGACGGCGCGGCGTGGACCGGCACGGCCGGCGGCGCCGATTCGGCCGACGTCTTCGAACTGAAGATCAACCCCGACAACACCAACCAGTATTGGTACGACGGACAGTGGCGAGATCTGGTGGTCCGGAAGGTCGAGATTTCGGTCAAGACCAAGTCCGGCGCGATCGAGCGGCGATCGATCACGTTCCGCGAGAGCGTTCACGGTCCGCTCGTCGAAGAGTCGCAGGGCCGCACCTTCGCGGGAGCGGCGTGCGGTGTGTGGGACACGCTTCGCGTGGAGCAGTGGTTGGCCATGAACCGATCGCAGTCGGGCGACGAGATTCGCGATGCGTTGCGAATGGACCAGGCGCCCTGGCTCAATCTGACCTATGCCTCGCGCGACGGCCACTTCGGCTACATCCAGTCCGGCGCATGCCCGCTCCGCGGCGAGGGCCCTTATCACATGCTGTTGCCCAATGACGGCACGCGTGCCAGTCACAACTGGCAGGGTCGCGTGGCGTTCGATGACTTGCCACAAGTCCACGATCCGGCGAGCGGCTGGTTGCAGAGCTGCAATACGGGGGCCAACTACGTGACGGAAGGCCACACGCTGAAGGCCGAGGATTTTCCGCCGGGTGTCGTGTGCGGGCACTACTCTCCCGATCTCCGCATCTGGCGCGGACGTGGCCATCGCTGTTTCGAGTTCATGCCCACCATGCACGACATCACGCTGGCCCAGGCCTGTGATTTCGCGCTCGACACGTATGCGCCGGCCGGACCGATCTGGGCGCCGCCGCTGGTGGCCGCTTATGAAGCGCAGAAGCACCAGGTGGCCGACTCCGACCTCAGTATGAAAATGATGGTCGACGCGGTGCATGCCTGGGACTACCACGTCCGCAAGGACAGTGTGGGCGCCACGGCCATTCGTTTCTGGCGCGAGCAGTATGGCAAACTGCGGCCCGACGCGCTCAGCGAAGCGAACGAGGCCTACAGCGCGCCGCGGACGGCAGCGGAGCAACTCGACGCGGTCAATGCCCTGCGGGCCGCCGCGGACGAACTGAAGAAGAAGTACGGTTCGCCGCTGGTACCCTGGGGTAACCTGCTGCGTCTGCGACGCGGTGATCTGGACCTGCCACTGGACGGCGACGTGGGTTTCTTCGGAGGGCTTGAATGCCTGCGGGCCACTGGCACGAATCACCGCGACGAATCGGGCCGTTTCGTGTTCGGCGGCGGCCAGGTGGTGACGACCGTCGTCGAACTGACCGACCCGGTCCAGGTCCGCAGCATTGTCCCCTTCGGCCAATCCCGACGCCCCGCATCGCCGCACTTCGCCGACCAGGCGCGGCTGTATTCCGCGGGCCAGATGCGTCCCGCCTGGCACGGTTGGAGCCAACTGCACGACCAAGTCGGCTCCAAGGTGGTTTGGGATTATCAACTCGATCGGCCATGATGTGATGAGGCATTTGCCGACCAGGCCGAACAGTAGGGAGATTCCTTCAATGGCACACGACGCCCGAGGCCTGTGCGGTGATACGCGTCGCCGCTTTCTGACGCTCACCGGCGCCGGAGTGGCCGGTTCGATGTGCGCCGCCGCCAGATCGAGACGGCCTGAAATGGGTCCGCTGTCTGGACGGCAAAGCCGTCTGGCGAGCGGTCGACGACGGCTAGGTCACAGCCGATGTGATGGACGCGGTCTACGACGTCGTTCGAAAAAAATAGGGACAACCGCGAGGATGACAAGGCCGTGATCTTTCAGTTAGAGTACAGCGACGGTTTTCGTGGCTCTCAGTTCATGTTGCCGAGAGCCGGGCTGACGTGAGTCTGCGTAAGGCTCATTCACCCACGTCGAATTGCTGCCAGGACATGAAACGCCCCTTTGAAATGAGTGAGCGGCAAGACGCGAGCCGCCGATGACGCTGCCGGACCAGCGGCAAGAGCCTTGCCGCTCGCAAACCATGACCCAAGACACACGGAACAAGTCCATGAATCGAACTCCAGTCACGCTCATTCTTGGGGCATTGATTTGTTACAGTTTCGCTCGCGCTTGGAATGCACTGGACTGTCCGGCGATCAGCGCTCGGCTGGTAGCCGCTGAAACGGATCGAGGCTCTCCTCAGCCTCCCGCAGTCGTCGGGCATCCCGCTTTTATGAGTCCGCACGCATCGCCGATTGCGGTGAGCGGTGGCCTGGTCTTCGTCGTGAACACGCCGGCCGCCACGGTGGACATCATCGATGCTGACAGTCGCGCGATCGTCCGGCGAGTCAACGTGGGCATCGAGCCGGTCGGCATTGCTGTGCGGCCGGACGGAAAGGAAGTCTGGATTTCGAATCACGTTTCGGATTCGGTCAGCGTGATCGATGTTGATCCAGCCAGTCCGACTCGTTTTGAAGTGATTGCAACTGTCCAGGATTTTGATGCAGCGACCAAAGCCACGCGCTTCGATGAGCCGGTGGGCATCGCGTTTGCCAGCAACGAGAAGGCGTATGTGTCGCTGTCGTCGGAGAACAAGATCGCGGTCGTCAACGTCGCCTCGCGGCAGGTTGAAAAACGATTGGACATCACGGCGCAGGATCCACGAGCCATCGTCGTCCGCAATGGTCGGCTCTATGTCATTCCGTTTGAGTCCAACAACCAAACGCAGATCAGCGACGACGACTCAACGCTGGTCGTGTCCGCTGCCGGATCGGACAGACTCTTTACGGTCGATGCCACAACGGGAGCGGTGCTGGGGCGTGTCGAGGTGGGTGCCGTGCCCCAGGGAATCGCGCTCGAATCCTCGACTGGTGGCAAACCGTCACGCGCCTGGGTTCTCAATGCGGCGGCGAATACGGTCTCGCTGGTCGATCTGTCCGATCCGGCGAGTCCCCAGGTTGCGGCGACGATCACTCTCGAAGACCCGACGCATCCGGCGGTCAAACGCGGACGTATCGCCTTCAGCACGGCTGCCTCTTCCACAACAGGTACGTTTTCCTGTGCGAGTTGCCATCCGGACGGTCATACCGATCAACTGCTGTGGGTGCTGAAGACGCCGATTGTGACCGGCGGCGACCAGATCATGCCTCGTTCGACGATGCCGGTTCGCGGTCTGCGAGACACGGCTCCGTTTCATTGGGACGGCATCCCCGGCGACCCGTATGGCGGAATCAACAGTGCGCATATCCGCGAAAGCGTTCCTCCCAACAGTAAGTTAGATCAGCCGGAAAGCACCACGCGGCATCTCATCGACGGCGGCCTCGCTTCGACCATGAGCAAGGAAGGGGACAAGTCTGTCAACGATGAAGGAAAAGCTGGCAAGCTCACGGCGAAAGAACGCGACGACATGGCGAAATTCCTGCTGAGCGTGCCTTATCCACCCGCTCAACGTCGCGCTTACAACAACGTCCTGTCGAGCGAAGCCGTGCAGGGCTTCAAGCTGTTTCACATCGACGGCGACAACGATCCCAGCAAGTCTAAGCCCAACCGATGTGGCGATTGCCACCGCATGCCGTTCCTCGTGAGCACCAACACGCCGGGCACCGGCATGGACGCTCCCACTTGGCGAGGCGCCTACGACCGCTGGCTGATCCTGCCGCAAGGCCGACTGAACATCATCGACTTCGATTTCTATCAGCGCGTCGCCGAGCAAGGCGCACCAGAACGAAGTGTCTGGCAGTTCTCGTGGGGAGGCCGCAATCGCTTCGATCCCGTGTGGGAGATGGTGCTCGAAGGGAGCACTGGTTTCTCCGGAGCGTTCGCACGACAAGTGACGCTGAACCAGAAGTCCTCGGAAGACGCATTGACGATCGACTTGCTCAATGCCCTGGAACAGGCCGCGCGCGATGGCGGTGTTGTGCTCCAGGGAGAAGGCGTCCTCCTTGAAAAGGGAAAATCCGTGCCCGTGGCCCTTCAGTTCGATCCGCAATTGGTAGGTGGCACTTACACCGAAACATCCGGCGACCGCGAATCATTCTCGCGAGCGACGCTGACGTCACTCGCCTCGAACGGTCGCTTCATCGGCACCTTCACCGGGCGACTTGGCAGCAAGGTGGACTGCGACCATCCGCAGCCCGCACTCTGGACATTGGGCCCGATCGAGGAGCAACGCGGCAAGCAGGAGTTTCCAGTTCTCTTCGGAAAGAACGCCACCATGACGATGAGCGGTCGCCACATTCAGCCGGACGCCCAAATCGTCGTCGATGGCCATCGCGTCGCAGGCTCCGTGAACTGCGAGGGGGAGACAGTGAAGGTCGAACTTGCGGCAATGCCATCCATCGGAATCCACTTCCTGCAAGTTCAGAATCTGAATGGCCTCGTCAGCAACGAGTTCATCTTCCATGTCGCGGAGCGCGATCAAGAGGCGGTCGGTGCGAAGAGGCAGACGCTGGGCGAAATCCTTCGCCAGTCCAAGTGGGATCGGCTCATCGGGACCTGGGTCGACGCCGACACCAAAGGCGCGGGCCTGACATCGACCTACTCCTGGAAGATCAAAGACCGAGTAATTGAGTCGACCAGCAAAGAAAACAACAACGAGTCGGTCGCGCTCATGGCCATCAACGCCGAGTCTGGCGAAGTCTTCCAAACCGGATCCGACCGCAATGGCACGTCATTCACCGGCAAGTGGCAACTGCCAAAAGACGGCGACGCAGTTCTCGACGTCGCATTCACCAGCGGCAGCGGCGAAAAAGGCTCGCTCAAACTCCGGTATCATCTCGTGAACGACGATTCGCTCATGCTGACCATTGAACTGCCACAGCCAATCTCGATCAAGATGATTCGGATCAACGAGGAAACACAACCATGACGGCAGGCGCGGGGGCGCATGAGGCTGGTCCAGACGGAGTTGACGTTCAGGCTGACGGGACTTGTCACTGGACCGGGCGGTGGTCGTGAATCACTGGGGTATCGTGAGCGAGCTTGGTGGTAAACCCCGAGACCCGTACGCCGTCTTCGGCTGGAGCGACGCTCGGGCCGATCTCGACGGCGGCGCTGGTGTCGTGACGCGGGTCATATACGCTGTTGTCGGTCAGCGTGACGCGGGAACTGCGCTCGATCAAAATGGCCGGGCCTTTTCGCTGCCGGGGGGCATCTGGCGATGCGGTGATGCGGTTATTGACGATCGACACGCCGATTGCGCCACCCACGAACAAGGCCGCGCCCCCGCGATCTTGAAACCTGTTGTCCTCAATGACGATGTCGCGAATGGCTTTGGCGTCGGCCAGGCCGTGCCCCAGTCGTACGGCACGCACGGATAACGCCGCGCCGTCCGCCGAATCGGCGTACCCCAGGCACGTGCCGCCGCGCAAGAACCGGTTGCCGCGGATCGTGTTCCCCCACGGCATCGGGCCTTCCGGCCAATCCGGCTCGTTCGTCACCACGACCCCCGCGCCGGTCGTGTCCTCGAACAGATTCTCTTCCACGAGGCCGTTCCCGGCACGAAGCAGGCAGCCGTAACGACGATTTCCGCGCATCTGATTGCGGCGGATCACAAAACCCGCCCCGCAGGCATCGATGTTGTACAGCGTGTCGGCCGAACGATGATCCTCGCCCGCCACCGCCCCGGCCAGGGGTTGGTCCAACGTCAGGAGAAACGCACGTTGCTCGAGTCCGCCTTCAACCACGCGCACCTGGCCGCGCAGCGCCCCCGTCTGCGGATCGAGCACCTGCAACCGGTCGCCCGGCAGGATCAGGCAGTCGGGCGACACCAGCCACTGGGTCGGCGTGCGGATTTCGCGCAGCACGTTGGGCGGCGCATAGAGGTTGATCGCGTCGTCCGCCATGCCCTCGAAGTAACAGCCCTCGATCACCGGTCCGCTTCGATTCTGCTGGCAGTGGACGCCGTCCGCGTCGGTCGTGATGAGCCGGTTCGAATCCGGTGCGAAACGCACTTGCAGCCCGCGGACCACGATTTCACCGCGGTTCCCGATCAAGCCGACCGCCAGTCCCGGCGATGCGTGGATGGTGACGTTCTCGATCCGGACACCGTCACAGCCCTGGGCCGTCACCGCGCTGCCGAAACCGCGCGCCAAGTGGACGTAGGCGTCGCCGACCCGCATGTGTTCGAGGTTCCGCCGGTAGTGCTCGGCGTCCGTGAAGAACCGCCAGACACGACCCTCGCAATGTTCCCAACTCGGGGTCATGTAGTGATCCGGAGTTCCGGCCCGGATGCGGCGCGTGGCCGGGTCCATGATCATGCCCCACTTGCCGTAAGGCTCGTGGGCCTTCGCGAAGTTCTCGGCGTCCGGCGTGGGGTAGCCTGCGGCTACTTCCAGATCGAATGCCCCCTGCTCGACATCCACCGCGCGAATCGTGCCCTGGCAGAACGGCAAGGGATCGTAGTCGATGGCCAGATCGCGCAGCGTCACCTGCCGTCCCATGCCGAACTGAAAACCGCCCAAGGTGGGATCGGCAATGACGATCCTGGTCGCCGGTCCCGCCCCGCGCACGGTGAGGTGCGCCGCCTGATGGATCGGAAAACAATACCCGCGGCGCTGGTTGTCGTGCCGCGCGCGGTAGGCGCCCGCGTCGAGCACAACTTCCACCGGTGCTTCCGCCGTACCCGCCGCCGCGAGGGCTGCCGCAATGGCCGCGCGAATGGCGTCGCCCGAGTCGGTCTTTCCATCCGGCACGGCCCCAAACTCGCGGACGTGGAAGACGCGGCTTTCGGCAGCGGAGGCTGCCGCGCCACTGGCCGCGAGACTGGCGATGGCCAGCAGCAACACAACAGGCAAGACGTAGCGGATCATAGGAACTCTCGACAGGGGAGGAACTCGCTCAGCGGGCGTCCGGCAGGTAACCGCGGAAATCGACCGACGCCGGATCGGGATTCCGATACGTGATCGGTTTCGGATCGAGCCACTCGACCACTGTGTCCTTGATCGCATAAGCGAATAAGTGATTGCCCCGCGGGTTGTAGTGGCCGATGAAGCACTGCTTCATGTATTCCTGGTACGGCAGCTTCTGCTTCTGAAAGTCGCGCAGTTGGACTTCGTTCATGTCGAAGCAATTGGATTTCTCGCGGGTCAAGGAATCGACCACCGGCTGGTCGAATCTGTCTTGGCCTTCCCGCAACTCGTTCATCACGCGGTACGGGTCGAACAGGACGACGAGCAGCTTCTTGCTGTTCTGCCGGGCGAACTCGCGGGCCTTGTCCAGCACGAACATCGTGGCGCGCAGGGAATACCGATCCAGCAGTTCACCCGCCTGGGCAGGCCGGTCCGATTCCCGGTTCCAATTCCACGGGAATTTCAGGTGCGCGGCCAATGTGTCGGTCGCTGTGCGATCCAGGTCGCGGATTAGCCCCATCTTGAAGGCAAGGAGTTGCAGCGGCAGCGCCACCGGCGGACAGACGGCCTGCCAGCCGGCGTCGGTCTTGACGCTCAGTTCGACCAGGTTGGTGTCGCCGCTGAGGCTCAGCCGACACAGGAATCCGTGGCCGACAGGATGTGGCAGATCAAGGAACTTGTCCTGATGGCGGTCCAGGCCGATCGGCAACGCCGCGATCGGAGAGAACCGGGCCTTCTCGCCCAGGTCGACCAGATCGATTTCCACCCAATGATCGGGGCTGCGTGCTCCGTCACCGCCACATAGGTGCAGGGCCAGCCGATGCGGTGCCGGGCCTTTCGAGCGGATGTCCATCTCGCCGACAAGCACCAAATCCTTGTATTTGACCGTCGTTAGTCCGAACAACCCGTTGTGCCCCACCGGGCCGCGGCTGGTCAGGAACAGTTGCCCGCGTTCCTGCTGGACGGTCGTTTGGTCCGGGTCCTGCTGCCATACGCGCCAGCGCGACAGATCGAGCTTCGGACCGTCGAAGTCCTCCGACATCACGAGATCTCGTTGGCGAGCTTTCCATTTCTTGGACATGGCCACGCTCCAGGCCGATCTCCAGGAACCTATCTTGCCACGATATCTTCTCATTTTGGTGTTGAGTCCACCAGTAATGCGTGTGCGGTTGCAATGACGCGAAGGTTGTGGGTTGGTGAATTCAAGTTCTCGACGAGAATTCTCCGATTTACCGAGGCTCCGTAGACCGGTGGCAACCAGCGCGCCCGCGGCCTTGAACTCCTGATCCCAAGACCAGCACCCAGTCGAGGAGTTCGCCGGGCGCCCGCGGTGTGAATGACTTTTCCCCCTAGCTCTCGAAGGTGCCAATCGCCGTCGCGGAACCGTCGCGCGGGTTGAACCACCACGCCTGCGCCACGGAAACTTGATCCGATCCATCACTTCTGTTTGCTCTTCCGGCGAGCCTGTTTTTGGGGTTTCGTCGAGGAAGGCTCGTCTGTCGCCGGGGCAACGTCGAGTCCCGCGGGCCGAGCGGTTTTGTATTGATCGAGTGCCGTTTGCAACCGCTTCGCTGCAGCTGCCGGCTCACCGGAAAGCGACTCCGGCTTGAGCGGATGCCTTTCCCTGGCGTCCTTGCTCAAGTCGAAGAACTCACCCGTGCGATACAGCTTGAAGTGCTGATCGAAGGCAAACTCACGAACTTTCTTTTCGGCCCCCTGGCGGGGCGAGTACCACGAGTAGATCCACTCGCGCGGCGAAGGTCCGCCGTCGCGCAATTGCGGCAGAAAACTGTGGCCATCAAGAGTCAGGTCCGTGGGCGGCTTCACGCCAGCAGCATCCAGCAATGTCGGCAGGAAATCGGTGCTGTCGACAAGAGCATGACTGACATTTGGTGACAACTTCCCCGGCCAGTTCACAATCAACGGAACGTGCATGCCCGCCGCGGTCGTGGTTCCCTTGCCGCCAATGACGACTCGATCGCCCATCTGCGACCGAGTTCCTTTGCCAGTCCCATTGTCGCCGAGAAAGACAATCAGCGTCTTCTCGCGCAGGCCGAGCGAATCGAGTCGCCCGACGAGTTTTCCGATCAACTTGTCCATGTACTCGACCATCTCGCCGAAGTGCTTCTCGTTCTGCTTCTCCTTCTCACCAATGAGCTTTGGATCCCACGAACTGCTGTCGGGCGTCGGTTGATATGGCCCGTGCGTCAGTATCATCGGGTAGTACAAGAGGAACGGCTCGCTCTGCTTCCGCGTAACGAAGTCGATCGCATAGTCGTTGACCAGATCCGGACCATACTCACCGTTCGTGTAGTCCTTCTCGATGCCGTTGATCTCGAGGCCGGGATTGGCGTATCGCGGCGGGCGTCGCGTGTGCTGCCAGAGGCACGATTCGTCGAACCCGAACTTCTTCGGCAAGTCCGCGTCCCGGCCAAGCTGCCACTTGCCAGCGATGCAGGTTGAGTATCCGGCCTGCTTCAGCAGGTTTCCGAACGTCACCGCACGCGGGTCGAGCACTCCAAAACGAATGTAATTCCGTACGTTGTACTGCCCGGTCATCAACTGCGCTCGAGTCGGCGTGCAGAGCGGTTGGACATAACACTGCGTGAACCGAGCACCGGTCACCGCCAGTTTGTCGAGAACTGGCGTCCGATAGCTTGTACCGCCATTGGCTCCGATCGTCTCGTAACCGAGATCGTCCGCCATGATCAGAATCAAGTTCGGCTTCCCATCGGCGACGGCCGAATCCGCCGCACGCGAGGTCGGTACCAGGACCAGCATCACGAGCACGAACCAGAAGCTTCTCGTACCACTCATCGCTTCCTCCGTTGGAAAAGGCGGCGGTCAGTTGCCGAATTCGCAAGACCTTCGAATTCTGCCGTCGTTGGAAGTCTTGCGACGTCCGCTACCAGCAGGGTTCGTCATGTTGCTCGCCCAAGGGGAACTCGTTACCGTCAAAAACTCCAGCGTTCGGCTTTGCCGCTTTGGGGTTCGATGTCGATCTGGTCGATCTCGATCGGCTTGTCGTGAGCGGGAAGATACAGACGCAGGACACCGATGCGGCCGGTGTGTTTTAGTTCGACCTTGGTCATTTGCCAATCGCCCTTCGGAACGTCGAACGGAGTGCTGACTTTTTCGTCCGGCTTCGCGGCACCTTGGGTCAGGCAGTCGATGCGGCCCGCGCCGCCGGATTCGCTGCGGACTCGCAGTTTAACGGTGGCCGGAGCGGTCATGTTGCCGGCGGCGTGACCGAGGAACGCAGCGCCGGCCGCGCCGGTCCCTTTCATCGTCAGGATGCCATCGGCGATGGACGCCGTGCAGCCCCGCTGCTTCCACGCATCGAGTGCGGCCGCAGGTGTCTTGCTTGGGTCGGCGGCCGGTTTGTACGCGGGATTCGGCCGCGGGTACGTCGCGCCGGTGTCGCGCAGAAAGTTGTCGATGAGCCTGTCGAGTTCCTTCACTCGATCGGGCAAGCGTTCCGCGAGGTTCGTCGTTTCGCTCAAGTCGTCGCGCAAGTTGAACAGCTCGTGAGTCGCCGGGTTTCCGAACCAGCGGATGAGTTTGAAATCGCCCCTGCGGACCCAGACTCCGCCGGCGCGATTGGCTCCGGCGTGCGGGTGATAGTTGAAGTACGCCTCGCGTTGCAGCGAGCCTTTGCCGGTGTCAGCAGGACGATGCCGAGGAGCGTGATGATGAGTTTCATGGTGAGTTTCAGGACTTTTGCTATCGCGTCTTTGATTCCGGTTCTTCGCCTTCCGTCGTGCCGTTGAAGCTCGGACCCACGGGCGGAAGTGTGGCGTTCCAGGCCTCGAAGCGGGTGAGCAGCTCCTTCCCCTATTCGGGGTGCTTGGCGGTCAGGTCGTTCGCATTCACATCGCTGACGAGGTCGATCAGCCGCCATTCTTTTCTGTTTTCTGCCGCGCACGAGTTTCCAATCGCCGATCCAGACGGCCATTCCACCGAGTTCTGATCTTCAATCAGCAGCGCGGCCTGTCGGCGGGCTTCGACGGTGGCTCGCAGCGTGGGATGTTGTGTTGCGATGAAGATGGCGTCTCGACTGAGTGCCTGTCGGATGCGGACACCATTACCTTCGGCCGCCCACTGCACGCCATGAATGCCATCAGCATCTACTCGAAACACATCGGTTGGGCTTCGAAGCCAGTGAGGCAGGCGATAGAGATGATCGAAGCTGCGTGGATCTTTGAAGTGAAACGTGTTGTCGGTCGCATCGGGGAAGTAGTCGAGATCGTTTGCGAACAGCAAAGCACAGTCTTCACACACGATGGATGCACAATCCCAGTCGAGGCGACCATCAGCGGTTCGCGTTCGCTCGAATTCGAAGGCATATCCTGCGATGTAGTACGGTTCCAGCATTCGGATTTCGCGACCGATCCGCATGATGGGATCCCATGTGTCCGGAAACTTCAGCAGAGATTCCAGGCTGAGATTGAACCAATACAGAGACGTGATCCGCGTCGACAGAGCATGCATCGCCTGAGAGCGAAGTTCGTCCGGGGTCGGTGAACGCCGTCTGCGGGAATTGAAAATGGAGACACCGCCCCAGCCATCGTGCGGCCCCTGCGACCAATAGGCAACAGGCATCGGCCGATTCAATTCGCGAAGAGAACGACACATGTCTCCGATGGTTTCGAGTGGAGCGCCCCAGCCGATCTGTTGGCCATCCCATCGATCATAAGCCCTCCAGGAATCGGCGGCCGGCGCGACGACTCGGTAAGCATCGTAGTGGGGATAGTCGGACAGGCCGGCATAGTATCGCCAGATGCGTTCTTCGGAATGCGTGACACTCGTCGCCAGTCGACTCGTTCGATACGGCAGCAGCTTCTCGAAGACTTCCTGGGGAGCTACCGGCCGACCGCCGCCATACTGCGGCTCACCAAGAAACTCGACCGCATGAATCTTCGGCAGCCAGGAATCCGTATCCCATTCATCCAGAGGCCACATTCGACTAAAGAGCTTCATGGGATAACGTGCATACAAATCCGGATTGTCCGTGTAACCGGGAACATTCTGGATTTGTCCGCAGTTCACATGCAAACGCGTCAACAGTTTCAGGTACGGTTCGTCCTTCATATGATCGCCGGTCCAGCCGCCGCTGATATCGAAATGCTCCGACTTGATACGCACGTGTTCCCAAAACGCCCCTGAATCACCGGTCAGTTCAATGGCGGCGTATGTCAACGGAAGTGGATCTTTCGCCGTGACGCGAACGAAGCCCCGATCGCCCGCAGGAACCTGCACGTCGATCGAGACCGGATCTGCAGCAAACAGTGTTTGCCAGGTCGCTCCGTTTTGCGGCAGCCAGAGGCGGACTGACGACAGCCTGAGCGGACGATCTGAATTGTTGACAATGTGCACGATCATCTCGTGCGGATGGAGTTCTCCAGGCCTGCCGGGGAAAGTGATGGTCGAGATCCACTGCTGAGGAGCTTCGATAGCGACACGAGTCTTCGGCAGCCCATCGCCCTCCACCTCGACAGAGTTGCCAGCGCCCCAGCGGGACGACTTGCCATTCCAGGTCCAGACGCTGAGCGAATCTTCCGTTCCCTGAACAGCCGTATTCAGATCATGCCACGCCCAGTCTCCGCTCGCCAGAAGTTCTTCAGGTCGCTTCCCATCGAACAATCGAGGCAACGCCGCTCCCTTCACAAACAACTGGACCTTTGCCCCCAGTTCAGGATCACGCGGTCGTCGATACTTCATCGATTCGGCAATCCCATGCGGTGTCACGGTCACTCCCCGCACCTCCGCAGCCTCCGAAGGGCTGCCGGCGCAGAGTCCGATCCAGACCAGAACGATCCGACGCAAAACTGCCCGCCACGACATTTGATGGTTCTCCGACTCCTAAACGAATTTCTGGCACACCGAGTCACCGTTCATAGTTCTTCGCTCCAGCGGTAAAGCCGGTCACGCTGGCTGCGTTCTTTCCGGGGAAGGCTTCGACTTTGAGTTTCCGGTTCTCGACGAGTTGCACGAGCAGCACTCCCTGAACGCCGCGCATCTGCGGGCCGAGTTCGATGGGCGTGCCGTTGCTGTTGAACGGCGCGTAGACAAGGTCGTACTTCACGAGCCCGTCCGCCGCCGAGACCTTCGCCGGATCGGGGCCGTTCCCCCACACGCCGAACTGACGCGGGCGGCCGTCGAAATCGCCAATCGAGACGATCACGACCGACGGATCGACGTGGTGGTACGCGAACGCGAGATGCCCGAGCCAGTACCCGCGCGGGTCGCGCCGGTCGCCCGGATAGCCGCCGCTCCCTTCACGAAACCAGTTGCCGACCAGACGCCCGTCGATGTCGTAGTCGATCTTGCCGAACGGCGGATCGACCTGACGCGGATTCAGCTTCAGCAACTGGCTCCTGAGCGGCTGGTCGAAGTAATCGAACGGATCGACAACATGCACGCGCCAGGCGTAGTGACCATAAAGGCTCGGCGTGAGAAAACCCTTCAACCGCGTCGACGTGTCGATCACGGCCATGTCGAGCGATCGTCCGCCGACCTTGCCAACGACCTGCCCCGCCTTCACCGGAATTCGCACTTGAATGGGCGGCCCCATCTGCTTTCGAGTGAAGCGGTCGCGTGTCGAGGCATCCAGTTCCCGCAGGATCGCCGGATCGAGCGACGTCAGCAGATCGTAGAACGTGTAGACCGTCGCCGAGTGTTCGATGTGCAGTGCGTAGTCGTCATATTCGCGACGGTGCTCGGTCGAACCGGTGAGCTGGGTGCGATGGCTGACCATCACGATGAAACCGTCCGTCGGCGAATAGACATCGAAGTACGGCTGACCCGGTTTGAGCGGCTTCGGATAGAAGTAGCCATGATCGATCGGGCACACATGCCCGCCCACCATGAGTCCCATCGGTGTAATGCGTTCGATGTCTTCCAGTCGCATGGGCGAATGCGTGAACCGTACCGGCCCTTTCCCTTCCGCACGACCACGACTCCAGAGCTGGTTCAGGTCGAGCGTCCCGTCGGACCGCGTACCCGAATGGACCCGCACCCCGCGCGGCAAGTTGCGTTCCGGTTGCTGCGCGACAGCGACAGTCGGCATGAACGCGACGGCAACCAGCAGCATTGTCAACGGCTTGTGAACCATCGTTCTCCCTTCAGATGCTCCGCCGACCCGGCTTCGTCGAGCCAGCTCGGCAACAACCCGATGAACGAATAGGAAGTCCGCCCCAGCAAAAATGGCCTATATTCGCCATACTTGCCTCCGAAAAACGCCCCGAGCATCCCCTGCGAACAGCAGATTCGCAAGAGCATCGACAGCGAGCCTTTCACCGTCATGGCTCGTCCGCGGCCAACCGTGAGACCTCATCGTTGGCCAGAGCCCGGCCGTACAGCCGCACTTCGCGAATCTTGCCGCTGAAATAATCCACCTCGCCGAAGCCGATCTTCAGCGGGCTATCGGCGTTCAGGTCGTAGTCTTCCGGAGCAAAGGCCGACGACGTCGCGGCGAGTCGGCCATCGACGTACAACTCCAGCCGGTCGCCCCGGCGGATCGCCGTCAGGTGCTTCCAACCCGGGCCGAGGTCACGGTCGTAGGAAACGTTGCGGCCGGCCTCCATGCTCCACACGGTGCCGCGGAAATCGCAGGGGGCGTCCAACCGCGAACTGGTGCAACTGCCCAGGCTGGCGAACAGCTTGCCCTGGAATGTCGTCAGGCTCGTGACGCGCGCCCATTCGTTGGGCGTCTGGAACTCGTACCCGGCCGGATCGAGGAACCGGCGCATCGACGTCCACGCCGCGCTGCCTGGTTCCGGCGGCGGCGCGGGCCGCCGCACGCGACGCTTGGGCTTTGGTTCCGGAGCAACGGCCTCGACAGGTTTGCCAGGCTCCACCGTCGGGTTGTAGCGAAACACTTCGGCCCGTGGAATCGTTCCTCCATAGAGCTGGCCGTTGTAGACGGACAATGCGTTGATCTCCAGCGCATCTCCCAGACGACCCAGATCGGTCCAGCTCCCATTGGCCTCGAGTCGACACACGTGTCCTTCGGGCCAAGTCGTCGCATGCAGCCGTCCGCGATAGACCTCGAGGGCGTGGATCTGGTTGCAGCGTTCTTCCTGTCCCTGCGGATTGCCCAGCAACGACCAGGCCTGTCCGTCGAACGACCACACGCCGGCCGGGTTCAGCACGCCCGCGTAGAGCTGGCCGTCGTGAATGCCCAGGGGATGCGCATAGTTGGGGAACTTGCCGCTTTCCTTCCACTGCCGGTCGCCGGCATACACGTAACAGCGACCGTCTTCCGCCGACACATAGAGCCCGCCGCGATACGATGCGAGTCCGAACAACCGGCGGCACTCCCCAGGCTTCCCGCAATCCTCCCACGTCGTGCCACCGGCGTAGCGATACACGCTGCAGAAATCGTCCAGCGGCTCTTGAATACCAACCCGCGTCCAGTCATACGTCCATGTCCCGACATAAAGGCCTCCAGCGTGGACAACCATCGGCCCCACACCGTGCGTGCGGCGCTCGCCGACTCGTCCGCAGTCTTCCCATTGCTGGCCGCCCGCATAGCGAAAGACATGACACCAATCCTCAGACTTCTCCGCGTCCGTAATGGCCGCGTACAGATGCCCGTCGAACACGGTCAGCGAATTGCTGACGTAATTGCTGGTCGGGCTGGGCCGGCCACAGTCGTCCCATGTCGGTCCTTGCGCATTGTCGATACTGAAGTAAACGTGCCGATCGTCGCCATGCGAGCTGTATCCGCCGGCGGTCGACTTGAGCGTGAGGTGGAATCCCTTTCGGTTCGCCGCATCGTATTGCGACACAACATCTCCAATCACATCGTCGATCTCTTTCTCGGTGTGAATCCAGGCGGCGAACGAGAAGTCACCCGCGCCCAACTGCAGTTTGCGATGGGCCGGGATCTCGATGTAGGCGTTTCGTCCGTCAAAAGTGCCGTCCTCCAATCTCACACCATGATTGACTCCGTGCAATTCGTTACCCGAGTGGTCCTGGCAGTCACCGCGCAAAGGCCAGTGGCCAATCAGGCCGGAATCGGATGTTTCGGACGTTTCGGATCTTTCGGATCTTTCGGATCTTCCGGATATTGTTGTGGGAGACGACTTCCTATCTGGCTGCGGGGCTGGGGCTGGAGTCGGCGGCCGTCCCGCGTCCAACTCCTGCAGCAACTCGCGCAGCCGCGTGAGCACATAGGGCGAGCCATATTGCACTTTCAAGCGTCCGGCCGAAGATTCCTCGATGAGATAGCTGCCCAACACCGCGGCGCCTCGCAGTTGCTTGATCAGCTCCGGCTTGCCCGCGACGTACTTGCGGGCCTCGGCCAATTGCGCATCCACCTCTTCGTTCGAGGCCCCGTTGGGTCGCAGAATCACGCGAAACGCGGCCTCCAGCTGCGGGTCGTCGGGCTTCTGTGCGTCGGCCGGGCGCGGCCGCGGCTCCTCGGTTTCCTTGGCCGCTTCGACGGCCGGTATCGCGGGCACCAACTGCGCGGTCGGCCCGGGCTGATCGACCGTCAGGGTCCGCGCCGCGACCGGACCGTCGTAGGGTTGTACCTCGACACGCGTGGTGGTGCAGCCAAGCTGTTCCGCCTTGTCGCGCGACAGCGGCGCGGGCCGCGTGCGCCCCTGCACCCACAGTTCGATGCCGGCCGTGCGCAGGGGACTGGCGGCGTCCTCCGCGTTTCCCGGCGCGATCATCGCGCGCGAGTTATCGATCTCGGCCAGATCCACGATGTGCGTGTAGACGTTGCCCGGCTGCGACCAGATCGTGCCCGTATCGAGACACGTCAGGGGTGGTGACACGATGTCGAGCGACGGGTCAATCTTCGGCAGTTGCAGAGGGGTCATGCCCTGATACGGCATCGTGATCGTGCGACCGGCGGCTTCCGGCGCACCCTGTCGCATGCGCGCGGTCCACTCGTCGGTGGCACTCGCTCCGCGCCCACGACCCGGTGTCCCTTGTACCGACGCCTGCAGCCAGCGCTTGAGATAGGCGCGCTCTCGTTCGCCGCGGGGTGTCGCGCCGTCGCGGGCGAAATCGGCCGAAAGTCTGCGCGCCAGATTCGTCACGCCGCCCATGCCGGCGCCATAGACGTCGTTCAGCCCTGACCCGCGATAGGGTGTGAGCACATTGCCGAGCGCGGCCACTGCTGGAAAACCCGTCAGCGTTGCCGGGCTCAAGTCCCAGCCGCGCACGGCGCCGACCAGGCGCTTCACGGCGGCATCCTCGACTTGATCTTCGTCCGTCACCTTGATTGCGATCGGCAGCAGTGCTGTCAGCAACGGATTCACGGCGTCGCGATGAACCGACGCCTCAAAGTCGTCGACGCCATAGAGATGCGTACCGGTCAGCAGTTGTTGCAGCCGCCACGAACGGCCGGTGTGGCCATTGCCGCCCGTGCCCAGTCCCAGATCGAACGGATACCAGGTCCCCACCGGCATGTTGTTGGCGTGACTGATGAAGCCCTGCTGGGGATTAAGCATGTGCGGCATCTCGTCCAACGGGATACGTCCCACGATTTCCTGCTGGCCCGTCCAACCTTCCTGCGCCATCCGCGGCGAGCGGACGGTCAGCGGGCGATGGACGAGCGTCTGATAGCCGATGTTGTTCTGATCGTCCGCGTAGACGATGTGCAGGCCGGGGTCGTAGTAGTGTTCCATCGCCGCGCGGAATTCGGTCCAGTTGCTGGCGGTCAGGAGCCCGAGCATCGCGCGCACCGTGGTGCCTGATTGAATCGTCTGCGGATCATGGAGCACGTTGGCTTCGCCGGGTCGCGTGGTCCGCGCCAGCGAGTTGAACACGACTCCGTGCCGCGTGCCCAACACTTCCTGCACGACGTCCGCTCTGTCTTTCACGCGGATACGTTCCAGCCGTCGCGCGAACGGTTCGGCCTTGCCTTCAAACAAGTAGCCCTGACCGTCCGCAGAGAGTTTCTCGAGGAAGACCACTTGCGACCCGGCGCCCAGAGCGGATGCGCCCCACGCGATGTGGCGATTGAAACCGATGAACAAACCGGGACAGCCGGGGATGCCGATGCCGCGGGCATCGATGGAACCGGCGCTCAGGTGAAACTCGTAAAAGAAGGGGGGCGAGGCCAGCGGCAGTTGCGGATCGCTCTCCAGCAATGGCTTGCCGGTCTTCGAGCGCGCTCCGCCAACAGCCCAGGCGTGGCTCATCTTCGGGCCTTCGCCCGGAGTGCCTTGCAGCAAGAACCCGGTCATCCGTGGACGAGATTTCAACCGCTGGTACGCCGCGGCGTCCTTGGCCATGTCGGCTTCTGACACGATCGCGGCAGCGTCCTCGACGGCCATGTGGAACTGCTTCTCCGCTTCGGCCTCGCCGATCTGCGCCGCCAATTCCCGAAACCGGTGATATTGCGTCACCGGCTGGTCGTTGAAAGGCGAGCCCAGCGACAGGACGGCCCGCGCCGCCAGCAGGCAATCGGCCGGTGTCCACGGTTCGGGATCAACGCCCAGCGGTTTGAACCGCCGCGTAACCACCTCGCGATGCGCCGCGGTCCAAGCGTTCACGCCCGCGGCGTAGGCCCGCAGCCAGGTCTGCATCTCGGCCGGCAGCTTCGCGAACGCTTCACCGGCATACGCGGTGTAGCCCGCGATCCGGGCCTCCCGGTCCGACGGCACCCACTCCGGTCCAAACACCTCGGCCAGCCGCCCGGCGCCCTTCCACCGGACCAATTCCATCTGCAGCCGCCGGTCCTCGGCACAGGCATAGCCCCAACCGAAAATGCCCGTCTCCTCCAAGTCCGCGAAAACGTGCGGCACGCCCCACGGATCGCGGAGAATCTCAACGCCTCGGTCTTCCGCACCGGCCGCTGCGAGAACCGGAGTTGCCATCAAGATCAGAGAGAACAGCCACGTCCTCATGGAGTGCTCCTTTTTAAGGAATGTGGCGAATGTCGTGAGCATCGGGTTCATTGTTTATGCCTTGGCTTTCTTGGCAGCCTTGTTCTGTTTTTGATTCTTGTTGCCAGAACTCGGTAGAGAACCGTCGGCTGGTGGCTCGTCGGCGAACTCGGGGATGCGGAAGTCAATGGCTTGGGACTGCTTTTCGTATTCGGCTTCAAGTGACTTTCTCAATCCGGCGTGAACGGGATCGGCGGCGAGGTTCTTCGTTTCGTAAGGATCGGCTTTCAGATCGAAAACTTCAGTCCAGTCGTCGTGGCCGGGGTACTTGATCAGTTTGGCGGTCTGAGTTCGCACGGCCGTGGTGGTCGGCGTCGCAAAGCCACGTTCAAAGAAGTAGCAGTAGAAGAAACTGTCGCGCCAAGCTACGTCGGTCTTCCCTTCGAGCAGCGGCTTCCAACTTCGGCCGTGCATCGCGGCAGGCACGGGCACTCCGGCGAGATCCAAGAAGGTCACGGCCGGGTCCACGTTCAACACCATGCGGTCCTCGGTGCGCGCTTTCGCGACGAGTCGCGGGTAACGCACGAGCATCGGAACTCGCAGCGATTCCTCGTAGGCCGATCGCTTGTCACCCAGGTTGTGTTCGCCGAGGTAGTAGCCGTTGTCACTGGAAAAGCAGACCATCGTGTCGTCGACCAGCTTCAATTCGTCGAGCAAATTCAGCAGCTTGCCGACGTTGTCGTCGATGGCCGTGATCCCTCGGAACATGCCGAGGTTCGTTGGCACGGTCGCCGAGTCGGCCGGTTTCGCGGCGGCTTTGCCTTTCGCACCGACCGAGCCCGCATCGGCAGATCGGTAGGGCGGTTGCAGCCCAAGATTGGGAGTGCGCCGAGCCTCCGACCCTTCGTAGGTCTTTTCGTGGCGGGGCGGCGGAGTGAACGGGCCGTGGCAGGTCTTGTACCCGAGGATCAGCAGGAAGGGTCGGTCCTTGTTCTCGCGGATGAACCCCGCGGCGTAGTCGGTGGTCACGTCGTCGATGAAGCCCTGCGTCGGAGTCGCCACACCATTCACTTCCACCGGGCAATCAAGATACTTGCCCTGGCCAACGAAGCTGGCCGAGTAATCAAAACCTGGTCGCTTTCCGGACTGATTGCCGTAATGCCACTTGCCCACATAGGCCGAGACGTATCCCGCCGGACGCAGTAACGCCGGCAGGCTGAGGTTGCCTTCCGGATGCGGCGTGTGGTTGTTGACCACGCCATTGACATGCCCGTATTGCCCGCTCATCAACGCGGCTCGAGTCGGCGTGCAGTTCTGGCAATGATGATGACTCAGGAGCTTCATCCCCTGCGTCGCCAGACGGTCGATGTTCGGCGTCTCGTAATACTTGCTGCCGAAACAACCAACATCCGTGTAGCCGAGATCGTCGGCCATGATGAAGATGATGTTCGGCCTGGAACTCGGAGGCGCGGCCGCAATATCACGCGCGGACCATGCTGCCAGCAGCAGAACGGTGAGAATGGCCATTCGTGTCTTGGACATGATCAGTTTTCCTGGGTGTAGTCTCTCTGGTGCGCGCTTTCCGTAGGGAAATCGAGGAGCGGTCGGTGTTTTTGGACGTAAGTCGGACTGGGCCGAGAAACGGCTATTCGTGAAAAAGGGCATCCTTCCTGAGAATGTCGGTCGTCAAAGCTCACAGAACTCGGGAAGGGATGCCAGGATGCCTAAGTCTATCGCAACGGATGCGGGTTGGACAACAGCGACCGCGGACGAGATTGAGAAACAGGTCGACGCCGTGCTGGATTGGCTGCGACCGCAGTTGGTGGTTTGGGCTGGCGCCCTGATGGCGGGAAATCTGACGCCGAGTGGGTTCTGCCGTTCGGAACGGGCGCTGTGGACTTTGCTCCGCGAGTTCGGACGGCCGTTCTTGGAACGCTTGCTCAACGCCCGCGAAGGGGACGGCCGGTTTCTGCCGCACGACGTCGTGTATCAAGGGCAGGGATATCGGCGGCTGGCAGAGTCGCGCGATAAGAAGGCCAACGAATCGGCGGCGGCAGAATGATGCGGCTGGAGCCACGGCTGGAACGCGATTCGTCACTCCTGGTAGAATGACCGGGTCGCGGCAGTTGCGTCGCAACCCGTCAGAGAAAGATCCGTGAGGTTTCGCCGTGAAGATTGCTCGCATCGTTGCTCATCGAGCGGAGTTGCCGCTCGTCGAAGGCTCGTACAAGTGGTGGGGTGGGAAATCGGTGTCTGCGTTTGACAGCACGATTGTCGGAGTCGAGACGGAGTGCGGGCTGGTCGGCTGCGGCGAGGTCTGTCCGCTTGGCCCGTTTCACTTGCCTGCGTATGCCGAGGGCGTGCGAGCGGGGCTGAAGGAAATCGCGTCGCATGTGATCGGCTTCGATCCGCGCGAACTCGCCACGCTGACATTGCTCTGCGCGGCGACATCACTCTTCGTCATGTTCGCTGCTCGCGATTTGCAAGCTCAGCCTTCCGACGACTCAAACTGGAAAAGCAAAGCGGAAGCACGATTGACGGCGATCTACGACCGTGGCGAGTTTCGCGCGAAGAACTACCGGCCGACGTGGCTGAGCGACAGTTCGGGGTTCGTCGGCGAGGAAGTCGATCCCAACACAAAGAAGGCGACTCAGTGGTTCCACGAGGCGCGATCCGGAGAGCGGCGGGCATGGAAGTCGGACGAGAAGCCGCCAGGCTCGGATGAACGGCGTCTTTCGCCGAAAGGAACGCACCGACTCGTCACTCGCGACGCGAAGCTACTGTCGGTCGATCTTGAGAATCGAAAAGAGACACTGCTGGCGTCGAGCCTGCCGGATCGGAATGTTGATTATCGCAACCCGATCTGGAGCCCGGACGGTTCGCGAGTGGCATTCGTCGAGGCAGACTCTTCCGACGTGCGCCAGCGGTCGGTGTTGGTCCCCGGCGATCCGTCCTACCCGGGCGTTCAACAAAACCGCTTTGCCAGAGTCGGCGGAGAAATCGACAAGCTGCGAATCGGCGTCGTAAACGCCGACGGCACGCAACTGACGTGGTTGCCCCTCGGCGTACCGAAGGAGGGAATCTACTTGGGTCAAGTCGAGTGGGCGGGCAACTCCGAAGAAGTGCTCGTCGAGACGTTCAGCCGCTTTCGGGACAAGCGGGAGTTTTTGATCGCCACAACGAGCGGCCAGATCAAGACGATCTTCTCCGAAACGAACGACGCCTGGGTGGAATCGAGCGAGGGGAAAAACTCCGGACTTGCTTGGATTCAAGGCGGCAAGGAATTCGTCGTCGTCAGTGAAAAGGATGGATGGAGACACGCCTGGCGCTATTCACGCGATGGAACGGAGGTGGCGTTGTTGACTCCAGGCGACTTCGACATCATCGACCGCGGGGTTGTCGATGAAGAGCGAGGCTGGTACTACTTCTACGCCTCGCCTAATGATGCAACGCAGAAATACCTATATCGCGTGCCCATGGATGGTACTGGAACGAGCCAACGCATCACGCCGGACAATCAAGTTGGCACGCACGGCTATCTCTTTTCGCCGGATGCCACATGGGCGATTCATACGTTTTCAACGCTGGACTCGCCGCCCCTGCATGAGTTGATCGAAGTCGAGGGGCATCGCGTGGTACGCCCGCTCGAAGACAATCGCGACATCCGCGAACGGATGAAGTCGATCGTTTCCCGCTCGACCGAATTCCTGAAACTCGACATCGGCAACGGTCTCGTCTTTGACGCGTGGATGCTGAAGCCGAAAGACTTCGATCCGTCGAAGAAGTATCCGCTGTTCATCTACGTTTACGGCGAGCCTCATGCGCAAACGGTGTTGAACGAATGGGGCGCGGCCCAGATTGACTTCCACCGATTGGTCGCCGAGTTGGGTTACGTCGTGGTGTCGATCGACAATCGAGGCACTCCCGCCCCCAAAGGGGCCGCGTGGCGACGAGCGATCTTCGGCAGCCTGGGGCCGCTCTCTACCGACGAACAAGAGGCCGGGCTCAAGGCGCTCGCGAAACAGTGCCCCTTCGTGGATTCGTCCCGAGTCGGAATCTGGGGTTGGAGCGGCGGCGGCTCGAATACGCTCAACGCCCTGTTCCGCAAGCCGGACTCGTACCACGTCGGCATTGCCGTCGTCCCCAAGCCGCAACCGCACCTCTACAACGCGTGGTTCCAAGAAATCTACATGCGCACTCGCGAGGTCAATCCGGATGGCTATGAAAAGGCCGCGGCCATCAACTACGCCGACGGGCTCAAGGGAAAGCTGCTGATCATAACTGGATCGGGCGAGACCAACACTCACATTCAAATCATCGAAGGGCTGGTGGACCGGCTCATCGCGCTTGGAAAACCGTTCGACTACATGGTCTATCCCAATCGCGACCACGGCCTGCGCGAAGGGGACGGCACGCTGGTGCATGTGCGAATGCTGATCCTGAGATATCTGATGCAGAACCTTCCGGCCGGCCCGCGACCGGTCACTTCAAACTGAGGATCTCGTTCCATAGACGAATTCACCACGCATTTCGCGCCGAACATGGAGAATCGATGTCCGGTGAAAGCCCGTTCTTGCCGGTTTCGTCACACAATGGACGGCTACAGGTTTCTTGTCGGTCGCCGAAAGCCGCAGTTCAGCAGCGATGTGGTCTTGTTTCACGTCGTATCGCTTCTTCCGACCCTTAGCCTGCGAATATGCTCCGGCGTGGTGCCACAGCAGCCGCCCACAATTTGCGCCGGCCAGGTTCGAGCATATTTCAAGTACGTGTCCGGATCTACGGCGTCCGTGTTGATCCAGCCTTGCGCCTCGTCGGCATAGCCAATGTTACCGTAAGCAATGAGCGGAAAATCAGGGCCGCAGAATGCCCGCAACTCGGTCAGTGGTTTGGCGAGTGTGTCAGCCGGACCGCAGTTCACGCCGAGGGCCTTCACCCCCAGCGGCAACAGCAACCCGGCGGCAACCGCCACCAGCTCGCCCGACAGGATTCGGCCGTCGCGGTCGCACACAAAACTCACCAAGGTGGGCCGGCCGGTGATCGTCGCCGATTCCGCCGCAATGACCGCTTCGCGAATTGAATTCATCGTCTCGATCAACAGTAGGTCAACGCCCGCTTCCACGAGACTATCGATGCGCTCGGAGTGCTCGGCGCGGCACTCGTCATCGGGCGGCACGAGGTCGGGGCGATAACAATCTTCCAGTGGGGCCACCGAGCCGGCCACTTGCGCAGGTCGTCCAAATTCAGCGACAGCCTCTTGGGCGGTCGCCACCGCGCGCCGTGTCAATTCGCGCGCGGCGCGCCCCTTGCCGGTCAGCGCGCGGCGATGGGTGCGAAACGTGTTGGCGGTGAGAATGTTCGCGCCCGCATTCAAATAGTCCAGATGAATCTGGCGCAGTACATTCAACCCGGTATCAGTGGTGAGCGCGTTCGCCGACCACATTGGCAAGCCGGTGTCCACTCCGCGCCGGGTTAACTCCGTTCCGGTCGCACCGTCAAGTAGGAGAAGTTCACCGTTCACCATCTTCCAAACCCTGTCCACCGAAGGCCTACCTCAAAGGCGGAACGACGAGTTCCGGATTGACGTTCATGGTCTGGAAGCCCCGCTGGGCAGGAATTCGAGTTTGTCGACGAATTCGCTGGTCCTGAAGAACGCTGCGCGGCGCACGGGCTTTCCGGCAAACCGCGTCATCGCATCGTCGGCGAAGAACGCATCGCGCCATTCTCCGACGAGACTCTGCTGCTGAAATCCCTTCGGCCCAACCATGAGAAAGGAACGCAACGACGTGACGCCTCGCGCCGTCACGTCGCGCACAACCGTGTCCTCAACGGTGCTGAAGTACTGAGGTCCGTCTCCTCCAAACCGACCGCCCCAACCACCCCAAGTCGGTTGATCCGGATCGTGCAACCCCGACGGGCTGATGGCGAGATATGGATGCGAGTCCTTGACCCCGTTGACTCCGCCAGCGAAAGCGGGATACATGTCCCCCAGATCATCGCGCGGTGCCATGGCCGCGCCGTTCGTGAAGCAGCGCGGGTTGTCTGGATGGACACAAAGCGGGCCGGCCGCCGGGTGCGCTCCCTCTTGGGCTAACACGGAACGAGCGGCGAGCGACCCTGCGAGAATCACGCCTGACATGACGGTGATAAGGAGTCGGGTGCCGTTCATGGTTGCGGTTTCCAGCGGTTGAATTCGGCGAGGATGTCGTCGCGCGAGCATTTCGGGCGAAGCACGGTGCGCACCTTGAAGCCGTAGTCCTTCATCACTTCCGGCTTCTGGATCAGGAATTGGAAATCCCACGCGGGATTCGTCGTCATGAACTCCGTGTTCTCCCCGCCGCCGCTAGGCGAGTGCGTAAAACGGATACCTTCGCTGCGGTCGAACATCACGATCCACACCAGGTCGTCGAAGTGCCCGTAGAAGAACGGCCGGTCAAAGCGGAATCGCGAAAGGCTCTTGAAGAGCGCGTCGCGGCCGCCCGTAGGGAACGTCATCTCGAAGCGGTCGTCGCGATGCCGCACGGTACTCTGATCGTTGTGCCACTGCGTGCAGAACTGCGTCCACATCCCTTTCTGCGCATCGAGTCCGCCGAGGAAATACACGCTCTTGTCAGCGGGCGCGTTCATGTAGCTCGCCCAGAACAGCGACAGGTAGCCGCGCGGAAACACGTCGCGATGCGCCCGGCAGCGGAAGTCCATGTCGAGGTAGTGCGGCGCGTCGACGCGGAATCGGGTCCAGCTTTCGACGTAAAACGCGGGGGTGAGTGGCTGGTGCAGCTCCGCTTCGGTGTCGGTGAGGCGCACGAGCGTCATCGGCGAGTTGCGCGGCTCAAAGAAGGTCCGCGAGTCCTCCAGGTGCTCGCCGGTGACGATGTGCTCCAGGTTCAGACCCGCCACGGTCGGCACGAACACGCTGCGCGCTCCCTTCGCGTGGCGGAGGCTCCACACGCCGTTGTAGCCCGCGCGATGCTCCTCATGCACCGCATTGCCGCCGATCACCGCGGTGAGATCGCCGGCGCGCAAGACGGTGTGCGACTCGGGAGTCGCCCCTCGCGCCGACGCACCGATCGCGGCTGCCGCCGCCGACGCAACGAATTGGCGGCGACTCACGCCGACCCGACGGAGATCCTGTGGTTTGGTTCTCATGGCGAAATTATCTCCCGTGCCGCGCATCCGGCGGTGCGGTGTCGAGGTGCCTTCCGTCCTGAAAATCGATGATCGTGACACGCCCTTGGCAGGCGATGGGCTTCGGGTCGAGCCACTCGACAAGCGCGCGTTTTGAAGACGAACCACGGCGTCTGCACAAACGTCCGCTTCATGCGCCGCATGCGCGCGACCGCCTGGAACACGCCGTGGCCGCCGACACCGAAGTTCCGGATCGGCTCACCGAAGTGGGCTGCGAAATATTCCTGTCGCGTCTCGCCGTCGCTTACCTGGTGGCATTGCCTGAAGCTGTTGCCGTAGGTGTTCAAGTTTACTGCCGACCGAAATTCAACGCATAGCTTGGCTCTCCGAATCGAGCGTACTCCACCACCTTCTATGCGTGATACTCGACTCAGGGAGTCAAGCTACGATGGTGCATCAAGGCTGCTGCTTTTCCAGAATCTCCGTACTGTCCTCGTGAAACAAGGTCCATTTGCGCGTCAGCGTGATGATCGCCGGTTCGTGGTCGAGTTGTTTTCCTTTCAGCGGGCCAGCCACGGCGATCCCGCGCGTGCGATTCCACATCGAGCCGGTCTGTTCATCGCGAATCAATCCGTTGTCCGCGGCCACGAACGCCAAAACGCGATCGTCCAGCCGCCGCGAGAACAACCGAGCCGCCGTGCTCTCCGGATCGAACGTCAGGAGCAACCGCTGACCATTCAGCGTCAGGTTCTGGACGGGGGATTCTCGAAGCGTGGCGAAGGTCGCGTGAAAGTGCTTGCCGTCCACGACGAAACCGTAGGCGAAGCGTTCCGGCTTCGTATAGAACTCAGCCCCATAGTCCTTCGACGAACGGCTCAGGTTGAGCACGGTCGTGTCGGGATGTTCGTTCCGCCACGCTTTCCAGGTCATAGTGTCGGCGATCAATTGCGGCAGCTTTTCGCCCTTCAACGGGCCATGCACGCACTCCCCCAGGATGTGGCTCCACAGCGATCTCGTTTCCAAATCGATCATCACGAGACTCGCGTTCCAGAGTTGCCCCGACACGGCAAATGTCAGCGTCTTTCCCTGCACATCTCTGCCATACACGATGGCATTGTGGCAAAGGTGTCACCAAGTGGCGGCGAAGTTCGTACGGCCCATCTGGTCGTTGATGATCTCCCGGCTCGGGCCCGTCAGCATATTGATTGGATAAGCCCGCGCCTGGCCTTCGATCACCACGCCCAACACCAGTTCGTTGTCCGTGACTTGATCAGTGACCTCGGACGCTTTCACGAACGGGGCATCGACGATCGGCTTGCGCGCCCCGCTTTTCGCGGGAGGCACGAACTCGCCACGCTGAGCGAAAGCGCTACCGACCAGGCAACCGAACAGCACTGCCAAACACAGCACTTGTGCACAAAGGGCCTTCTTCATCCGTTGGCTCCCGTTATTCGATTCTGGTTGAGGAAGCGTTTGGGAGGACAATCCAAACGCTCGTATCCGTGCCCTTCTTCTGAGGCTTGATGGAGCACTAGCGACGCGGCGCAAGCAACTGTTGCTTGCCAAAGTTCAGATGTTCCTCGAGCGTTGTCGCCGCCTGATCTGGCTCGCCGGCGAGTACGGCATCAGCGAGAGCCTTATGTTCTCGGAAACTGGATGTCAGTCGGTCGGGGATATGGCTGAGGACTCGCGTGACAACTCGATGCATCTTCTCCCGAAGCTGCAGCATCACGCGCAGGAATTCTCGATTCCCATAGAATTCGCAGAACAGAGTATGAAATTCGGTGTCCAGCCGCACGGAAGCCGCCACGTCCGCTTGCCTCGCAGCCTGCCGTTGCCACCGCAAATTGTCCGCCAGCCGCGCGGCCTGATCGTCGCTGAGCTTTCCGGCAATCCGCCGCAAGACGAACGATTCGACCGCCAGGCGAAGCTCGAACTGGTCGGCGATCTCATGAACCGACAGATCTCGGACGACGATACCCTGCTGCGGAGAGACGGCGATGAAGCCCTCCGCTTCCAACCGCTCCAGCGCCGCTTTGACCGGCGTCTTGCTCATCTGCAGCAGCGACGAAAGCTGACGCTCCGAAAGAAAATGACCGGGCGCGAACGTTGAATCTTGAATCCGCTGCTTGATGCTGTCGTACGCCAGATCCTTCAACAGGGCGCCCTCCGACATAACGGGGACTGTTTTGTTGGGTGCTGCGCGAGTTTTCATCAGCGTTATTGAGCCTATACGAATTTCGGGAAGGATGCTTGTGCGATTCCGAGTGAGCATTAGAATCTAGCTGAGATGTCAGCGGGATGTCAAGCGTCCTGTTGGACGGTGGTTGGGACGATCCGTGGAGAAAATAATGGGTCAATCGAGTAGTCGGCGCCGCGTATTGCGATTCATGTTGGTCATCGGAGCGATGATTGTGAATGCGATTGTCCACGCGGTCCATGCCGACGACTGGCCGCGATTCCGAGGCATCAGCACTCAGGGGGTTTCCTCGGAAACCAACGTGCCGCTGAAGCGGGGTGCCGAAGAGACGATCGCCTGCAAGACACCTTGGGATCAAGCCTACGTGCTGGCCCTCGACGCGAAGACTGGCAAGGAACGCTGGCAGGGAAAACGCGGCATGTCGCGCATCTCGCATGGCGCGCCGTGCATCCGGGAACACGACGGCCAGACGCAGGTCGTGACGGAGGCCGGGGACGTGGTGCAGGGCTTTGATCTCAAGACCGGCAAACGCCTTTGGAGCAGCCCGGTCACAGGGGAAGGCAAGGTGCCGTCTGCCGTGGTCGGTGAAGGCCTGGTGTTCACCTCGGGAGGTTGGGGCGGCAAGGAGTCGATTAAGGCATTCAAGCTTGGCGGACAGGGTGACCTCCAGGAGTCGAATCTTGTCTGGCAACACGACCGGCGTGGCGCGATCACCTCCGGGCTCTACTTCTGGGAAGGTCCGTACTCGGTTTCAGCCGAGTTTGCCGCGCAGGCGCAGGGCGTGGCGTGGGACGTCGTCCGGAAACACGCTCTGTCGGGCGTGGCCGGATCCGCCCCAAATACGCCCAGCATGGAACTGGGCGGCAACTTCTGGAACATCGGCTGGCACAAGCCGAGCGACTGTTTCGTTGACTGGCAGAATGTCCAGGGCGACAACCCCTGGAACCCGCAGTTCCTCAAAGACATCGCCATCTACAAATCGCTCCGGTTCATGGACTGGGACAACGCCAACAACTCCGGGCGCAGCCGCTGGGCCGAGCGCAACCGCAAAGACAGTCCGAAGCAAAACCCGGTCGCCTACGAGTGGATGATCGACCTCTGCAACCGGATGAACGCGGACCTGTGGGTGGCCCTGCCCCACAAGACGGTAAGCCGCAATACGGGCGACCAACCGTGCGACTACGCGCTGCGGCTGTGCCTCCTGGTCAAGACCGGCGTGGACATGAAAGAAGTGGACCTGCAGCCGTTGCTCGACCGGATGGCGAAGATGACGGCCCAAGAACTGGTCGCGGCCGGCGGCCAGAAGACCTGCGAGCCCCTCAAGCCGAACCTGAGACTCTATGTCGAGTATTCCAACGAGACCTGGAACGGTGCGTTTCAGCAATCGCACTACTGCTGTGACGAAGGGACAGCTTTGGGTCTGGACGAGAACCGGTGGACGGCTGGCTTCCGCTTTCATGCCTGGGCGGCGGTGCGGCTGTTCAGGGCGGCCGACCTGGTTCTCGGCGCCGACAGCAAGCGGTTGGTGCGCGTGCTGGCGACGCAATCGGCCAACAGTTGGATTGCCGGCCAGCACCTCGAGGTCGTGAAGGACCCGAAATTCAATCCCTGGCAAGTCAAGGCCGATGCCATTGCCACCGCTCCTTATTTCGGACACGACGTGCAAGGGGACGCGCCGGATGCGGTGGCTCAGATGCGCCAGGCCATCCGTCGTTCGGCCGACGACTCGGCCAAGCACAAGAAGCTGGCGGACGCCGCCGGTTTGGCCCTGATCGCTTACGAGGGCGGGCAGCATTGCACCCGGCGGGGCGCAGAACTCAATCGCAACCCGGCCATGTATGATCTCTACGCCGAGTACCTCGCCGAGATGGCCCGTTATTTCAGCGTCTTTTCACACTACTGCCACGTGGGACAGGCTGGGGATGGCGGATCGTGGGGCGCAATGGAGTTTACCGGCCAGCCGATCGAGCATGCCCACAAATACCGGGCGCTCGTGGAATTTGCCAGAAACCCAGTCGCGCCGAAGCCGCCAACAGGCGAAGCGCCTCCAGACAAGACAAGACGAAGTCCTCATTCCCAGTGAATCCCACGCTCGATCTTCACGTGTCCCGCCGCCACTTGCGGCGATCGAAACGGCTCATGGACTGGATCAACACCATGAAAGCGATTCTGAAACCAACTCCCCACATTTGCTGGAACACCGCGGCCGTCGCCTTCAGTTTAATCACCGTCCTGGCGGCATCCGCTGCTGACGAGGCATTGCCTCGCCTCAAAGTCTCCGACAACAAGAGGTTCCTCACCACCGCCGACGGCAAGCCGTTTTTCTGGCTCGGCGATACGACGTGGGAGTTGTTTCACCGGGTGAATCGTGAGGAAGCCATCAAGCTGTTCGAGAATCGCGCGGCGCGCAAGTTCAACGTGCTCCAGTCCGTCGCCATCGCGGAACTGGAAGGCCACACCGACCCGAATCCCTACGGCCATCTGCCTTTCGTCGATCTCGACGTGACCAGGCCCGCCGTGAAGGATGGACAGGAGAATGACTATTGGGACCACGTCGATTTCATCGTGCGCGAGGCGAACGCGCGCGGGCTGTACATCGGCTTCCTGCCGACATGGGGACGTTTCTGGCACGACAGCTCCAAGGATCGCAAGCCGCTTTTCACCGCCGCCAATGCCGAGGTTTACGGCGAATGGCTGGGCCGGCGTTATAAAGACGCCGCGCTCATCTGGATTCTCGGCGGCGACCGGCCTATTGAGAACGACACGCACCGCGAGATTATCCGTGCGATGGCCCGGGGCCTTCGCAAGGGCGATGGCGGCACGCACTTGATGACCTTTCACCCGCCCGGCGGCAACGGATCCTCGACCTGGTTCCACGACGACACCTGGCTCGATTTCAACATGCGGCAGAACGGACACGTCGCGGAATTCACCGGGCGCTACGACAACACGCGCAGGGATTACGACCGCACGCCCATCAAGCCCGTACTCGATGGCGAGCCGATCTACGAAGATCACCCGGTCTCCTTCGACGCGAACAAACTTGGCCATTCGATCAGTGGCGATGTGCGCCGGCCGCTTTACTGGGATTTGTTCACCGGCGCGTTCGGCCACACCTATGGGCATCACTCCGTCTGGCAGATGTGGTCCGCGAACAAGGGTCCGATCAACAATCCGCTCATGCCGTGGTCCGAGGCCATCAACCAACCCGGTGCGGCACAGATGCAACATGGCCGCGCGCTCATGGAGTCGCGTCCGTTCCTCACGCGCATCCCCGACGATTCGATCATTGTCACCGACCGCGTGCCCACGAGCGTGCCTGGCGCGGGACGCTACCGTTTCGTGGCCACGCGTGATGAGATCGGCAGCTATGCGATGGTCTATGCGCCCGTGGGCCGGAGATTCTCCGTGAACATGGACAAGATCACCGGCGCGAAGGTGAAGGCGTGGTGGTTCAACCCGCGTGACGGCAGCGCGGAGGAGATCGGCGTGTTCGAGAACAAGGGCGTGCGCGAGTTCATTCCACTCGACTACGGCGAGATGATCGACTGGGTGCTCGTGCTCGATGATGCGGCGAAGAACTATCCTGCGCCCGGAGCTCTCCCATGAAGGTGCTCATGCTTCGGTTCGTGGTGGTTGTCGCCGCTTGCGCATCTCTGGTCTTCACGGGGTTTGCGGCGGACTTGAACTACACCGTCTCCTGGGTCGAAAACTCCTTCCCCGGCGCCAGCAACAAGGGGGTGCAGAACTTTTACATGCACACAAACGTCCAGCCGGACGGCAGCAAGAAAGAGCGTTACGACGGAGTCGGCTTCATCGTCGTTCCGTTTGCGGCAATTCGCACACCACAATCAATAACTCCCACAAGAGGATAAACAGAATGAAATCCACCCTCGGACTCCTCGCCGCCCTGCTGCTCGAGCCGTTGGCCGCGCTGCAGGCCGCTGAACCGCCCGCTAGCAGACCCAACATCGTCCTCATCATGGCCGATGATCAGGGCTGGGGCGACATCGGTTACAACGGCCACCCCAAGCTCAAGACGCCGAATCTCGACGCGCTTGCCGCGAGCGGGCTGCGCCTGGACGGCTTTTATGCGGCGCATTGCAACTGCTCGCCCACGCGCGGCAGCGTGCTGACCGGACGGCATCCGAATCGCTACGGGACCTATGGCCCCGGCAAACCGATCCGCTCGGAGGAACTGACGGTGGCCAAGGTCTTGCAATCCGCCGGCTATGCCACGGGGCACTTTGGCAAATGGCATCTCAATGGCAGGAACGGCAACAGGAACACGACGGATGTGCCGGGCCGCGCCATCCTGGCCGCCGACCCGCTTTCGCCGGGCAGGATGGGCTTCGACGAATGGGTATCCGCCGATAACTTTTTCGATCTCGATCCCGTTCTGGGCCGCATGGGCGTGCCGGAAAAATTCCACGGCGACAGCTCCGATGTCACCACCGACGAGGCCTTGAAGTTCATCCGCAAACAAGCCGCAGCGGGCAAACCCTTCCTGTCGGTCGTGTGGTTTGGTTCGCCGCATAATCCGCACCTCGCTTTGCCTGCGGACAAGGCGGCCTACAGCGCGCTGTCGGAAAAAGAACAGAACTACCTGGGCGAGATCACCGCCGTGGATCGCGGCGTGGGCCGGCTGCGCGACGCCTTGCGCGAACTCAAGGTCGCCGACAACACATTGCTCTGGTATTGCAGCGACAACGGCGGACACGAAGGCCCCCAGTCCACCGGCAATCTGCGTGGACAAAAAGGCAGCTTGTGGGAAGGCGGCCTCCGCGTGCCCGGCCTTGTCGAATGGCCTGCGCGCATCGCCAAGCCCTTCCGCAGCGCGACTCCCTGCTCCACGCTCGACATTTACCAGACGGTGCTCGAAGCCACTGGAGCCGTCGCCCAAAACCAAATCCAGCCGCTCGACGGCGTAAGTTTGATTCCATTGTTCGATCAGAAAACCGATGTGCGCACCAAGCCCCTGCCGTTCTGGGATCACGGCACCGGCCATGCCGCCTGGATCGACTGGCCTTACAAGCTGCACCTGAACCCGGTGACGACCCGTTACAAGAAGGGCAAAGAGGACAGCGACTTGCCCGCGACGCTGCTCTACGATCTTTCCAAAGACCCGAAGGAAACGACCGACCTCGCCGCGCAGGAGCCTGAGCGCGCGGCGAAAATGACCGCCGCCCTCCAAGTCTGGAAGGTATCCGTGGAAAGGAGTTTTTCCGGCTCGGACTACGGCGGGCAGCCCACAGGCATCGGCCAAAGGAAGAAAACGGAGAAGTCGAATCGCTTAGCGCGGGGATGCAAGCACGTCGTTCCAGTCGTGCTCGACGGGACGCAGTCGGCGGACGGCGGGGTGGAGGGCGATCATTCGGGAAGCGGCCGCGTCACCGGGAAGATCGGCGTCGAAGCCGCAGTGTATCGAGTAGCGGCGTTCGATGAGCACGTTCAGCCACGGCGGATCAGGTGATGTTCGAGCCACCGGACCGCCTCGCGGCAATCCGTTCCCGCCAGGCGCATCACGAGGTCGATCCTGATCTTGTCCTTACGCGTGGCGTCGGGCATCGCTCCCCGCCGCCGAATGATCCGCCGCACCGCGTTGCGGCTGACATGGAACTGGCGGCCGATGTCCCGCAGGGACGTTCCCGCCAGATGCAACTGAACCATGTGGGAACACCGGCTGAATTGACCGGGATTTCATCGGTTTGGACGGCTGAGGTGGATTGGGTATCCGAGGGGGGTGCGTACCACGGCGCCGTTCGGCGCCATGATTTTTGAACGGCGGAACCGAGTGA
>Ga0194120_10001203_pt1 | contig 48201 bp, 47 predicted proteins | sample TA2MahCa65mmetaG_FD_148642 | JGI IMG/M metagenome (GOLD analysis project Ga0194120, IMG submission 148642) | Freshwater microbial communities from Lake Tanganyika, Tanzania - TA2015019 Mahale Deep Cast 65m | ecosystem: Environmental > Aquatic > Freshwater > Lake | place: Tanzania: Lake... | reverse complement strand
TTGCCTGGGGCTGCGTTGCTCCTCGGTCACAGCCCCACTGGCGGGGGATGCTCGCTCGTCGCGCCTTGCCCCAGGCCAAATTGGGCGCAACGAACGTGAGCGTATTTACGAAACGGACCACTTAGGCACTTCAGCCGAGGACTCGACGCCCGTGCTCGCCGGATCCGAGCCGGTCCTAACGGATGCGCCGGTCTTCGGGCAACCTGAACACTTCCGACGCGTGCCCTACTTCGGCGACTACGAACTGCTCGAGGAGATCGCGCGCGGCGGCATGGGCGTCGTGTTCCGGGCGCGGCAGGTCAGCCTGAATCGCACCGTGGCGGTGAAGATGATCTTGGCGGCGCAGTTCGCGAGCAAGGACGCCATCCTCCGCTTCCAGGCCGAGGCGCGAGCCGCGGCCCGCTTGCAGCATCCGCACATCGTAGGGATCCACGAAGTCGGCGAACACGAGGGCTTTCACTACTTCTCGATGGACTACGTTGAGGGGAAGAATCTTGGCCAGACGCTCCGCGAGACACCGGTTTCGCCGCGGCGCGCGGCCGAATGGGTGAAAACCATCGCCGAGACCATCCACTACGCGCACGAGCAAGGGATCCTGCATCGCGACCTCAAACCGTCGAACATCCTGATCGATCCCGCTGGCATGCCCCACGTGACGGACTTCGGCCTCGCGAAACAAATCGAGGCACAGTCGGATATCACCGTGTCGGGTCAGGTTCTTGGCTCGCCCAACTACATGCCCCCCGAACAAGCCGGCGTGCGGCGCGGACAAGTGGGCCGAGCCAGCGATGTCTATTCGCTCGGCGCGATGCTCTATCACTTGCTCGCGGGAACCCCGCCGTTCGTCGGCGAGAACGCTGCCGCGACCATGGCCGCCGTCCTGCATCTGGAAGTGGTCGCACCGCGGCTGTTGAACCCAAACGCGCCGCCCGACCTCGAAACCATTTGCCTGAAGTGCCTGGAGAAGGAGCCGCGCCGTCGCTACCAAACGGCGCAAGAATTGGCGGATGAACTGGGGCGTTTCCTCCGCGACGAGCCCATCCTCGCGCGCCCAATCGGTCGCGTCGAGAAAGCCCAGCGCTGGTGTCGGCGCAAGCCGGTGATTGCCAGCCTGACGGCGGGGCTGATGCTGATGTTCCTGCTGGGTCTGACCGGCATCGTGACGCAACTGCGCCGGGTCGAAACCAAGAACCAGGAAAACCTCCGGCAAGTCGCCCGGCTCGACGTGCTGACTGGTGTCCAGCTCATGCAGGCGGGCGATTATTTCAAATCGCTGCTCTGGTTCGCCGAAGCGCTCGCCTTGGATCGCTTCGCGCCGGAGAGAGAATCCCCGGAAAACATTCGCTCATTGAAAACCCTGAACCACCCCTCACCTGTCCTAAGGGCACCCTCTCCCCTCCGAGGGGAGAGGGATGGGGTGAGGGGTCCGTCTCCAGGTTCGTGGGGAGAAGCCATCCATCAAATGCGCATCGCTGCTGTGCTCGAGCAATGCCCGAGACTGGTCCAAATCATCTCGCATGACGGACAGCCCATCGCTTCCGCGTGCTTCAGCCCGATAGACAACCGGCTCGCCACCGTGGGCGCAGACCGCACCGTGCGCGTATGGGGGATTCCGGACGGCCAACCCCTGGTGAAGACGCCGCCGTTGGCTGCGTTCCCGCGTTCCGTCGCGTTCAGTCCCAACGCGGCGCGGCTGCTGGTCCTTCTGCTAGACAACACCGCCCGGCTGCTCGATCCGGCAACCGGTCAGGAGATTTGCGCGCCGCTGCCGCACCGGTCCGAAGGCGCCTGGAATGCACTGTTCGCTCCCGTCTTCGATCCCACGGGAACGACATTGCTGACGCAGCCGAAGGACAAGGAGCTCCAAATCTGGGACGCACCGAGCGGCCAGCCAATCGGTCCGCGCCTGGTCCACACCAACCAAATCGAGCGCGCGCAATTCAGCGCGGACGGCTCGCGGCTCTTCACGCGCGCGCAAGGCAATTTTGCGTGGGACACTCAGACCGGCAAGTCAGTGCCTTTTCCAGCTTATGGACCCGACGCAAACGAGAACTTCTTCGTCAGCCCGTACTCCAACGTGGCAGTAATCGGCGGGCGGATTTGGAATTGGGCCACCAACCAGCCTCGTAGCAGCCGACGTGAGGAGGCTCAACCTTCGAAATCCGAAATTGAAATGGCGCCAGTGGGCGAGCCCTTGATGGACCCGAGGCTTCTTATGTCGGCCGCGTTCAGTCCCGCGGGGGATCGACTTATCATCTGCGGCCGTGATCGCACGGCGCGGATTTGGGACGCTGCGACCGCCAATCCGCTGACTCCGCCTATCCCGCACGATCAGATCGTCCAGTACGCCATGTTTAGCCCCGACGGACGGCGTGTGCTCACGTTCTCGCAGGACAATCTCCGGCGCGTGTGGGATGCGGACACCGGCCAGCCCCTCACGCCGCCGATCAGTTTCGTGATGGGCGGGGGCGTGAGCGCGTTCAGCGGCAGCGGACGTTACTTCCTCACAAGGCATCCGGAGTTCCTGGTCTATGTCTGGGACCTGCACCGCGAGGCCGGGCCGCCCGTTCCGCTGAAGCCGCTTCAGACCGCGGCCATCAACGAAGTGGGGGCGCGCAGCGAGGTGTCGCTCTCAAGAGAAATGAACAACCTCATTCGTGTGCGCAGCCTTCTTAGCGGACTGGACATCCCGCTGCACCCGATCAGCATGAAGCTTGTGCCGATGCAAGCCTGGCTCGACGAGACAAGCCGTTTTGTGATTCTCGAAGGGGAGATGGCCAAGGCGCAAGTCTGGGACGCGGCGTCCGGCATGCCCGTCACCCCGCTCGTGCAAGGCCGATACACCCTGGACGAGAGAGCCTACAAGACCGTGAAGCTGCCGTCCTCCGGTTTGACCGCGCGTGAGGCCGTGGACTTGGCTCAGCTCCTTTCGGGCAGTCGCCTAGACAGCACCGGCGGTTGGACGCCGTTAAAGCTGGAGGAGATCACGGCGGCCTGGGAGCGCTTGACACAAAAATCCGAAATCCGAAGTCCGAAATCCAAACGTGGTACGAACAAGAGGCCGAGGCGGCGGCGGGCGCCTTGGATTGGTTCGCGGCTGCTTTCCATTGGCAACAACTTGCCCGGTTGCATCCTGATCATCGTTGGCCACGTTGATCGTCGCCTATGCGAATGGTCAGACCGAGAAGCTCGCGATCCAAAACCGGGTGCAGGTGGGGGGCGATTGGTCCGCGCCGGAGTACGCGCCGGAGCAGGCTGAAGTCGTGTGGATCGGCACCAACCCGTTCGCCAACTCTCTTCACTGGTCGGTCTGGCTTTACAGATACACCTGGTCCAACCCGCACCCGGACTGGGAGATTTCGCATGCCGATCTGGTGTCCGCGAAGACCGAGGCGTCGTACGTGCTCATGGCGATGACGGTGGAATGAGAACTCCGATAACACGCCAGCGTCATTGGATTGTGGAGAACCGCGTCGCGCGTGACCGTTTTACCTCGCCAGAACTTAGCAAGCCCTAAACGGCAGGCCCGCACACCTCCCGGTGGACCTCGGCTTTCGTCAGTGTGTCCGCGCTCCGGCTCCTACTCGTCTTCTCCTTCTCGGAGCAACTTTTCCACCTCCGCCTTCAGCACCGGGACCTTTTGTTGCACAATGTCCCAAACCACCAAGTCGTCAATCGAATCGTAGCCGTGGGTGATCCGGTTTCGAAAGGCGACGATTGCGGGCACTTCGGAAATCCGCTGGATAGCATGGGGCGCTGTCCGGCCCAGACGGGTAAGCGCTTCGCCGATGATCTCAAACTTGCGTTCGGTGGCGGCGCGAAATTGCTCGTCCGCCTGGTATTCGGCGAAGCTCCGGCCTGCCGCGAAGCTCTCGATGGCCTGGCAGGCCAGCAGGACGTCAAGCAAGAGCTTCTTCGCCTCGTCCGTCATAGATAAGCTGGCGCGTCGCGTCCACGGCCTTTCTAAAGTAGGGGTTGCGGATGGACCGCTCGGTCACAAGGTCAATTTCCTTCTGCAGCAACTCCTGCAACGCGAGCAACAGGCCGAGATACCGATCCGCGTAGGTGCCCGGCTGGGCATCGGCAAACGTTACGAGAAAATCTACGTCGCTGGCCTCCGGCTGGAAGGTTCCTTTGGCTGCGGAGCCAAAAAGTTCCAGTCGCTCAACGCGGAACTGCCGGCACAAGCGGACGAGCGCGTTTCGGTTCTGTTCGATCAGCGGTATCACAGAGCTTCGATCCAGTTTCGATTCGGCAAAGAGGTTAGTCCGCGTAGAACCGAAAGGCAAGCGGCACCCCGAGATGCCGGATACGCGCCGGGTTGCGCCGCTGGTCATTTGATCGGCAAACGTCTGCGCCAAAGAATCGCATATTCTACCTGTAACAATCCGAAACTTTTCCGTCATACCCCAATAGAAGCGCATTGCGACGACGGAACAAATGCTGAACAATTAACTTCGCAGCGGCTTATGAAAACCACGTCCCTCCTTCCTTCCAGCAAGCCGAAGCGGGAGGCACGCCAGCGGTTTGGAGCCGCCTTCGCCGTGCTTCGACGGGCCAAGGTGCGGGGACGGGCAGAGCGAGTCACCGCTATGGACTGCGGTGACGAAGTCTGCGAAGTCACCGCTTTGGCTCCGGGAATTCCGGCGGTACGGCCTGGGCCGACGCGTGCTGACAATCCAAAGCCTTCGGCCGGCTTCACCTTGATCGAGCTGCTGGTCGTGATCGCGATCATCGCGATTCTGGCGGGCTTGCTTCTGCCCGCCATGTCACAAGCCAAGAGCAAGGCGCACTCCATCGCCTGCGCGAACAACCTGCGCCAACTGCAATTGGCCTTCCAACTCTACACCGACGACAACAACCATCGCATGCCGCTGAACAAGGAGGGGGCGCCGTTCGGATACTGGCAAAGCGTGGACGGCTCCTGGGTGGTCGGAAACGCGCAGTGCGGGGACGAACGTAGCGAGTCACCGCTCTGGACTGCGGTAACGAAGTCTGAGGAGTTACCGCTTTGGTTTCGCGACTTCCGGCGGTACGGACTTGACGAGTGCGTGCCGTCGAGCCACAGCGGCGACTGCGCAAGCTCCGTCACCGCAGTCAAAAACACGCGATCTGAAAGAAGAATCACCATGACGGCTCGCTTCACGAAAAGGCCGCCGTGGCCGGTCCTGGCCATGACACTGGTTGTCGCATTGGGTCTGGCGTCGTTGAGCGTCGCCCAAACGAAGAGAGGCGCAGAAAAACTCTGGAAAGGGGCTGCGATCCAAAAGCCAGACAAAGCCGAAGCTCAGCCGGCAGCCCCGGGAACGACGCCACTGCAACTCATCGAGAAGAAGTTCGACATCATTCGTGTCGAAGGCAGCGAACGCAGCTACGAGTTCTCACCAGACGGGGAAAAGGTCGCCTACATCGACGGCACTTCCGGCATTCAGAATCTCTACGTCATGAATCTGAAGACCCGAACGATAGTCAACGTTACGAAGAACCTTTCCACACGAACCAACAAAGTGTTCTGGTTGGACACTTATCGATGGCCGCCCAAATCCGATGAGATTGTCTTTGTGGCCGGCGTTGCCGAGGGGCCAAGGTCCACAAATCAGACTTACACTTTGAGGTCCGTTGCCCCGACGGGAGGCCAGATTAAGTCAGTTTTTCAGAGCAAGTCTTGGTTCTATCCGGCAGGCTGGTCACCAGGAGGAGACGCAATTTTTCTGGGAGCCGTGCAGGGCAAAAGGTTTGTCTTATTGCGCCTTTCTCCCAAAGACGGCCAACAACAAGAACTCCTCGACACGAGCGGAAACGACGGAAAACGACGGTGGCGCGAGGCGAGCCGTTTGGCTCGCGCCTGTGCCCTGCCTTTTCTGAGCTGACACGGACTGCGCGAGTCAGGCAGGCAAAGCGGCTTGGCGCCGGTTCTCAGCGGTCCGGGAAATAATTGGGAAGAGGCTCGACAATCTTGAACTTGATCAGCAGCGCAATCGCAATCGTGTAAGCCAGTGATACAGCAAGATCCTGAATCAGTTTCTTGCGATTGTATGAACCGGGGTTTTCCGACAGCAACGCTTCACCGCCCTTCTGCATGAGAATCAATCCGAGCACGTTCGTCATCCAATAGCCGAGAATGAATGAGACGGAGAACGCCGGCGGATAAAAAAGGCTGATCACCCAGGCGAAAGCCAGGGCCAGCGGTACGTTGACGAACAGGTCATTCCACCCCGACAGCGGGGACAACAGAAACCCCACGAGGCTCAGCGCGCTGCCTTTGATCGACCGTTTCCATTTCATGCCGCGAAGCGCGCTGCATAGAACATCCGGCACCGGTTTGAAAGTGAATTCGATTGATGGGGACGCGGGCGGGAGAGTCGCGCGAGATTCCCTATTTCCCTCGCGGCCGCTTTACGACGACTTCAACCACTGACTTATTCTTCGCGATCGCATTCGCGGGCAAAATGCCGCGCCAGTTGACATTGGGGTAAATGATCGCGCCGCGTCCGACGATGGCGCCTGGATTCAAAACCGCATTGCAGCCGACCTCCGCACCGTCCCCCAGCAGCGCGCCGAATTTACGCAAACCCGTATCCAGCGGCTTCCCGTTGACCTCCACTGTGACGTTGGTGCGGTCCAGTTTGAGATTTGAAATCTTTACCCCGGCGCCAAGGTGAGCTTTGTGGCCGATGACGGAGTCGCCCACATAGTTGAAGTGGGGAACTTGGCAATCATTGAACAGGAAGGAATTCTTCAATTCGCACGAGTTACCGACCACGCAGTCGTCTCCGATGATAACGTGCTCGCGGATGTAAGCGTTATGACGAATCTGGCAGTTCCGTCCGATGATAGCGGGGCCTTTGATCATGGCGCCATCCTCGACGAGCGTTCCCGGACCGATGTACACCTGTTCGCCAATATACGCTCGCCCGTCGCAACGATTGTGCAACGCAGGACTGACGTTCCTTTTGAGGTAGTCGCTGATTCGCGCCAAGACTTCCCACGCATATTCGCAGCTCTCGAAAATCGCGGCGTGCTCGGTTTGAGAAAGGTCGTACAAGTCGGATGGCTTGAACATGGCGCGAAGTTAGAAGAAAGACCAGCGACGTGAAACTTCAAACTGCGCGTTGCGCGCGTTGCGCCGCGTTGCGCATCCTCCGAATGAATTTATTTCAATATTTTCCCGTTTCATGCATCTAATACCACGATGTCACAGACTCTTGTCTTTCTGGCAGAACTTTGAACTCGAAACCTTAAACTTTGAACCCCCAGCGCGGCGGTGAAGTGTCCGTATGGGGTCGTTGCGGTGTCAGCCCGCGCTGGTTTGGTATGAAACTCGCCCGTCTTTTCGCGCTGCTGGGTTGTCTCCACCTTCTGGCAGCCCCGCTCTCAGCCGCCGAGAGAACCAAAGCCCGTCTGGCGCTATCCGCCAATGCCGCGCGGCCGGGTGACCTTGTGATGGCAGGCGTCGAGCTGCGCATGCCGCCGAAGTGGCACACGTACTGGCGCTACGGCGGCGACTCCGGAGCACCGACAAAAATCGAATGGCGGTTGCCTCCAGGGATCACGGCCGGAGAAATCCAATGGCCGACTCCCGAAAAATACACCGCGGCCGATCTGACAACTTACGTTTACCACGATGAAGTTGTTCTGCTGGTCCCGCTGAAACTCACCAGCGATGCCGCGTTGGGTTCGGCAGCCATCAAAGCAACCGTTTCCTGGTTGGAGTGCGAGGAGCTTTGTCTGCCGGGAAAAGCCGATGTAGAAACGAAGCTGACAATCGCCTCCGCGCCCGAGCCCTCTTCAGACGCAGGACTGATCGAGTCCTGGCGAAAGAAATTGCCTGCCACCTCCAACGCCATCCCGGTCAAGGCCCGCTGGGACGGTGGTGCCACCGACGATTCGCGCCCCCTTGTGATCGAATGGGATACCGGATCGAAACCAGAAATCGCGGATTTCTATCCGTACGCCAGCGACGACTACGAAGTGGGCGGCACGACCGAGCGCCTCAATTCGCCAAGCAACACCGTGGCGATCCGCAAGATCGTAAAGAAACTCGGGGACAAATGGCCGGAGCGCATCGCCGGTTTGGTCGTCGTGAAATCTTCCACGGCGCCTGCAAGTCAGGCCCATGAAGTTAGTCTGAGTCTCGCCGCCGGCCCGGAAGTGAAGGCGTCGCAGACGAGTGCGGCAGCACCGAGCGGGGCGGCGCCGCAAAAGAAATCGCTCGTGAACATGCTCTTCCTGGCGTTCTTGGGCGGCCTCATTCTGAACATCATGCCGTGCGTGTTGCCCGTAATCGCGCTGAAGATTTTGGGCTTTGTCAACCAGAGCAAAGAAGATCCGCGCCGCGTGCGGCAGTTGGGTTTGGTCTATGCCTCGGGCGTCTTGGTTTCATTTTTAGTGTTGGCGGGAATCGTCATCGGCGTGCAGCAAGCGGGTCGAGCCGCCAGTTGGGGGATGCAATTTCAGAATCCGCAGTTCTTGGTAGGCATGACCATGTTGGTCACGTTGGTCGCCTTGAACCTCTTTGGCTTGTTCGAGGTCACACTCGGAGGCGGGGCCATGCAAGCGGCCGGCACGCTTGCGAGCAAGGAAGGCAGTGCCGGCGCGTTCTTCAACGGCGTGCTGGCGACGGCGCTGGCGACTCCATGCACGGCGCCGTTCCTTGGGGTCGCACTGGGTTTCGCATTCGCGCAACCGCCCGCAATTGTCGCGCTGATGTTTGCCACGATTGGCCTCGGCCTGGCTGCGCCCTACGTCGTCCTGAGCTGGAATCCAGGCTGGTTGAAGTTTTTGCCCAGACCGGGAGTGTGGATGGAAAAATTCAAAATCGCCATGGGCTTTCCAATGTTGGCCACCGCGGTTTGGCTTCTTTGGCTGACGACGGCCCACTTCGGTCGCGACGGCGTTTTGTGGATCGGCATTTTCCTGGCAACGGTTGCGATGGCTTCCTGGATTTGGGGTGAGTTCGTTCAACGGGGTGGCAAGCGCCAGGGAATCGCGGCCGCCGCGAGCGTTCTCGTGCTGGCGTGCGGTTACTTCTACGCCTTGGAAGGTCAGTTGAACTGGCGTTCTCCCGCGCGAGTGGCCAAGACGAGTCAAACTGTTCTCGGGCATTCCGACGGAATTCAGTGGCGCGCCTGGAGCGCCAAAGGAGTGACGGAGGCCCGTGCTGCCGGTCATCCCGTGTTTGTCGATTTCACGGCGGATTGGTGCGTGACCTGTCAACTGAACAAGAAGACCAGCATCGAAATTCCTTCCGTTCAAGCGAAGCTGAAGGAGATCGACGCCGTTTCATTTCTGGGCGATTACACGAACGAGGATCCGGCGATCACGGAGGAGTTGAAGCGATATGAACGCGCCGGCGTCCCGCTCGTGCTGGCGTATCCCGCCGACGTCACAAAGCCGCCGGTGGTATTGCCTGAATTGCTGAAGCCGAGCCTCGTGCTCGATGCTTTGGAAAAAGTGGCCAGTCCGAAGGTCATTTCCAAAGCCGAAACAAGCCTCAACTCATCCGGAACCAGAAATTAATGCGCGGCAAAAGTTTTGAGGACGCCCAACATCCGTGGACTTTCTGTTAGACCTCAAGGCGGCAGTTCTCCTATTGAACCTATTTAACCCATTAACGATTTAACTCTTCAACACTTCGGTTCTTCCTATGCCATCGAAAACCAAACCTCTCGTCGGAATCATCATGGGCAGCCATTCGGACTGGGAAACCATGCAACACGCCGCGGCGAAGCTCAAAGAACTCAACGTCCCGTATGAAGTCCAGGTGATCTCAGCGCACCGAACGCCCGATGTGCTGTTCGAGTATGTCGGCAGCGCTGCATCGCGTGGTCTGGAAGTCATCATCGCCGGCGCGGGCGGCGCGGCGCACTTGCCAGGCGTGACGGCGGCGAAAACCGAGTTGCCCGTGCTCGGGGTGCCGATGGAATCCAAAGCGCTGCACGGAATGGACTCGCTGCTCTCCATCGTGCAAATGCCGGCGGGGGTGCCGGTCGGGACCCTCGCCATTGGCAAACCGGGAGCGATCAACGCCGCGCTCTTTGCGGTGGCAATCCTGGGCCGCAAATATCCGCAATGCCGCGCGGCCTACCGGCGATTCCGCCGAAAGCAAACCCGCGCCGGAATTGCCAATCGACAGATTAAGGAGTAACGCCTTGCCGTGAGATGAACACTTCCCGCGAACCGAGTCGGATGTGTTTCACTGTTGCGGAGTTTGATCATGAGTTCCATAAGGCGATTCTAGTTTTGGATTTCAAAATGGCGATTGGCAAAACTGGCAACTGACAACTGGCAACTGACAACTGGCAACTGACAACTGGCAACTGGCTATTGGCAGTTTGGGCAAGTCGTCAGTTAGTCAGTATTCAGTACGATTCAACTCCTTTAACCCGCCTAACTCACGCAACACTTCGACGCTCCAACGGCTCTGCCCTCGCCCAACGCGAATCCGCCGGTCGGAACTTCACTTGCGTGCCCGGCCGACATTGCGCAAGCCAGGACAAGTCCGCCGGATCGATCATGCCCAACTTCGGATAACCGCCGACGGTCGGCCCATCGCGCATGATCACAATCGGCTGGCCGCCGGGCGGCACCTGGATCGACCCGACGCGAACGGGTTCGCTGATGATCTGCGGCGGCTGCGGCTTCAGGGCAATGCCCGCCAGTCGATAGCCCGTGCGATCGCTTCGGGAAGTCACGGTCCATTCGTGCGCGAAGAACGCGTCGCGTTCTTTTGCATGAAAACACGTCCATTGCGGGCCGCACCAGACCCGGAGTGGTGGCGGCGCATCGTAGTCGCGCCGTTCGCTCCAAGCGACGCTGCGGCCTGCGACCGTCGGCACCAATCGGAACGCAGCCTCGGATCTGCGACAGAGGATATCGCCCGCAGCGAGCGATTTGCCCAGGCCGCCACGTTGGTAGGCGCTCGCGCTGCCCAGAACTATTTCGGCTTCGAAGCCGCCTTCGACCGCCAGGTAAATCCAGACGCCGGACCGTTCGCGAAGAAAATGAACGAGATCGCCGGCTTTTACGCGAGCAATTCGCCAGGCGGCCACGTTGGCCTCTGCGTCTGCGCCCGTGACCGCAATCCAGGTGTCTTGAAGAACTGCCAGCTTCGCGCCCTGCAAAAGCATTTCCAGAACTGGCGCATCAGGCGGATTGTCCAGCAAGCGATTGGCCCAGCCCGCCGCATGATCGTCCATGACGCCGCTGATCGGGACGCCGAAGCGTCGCCAGCCGAAGCGGCCTCGGTCTTGGAGGCTGGCGCTGATTCCGGGACTGAGCACTTTGAGAACGCCTGGGGCCATCGCCATGATCCATGATGCGTGAAACGCAAAACGCAAGAACGCAGATCACGCATTATGCATTACGTTTCACGTTTTACGTTTTACGATTTACGACCACGAACCTTACTCGATCTCCGTGGCGCAGTCGAAACATCGCCTCGGCGCCCCCACTAGATGTGGCGCGGCCTGGATCGAAAATCCGCAGAGTCGTGTGGCCGATAAGGTTCCAGCCACCCGGACTGTCCACCGTGTAGATTCCTGTGTGTTCCCCGCCGATGCCGACCGACCCGGCGGCCACTCGCGTTCGCGGCGACGGCAGGCGCGGCGTGTGCAGCCGCGGATCGAGATCGCCGAGATACGGAAAACCGGGCGCGAAGCCGAGCATATAGACTTTGTAGAGGGTCGAAGCATGCAATTCGCAAACTTCGTCCCGGCTCAGGCGATTGTGCTCCGCCACACGCGCGAGATCCGGGCCATCGTAAATGACGGGGATTTCCTTCACGGGCGCAGGTGGAAGCACCTCTGACGTGGCCGACTCAAGGCGGGCCGCCAACTCCGGCGCGATCTGGACCGGATCAGGAATCTGATTTGGATCGAATTCCAGCAAGACCGACGTGAACGCGGGAACAAACTCGGTGAGGCCGGGAGGCGGATGTTTCTCCAACTCGGCGGTGATGGCCCGGCCCTTGGCGAACGCGGCGTCGCCCAGTTCATTGGCGAATTGGAACAGCAACGCGCCGGGGCCGTAAGGAATCCACTTCATGGGTCGTGCGGGCAGCAAAATCTCGGTTGCGCTGCGGCTCGTCAAGCGCGGCCTGCTTCGGCCTGCTTCAGCCTGCTTCGAGCCTCCCGAATTTGAGATTGGAAATCTCAAGGGAAGCCCTTAAGCCGCCAGGCTCTACGAACAGGCTGATGAATTTCTGGACGCTGCGCCTCCTCGCTTGCGGGCCGCATTTCGGAACCACTTCGAGCGCGCCGTGCTTTCAGTGACCAATAACATTGCCGAAGGCTTCGAGCGCGGCACGACGAATGAATTGCTTTCGTTCCTCTACATCGCTCGGGGATCAGCGGGCGAAGTCCGCTCAATGCTCTGTTTGCTTGAGCGGCGTCCGTGGATGAAGGATTTCAAATCTCAAATCTGAAATCGATTGCCGAGTCCTGCTCGCGGCAGTTACGGGCCTGGGCCGACTCGCTCCAGAACTCTAGAACTCTGAGATCAAGGGACAACGCCATCTGAACCAGAAGGAGCGCGACCGCCTGGAGGCACGGCAACGGGCCGACGTATTTCAGAAGAAGCTCCTGAACATGCTGTCTCCGGCTCACCCACTCCGCCGCGAGGCCGAGGCACGCGGACAAATCTGAAATTTTAGTTTCTCATCAAATTTCAAGTTTGAAATTGGCAGTGCGGAACCAAATATTCTCCTACCATGAAACCCGATTCTCCAAGCCGGTTGCTCCGTCGTGCGGCGGCGTTCTTCCAAGTCGCCACTCTGGCGGCAGGGGCCCTGGCCCTCACCGTTGAGGCGGCGGACGACCGGGTCAAGGTTGACAATGATCACGCGCGCGTCCTGGTGGTCAGCTCGCCGCCCGGCGCCAAGAGCGAACTGCACGAACACAAAATGAACCGCGTGATGATCTATCTGGATCCCGGCAAAATGACCCTGACGGATACCGCGGGCGCCGTGGAGACACTCGATTTCAAGGCGGGCGAAGTTTTGTGGAGCGCGGTGACAACCCGGCCTCACGTCAGCTTCAACGTGGCCGATCATTCGGTCCGGATCGTGGAGGTGGAATTGAAGTCGAAACCGGACGGCGCCAAGGCCGCGAATCCTCCCGATCTGGATTGGGTGAGGCTGGATCCGAAGCACTGCAAAGTGGAAATCGACAACGAACAGGTGCGCGTCGTTCGCGCGCGGTACGGACCGCACGAAAAGGGGGTGCTGCATGAACACGCCTGGAGCTACGTCGTGGTCTTCTTGACCGACTGCCGCTTGAAAGTGACGAGTGCCGATGGACAATCCGGAACGGCGATCAAAGTTCCCGGCGACGTGACCGCGGGCCGCCCCTCCAAACACGTGGAAGAGAACTTGAGCGACAAACCGCTCGAAGTGATGGTCGTCGAGTTCAAAAAGTAGCGGGCCCCGATGAAGCAGGAGGACTCCCCACGGCCGGTGGAACGTTTGTTCCCGTTTGTGATGCGCTCGCGGAATCTGCTGGTTGGACGCGAGACGCTGCGGCGCAGCAAAGGCAAGCTGCACTTCGTTCTGATCACTTCCGATCTCTCCGAAAACAGCCGTGCGGAAGTGCTGGCCGATTTTGCGCACTACCCGGTTGTGCAGCGTTACACGGAGGCTGATCTGGAGAAGTTTTTCGGGATCAAAGGCGCGAAAGTGATCGGATTTGCGAAGTCCGGTCTCGCGCAGTCCATTTACGCTGAACTCAAACCGCACCGGATCAACAGACCGATCAGCCCCTCTGACAAGACTAAACCCCTGTGAGAGGACGCGGTTCTGCGAACTAACTTCTTCTCGACTTTGAAGGCGCCAAATCGCCGCTGTTCCAGGCCGGTGTAAACCGCCAGCACCAGGGCAGGAACGACAGGCACCAAAACGAGGGGTTTCTTGGAAAAGCGAAATCGGACGCCCCTCCTCTCCCCAGCCCTCTCCTCCCTTCGGGAAGGGAGAGAGAAGACTTCGTTGACCGACAGTTTGAATCGCACCGTTTGAATCGCACCCTTGCGCCAGCCGGCCAGCCGGAGACTCCACTTGACAGGAATCCGCCGTTACCTAGTGTTTACCCATGTCTAAAGCACCCAGCGGGAAGAGGACTTCTCCCAAGGCCGTATTGTTCGGCCTGGGCCTGGATTCCGACGGTCACAAGCGGATTACGACTGGCCCGAACTTCGCGCTCCTCGGCGGCACTCAGGAAACCCACGACTCGATGGTCGAAAAGGCGATCAAGATCAACGAGAAGCTTTCGGGCAAAGGCAAACGGCTCGAAGAGGTCAGCGCAGCGGAGTTCGATGAGATTGCGGAATTGGTCGGTCTGCGACGGCACGAACCGCGCGAGCCGAAGTGAACTGCCGTCCCAAAGCGGTTCAACAGGTTTAAACGAGGTAAAGGGGTTAAGTAAAATGCGTTTGTATCCTTGCATTCTCCGGCCCGCGCAATCGCCCGGCATCGCAGAGGCCCCGCCCAATCCTGATTCTGACTGAAGGTGCTGATTCGACCATTTAACTCTCTTGACCATTCAACTCATTTAACGATGTAACGCTATGAACGTCGAATATCACCCCTACCTGTTTCTGGCGGTGTTTCTGTTCGTGGCCATCGTCTTTCCGTTGGTTCCTCTGGCTCTCGCTCGGTTATGGGCCAAGTCCGTTGCGCCTCCCAAGCCAGGAAGCTCGAAGAACGCGGCCTACGAATGCGGCCTGGAATCGAAAGGCGATGCATGGATTCAGTTCCGGTCCGAGTATTACCTTTATGGCATCGTGTTTCTTATCTTTGATGTGGAGGCGATTTTCCTGTTTCCCTTCGCGGTCGCATTCACGAATCTGTCGGTTGGGGCTTTCGTGGCCATGATGATATTTCTTTTGTTGCTCGCAGAGGGATTAGTTTGGGCGTGGCAGAAAGGGGTGCTGGTGTGGAAGTAAATCCGGGGGCGGTTATATGGGTTAAAAGAGTTAATGAACTACATGGACGAAGGACTGCGAAGTGAGTTGAGCAAGCAAGGGATTTTTACGACCACGATCGAGGGGCTTTACAATTGGAGCCGGCTCAACTCGGTCTGGCCGCTGAATTTCGGGCTGGCGTGCTGCGCGATCGAAATGATCGCCGCGTGCATGGCGCGCTGGGATCTGGCCCGGTTTGGCGCGGAAGTTTTCCGGCCTTCTCCCCGCCAGGCCGACTTGATGATCGTTGCCGGGACCGTCACAAAGAAGATGGCGCCGCAGGTGGTGCGGCTTTACAACCAGATGCCGGAGCCGAAATACGTGATCGCCATGGGCGCATGCGCCATTTCCGGCGGACCGTTCAAGCAGGGCTACAACGTGCTCAAGGGCATCGACCGATACATCCCGGTGGACGTGCATATTCCAGGCTGTCCGCCCCGGCCCGAAGCTTTGCTGCACGCGTTCATGACGCTGCAACGCCGGATCGATGCGCAGAAGCTGTTCGGAGCAGACCGCGCGCGGCATCTCGACCCCGAAACGCCAAGTGAATTCACGATTCCCCGGTACGGCGCGCATGATCTGGAGCCGCCGCATAACGAAAAGGTGTGGCAGCCGCCTGTCGTGACGAGGGGGGAGTGATCTGGTTAAATGAGTTAAAAGGGTTAAATCGTTAAATGAGGGGGCTATGGAGGCCGTTGCGAAATCATTCAGAACTTTTGAAGACCTGGAGGTGTACAAGGCCGCGCGATTGTTTCGGAAGGGTATGTACGCGGCAAGCCGGACGTTACCTGAATTTGAACGATTCGAATTGGCGAGCCAAATCCGCCGAGCGGCGGTTTCTCTGACCAACAATATCGCGGAAGGACACGGACGATACCATTATCTGGATGAGATCAACCATTTAACTCTTTTAACCCATTTAACCCTTGCAACACGTTGACCAAATCAAAACGCGAATTGAAGCCGCAGTGCCGGGCGCCCGAATTGAAATCATCCGCAACGACAGTTCCAGCGCCCAGCATTCGCTGCTTGTGGACAATGCGCATGCGCTGGCTGTCGCCAAGTTTCTCCGCGACGATCCCGAACTCCGGCTCGATTTTTGTTCCAACGCCACCGGCGTCGATTGGCCCGACTCGGTCACGAAGGAAAAGGTGAAAGTCAAGAAAACCGTGGACGGCGCGGAGAAAGAGGTCGAACAAACCATCGAGACGAAAAAGCCAGGTTGCCTTGAGGCGGTCTATCACCTCTACTCGATGACCTTGAAGCACGGACCGCTCGTCCTCCGGATGCGCACGGAGAACCGGAGTGACAAAGCTCATCTGCCGTCCCTCACCCCGGTCTGGCGCGGGGCGGAATTCCAGGAACGCGAGATTTACGACCTCTACGGAATCGTTTTCGACGGGCATCCAGATTTGCGCCGGATTCTCATGTGGGACGAATTCAAGGATTATCCGATGCGCAAGGATTATGTGGAACCCGACGATTACGAATACGAGCCGACGCCACACGATCGCGTGCTGGAAAAGGCGAAGAAGCACTTTCCGCAAACGAGCGGTGGAGTGAGTCGTTGAAGCGTTGCAGCGTTGGAGCGTTAAAGCGTTGATGCCTTGAAGCTTTGACAACGGACTTCCGACCCCCGAAACTCGCACCATGACGAAGGACGAAATCAAACGCCGACTTGAGGAACGGCCGTTTCGGCCTTTCAAAGTACGGGTCGCGGGCGATGGCGAGTACGAGGTCCCCTCGGGCGATCACGTGAGTTTGCACCCCAACGGGCGTTTGCTCTTCATTCACCTCGACACCGGCGGCACCGCCATTATCGACGTTCCCCTCATAACCTCGGTGCACATCAAAGAGACCGTTTGATCCAACTCGATGAGCGCAATTCTTGAGACGGCACAACAGGCTGTCACTTCGCATCCAAACTACGAGATTCGTCCCAAAGTCTCCCCGACCGGCGAGATCGAGAGCGAGCTCCTGGAAATCGCCATGGGGCCGCACCATCCCTCCACGCATGGCGTGTTTCGCATGGACGTCGTCCTGGACGGCGAACGCGTCGTCAAGCTCAAGCCCGTGTTCGGGTACCTGCACCGCAATCACGAGAAGATTGCCGAAGGCACGACTTACCTGGCATCCATGCCCTATACGGACCGGCTGGATTACTTTTGTTCAATGACCAACAACTGGGCCTACGCGCTCAGCGTCGAGAAGCTGGCCGGCCTGCAGCCACCCGAACGCGCCGAATACATCCGCGTCATCACGGCGGAGCTGACCCGATTGGTCAATCACACCTGTTTGATCGGCTTTCTGGTGCAAGACATGGGAGCACTGGGAACGCCGCTCATGTACGCGTTTCGGGAGCGGGAGAAGATTCTCGACCTGTTCGAAGCGCTAAGCGGCTCGCGGATGATGTGCAATTACATGCGGTTTGGCGGCTGCCGCGTCGATCTGCCGCCGGGCTGGATCGAAGAAGCCAAACGCGTCGTGGACGATTACCCCCGCTTCCTCGACGAATACGACCGGCTCCTCTCGGAAAACGAAATCCTGCTCGCCCGCTCGCAAGGCGTTGGCGTGCTCCCCGCGGAACTGGCGATCAACGCCAGCATCACCGGGCCGATGCTTCGCGCCAGCGGCGTGAATTACGACATCCGGAAAGTGGACAAATACGGCATCTACGACCGCTTCGAGTTCCGGGTTCCGCTCGGCGAGCACGGCGACGTGTACGACCGCTACATGATCCGGTTCCTGGAGATGCGCGAATCGCTGAAAATCTTGAAGACTGCCCTGCGCGATATTCCGCCGGGTCCGATCATGGATCCTAAAGCGAAGATTCGCAGCTTCCGGCCCAAAGCGGGCGAAGCTTATGGCCGCATCGAAGCGCCCAAAGGCGAACTGGGCTTTTATCTTATCAGCGACGGCTCGCCCAATCCGTATCGGTATCGGGTGCGTCCGCCGAGCTTCATCAACTTGACCATCCTGGAGGACATGTGCCTGGGCCAGACCGTGCCGGACGTGGTCATCACGCTGGGCAGCGTGGATATCGTGCTCGGCGAGGTGGACCGGTGAGTGTTCCGGCAATCAGTTATCAGTTGTCCGTAGTTGTCAGAGAAGAGAAGGGTTCCGAACGCAGATTTGGGAGCGGCGGGTGCCCCTGGACACTGACCACTGATTACTGACCACTGATTACTGGTAGATTCGGGCACGCCAAGAAAAGCGCAGTCTAAAGCAAGAACGTTCCTTGCCAAAAGCCGGGCGTTTTCTTTAACTGCGCCGTGCAAAGTTAACTATGCTCGGCACTGGCATTATCAAAGGTCTCGCGGAAACAGCCAAGAACTTCGCGGGCAGTTATGTGGATACCGACCGGCTGATTACGGTTCAGTATCCCGAAGAACGCCTGCCGATGAAGGAGAACAATCGCAATTTCCCGTTTTTGGTCTATGACGGGGACGATCCGGAGAAGGGTTTGCGCTGCGTCGCTTGCAAGATTTGCGAGAAGGAATGCCCGCCGCAGTGCATCTACATTGTCCTGGAACGGGATGAGAAGGGCAAACCTCAGAAGCATCCCAAGGTGTTTGATATCGATGTCTCGGTTTGCATGAGCTGCCAAATCTGCGTCGAGGTTTGCCCGTTCGATGCGATCAAGATGGACACCGAGTTTGAATTGAGCAACGACGACCGCTTTGGCGGGCTGCTGATCGACAAGCGCCAGCTCGCCAAGTCCAACGCTTACTATCACAAAATCCATCCCGCCGAAGCCGACGAGGTGGATTCACGATTGGCGGCTGAAAAGGCCAAGGCCGAAGCGAAAGCCAAAGCTGATGCGGAAGCCAAAGCCAAAGCGGCGGCCGCGCCCAAACCCGTCTCCCCGACGGCAACCGCCAAACCCAGCCCTGCGCCCCAGCCCGTGCCCGCTTGATGCGTTTCCCAGGGACCATAGCCGACGTCAGGGAGCACGCCGACTCGCCCGCGAATCACAAATCTGAAATTTCTAATTTGAAATCGAAAAACCACAGCCCTTGCGCTCATAGGCCAATCGAACGCCCTGCGGGCGAGGCCGCCCGCGCTCCGGCTCGCGAGGGCTGATTTATGCAGGAGACCCTTGACCAACTGTTCGTGCTGCTGAAGCACTGGATCGTCGGCCATTTTCCAGGAGCGTTGCAGCCGCTCGTCTCCGCCCTGCTCTCGGTTTCCGCGATCATCCTGACCTTTGCCCTCTTGTTTGCCATCGCGACCGTCCTGGAGCGCAAGGGGCTGGGACGGATTCAGAATCGTTACGGCCCGAATCGCGTGGGGCCGTATGGGTTTTTTCAGCCGGTCGCCGATGGGCTGAAAATGTTGATCAAAGAGGACATCGTGCCGGGCGGCGCGGATCGCGTCGTCCATTTCCTCGCGCCCCTGGCTTTGGTCGTGCCGGTCTTGTTGGCCTTTTCGGTTTTGCCTTATGGCCGCAACATGGCGCCGATCGATCTGGATGCCGGCATCGTGTTCTTCTTCGCGGTGGGAGCGGGGACGGAGTTGGCCGTCTTCATGGCCGGGTGGTCCAGCCGCAACAAATACTCGTTGCTCGGCGCGATGCGGGCCATCGGGCAAATGATCAGCTACGAAGTCCCGCTGATTCTCTCGTCGATCACGGTGATCATGCTGGCCGGGTCCCTTCGGCCGGTCGAGATCGTGGCGGCTCAGGCCGATTACTGGAACGGGCTGCCGGCCTGGCATGTGTTCACGCCGTGGGGATTGGCCGGGTTCGTTTTGTTCCTCATTGCGGCGACCGCCGAATCGAATCGAGCCCCGTTCGATCTCCCGGAAGGCGAGTCCGAAATCATCGCCGGTTATTTCGTCGAGTATTCGGGTTTCAAATTCGCGCTGTTCTTCATGGGGGAATACTTCGGCATGTTCGCGATCAGCGGCCTGGCGATCACGCTGTTTCTCGGCGGGTGGCACGCGCCGCTGGCATTTTTTGAAGGCGCGCTTCCGTCCTATGTTTGGTTTTTCGCGAAGCTCCTCGGCATTCTGGCGCTGTTCATCTGGCTCCGCGGCACGCTGCCCCGCCTGCGCATGGATCAGCTCATGAACTTTGCCTGGAAGTTCATGCTCCCGATGGCGCTGATCAACATCGTGGCCGCCGGGCTCTGGCGTTTCCTGCCCAACGGCGCGACTCGTTGGCTGGTGTGTTCGCTCCTGGTCTTTGGGCCATTCGTCGCACTGGGCCGGAGTTTGGCGGCCAAGAGACACTGGAAGCCGAGGACGTATCGATTTGCCGAATGACTCGGATCGATGGACAGGATGGATTTAGGAAGATTGCCGAGAGCCGGGCGGGCAGGCTGCCCGCGCTCTTTTCAAATCTGAAATCTGAAATCTCAAATTAACAGAGTGGACCCGGTTTTCTTCATCCTGGCGTTGGTGACGGCGGCGGGCGCAATCGCCGCCGTGAGCCTGCGCAATCTGGTCCACTGCGCGCTGTGCCTGGTGGTGGCCTTCGTCGGACTGGCGGCGCTCTACCTCCAACTGAGCGCGCAGTTCGTCGGTTTTGCGCAAATCCTGGTCTATGTCGGCGCGGTGGCCATCTTGATCGTCTTCGCGATTTTGCTCACGCGGGGGAGCGACAACCCGCAGCAGTCCATCTTTTCTTCTTCGTGGGTCGTTGGGATCGGGGTGGCAGTGCTTGCCTTCGGCGCTCTGGCCTTCTCGGTTTGGACCAGCTCGGTCGTTTATCGGCCAACGCCGCCCGCCCCGCAACCGACTGTTCGCGGATTGGGCGAGCAACTCATGACCAACTACGTGCTGCCGCTGGAGGTCATCGGCTTGCTGCTCACCGCGGCGATGATCGGCGCGGTGATCATCGCGATGCGCGAGAGGATCGCGCCGGAGAGATCAGTTTCAACTGGCGATCCCGCATCGCTGACAGTTGCCCACCCGCCGATCGCCGATCGCCAATCGGCAATCGCCAATCCGAAATGACGCCGCTTCACCATTACCTCGTCCTTTCGGCCTTGCTCTTCTGCATCGGGCTCGCCGGGGCCTTGACGCGGCGGAACGCGATCATCGTGCTGATCGGGATTGAACTGATGTTGAACGCGGCGAACCTGAATTTCATCGCGTTCTGGCGCTTCGGCGCCCACCCGGAGCAAACAACCGGAATCCTGTTCGTGCTTTTTTCCATTGGCATCGCTGCCGCCGAGGCGGCGGTGGGCCTGGCGTTGATCATCGCCATTTACCGACACTATCGAACGACGAATTTGGATCAGATTGATTCGATGCGAGGATGAAAGGCTTGTCGATTCAACGATCATAGAATACGATTCTGCCATATGAGTCATACAATTACAGTACGTCTTAACAAAGACCTGGCCGACTGGCTGGCTGAGACCGCCCGACGCACGGGAGTATCCCAGGGCAAGGTGGTCCGGGAACAACTGGAGAGAGCCAGGGCCTCCACCGGCAGCCGTGCCTATATGCGTTGGGCGGGTTGCATGACCGGCCCCAAGGACCTCTCCATGCGCAAAGGCTTTTCCAAGGGATGAAGGGCATTGCCGACACTGGTTTCCTCGTGGCGTTCGCCAACCGGCGCGATGCCTATCACGAGTGGGCGCTGAGCCTGGAAGCTCAGTTGAGCTTGCCGCTATTGACATGCGAAGCGGTGCTGGCCGAAGCCGCGTTTCATCTCCAGGATACGCGCATCATCCTCGGCTTCTTGCAGGATCAATTGATAACGCTGGCCTTCGATTGCAACGACCACCTTCCGCACCTCACGGCGTTGGCGGAACGCTATGAAGATCGGAAGCCGGATTTTGCCGATCTGTGTTTGATTCGGATGAGCGAACTGAACCCCGACCATGCGGTCATCACTACCGACCGGGAGGATTTTCGCGTCTATCGACGGAACAAGCGCGAAACGATTCCAGTTATCTGCCCACCGGATCTTTAGACTGTTGCCATGAGCCCCAACGTCATGCTTGCGGTGGTGGAGACCAAAGACTGGATTATGGTCGTCGCAGTACTAATGGCCCCACTTGTTGCGCTCCAGGTCCAGAAACTAATCGAGGCTTGGAAGGAAAAGCGTCTTCGGAAGCTTGGCGTTTATCTCACACTGATGACAACGCGACATGCGACGCTGTCGTTCGAACATGTCCGAGCTTTGAACATGATAGATTTGGAGTTCAGAGGTTCGTCAGAAAGCGAAGCGAACGTGAGAACAGCTTGGAAGACTTATCTCGACCACCTTGCCTCCGCCCCAAAGGAAGACGACAAACCTGCCAGTGCCGTTTGGAATCAGAAAAGTACGGAGCTCTTAACACAATTGCTCCAAGTTATGGGACAATGCGTTGGATATGCAGATTCGGTTCATGTGCAGAAGGGTATTTACGCTCCCAAAGGTCACTTCGATGATGAAATTGAGCAAAGAGCTACAAGGCGACTCTTGCTGGGGTTACTGCTCGATGACAGACCACTCAACGTGCATGCGGCTCTGGTACCAGCGGACGACCAGGCGGCGGCGGAAGGAAAGAAACTCTTAAAGATTCTGAGCGGACGTGCATGCCGGCAAACGACCACTCCACGTCGTGATAGAGCCTTCAAGCGATACTGGAAGACATGCAGATGAGAAGGGGACTCCTCAATGAGCATAGCTGCCAACTACCTCTGCCTTATCCCCGCCCTCCCCTTGCTGGCGGCGGGGCTGACAGCTCTGGCGAAGCAACGGCACCGCGCGTTCGCCGCGTCGATGGCGATTGGTTCGATGGGGGTGGCGCTCGCCCTGTCTTGCGCCGCGTTTGTCACGACGCTGGGCCACGGGAGGCTGTTCCGGGAGACCGTTAGCTTCGACTGGTTTCAAATCGGAGGAACGACGTTGGAACTCGGTTGGGTGCTGGACCCGCTGACGGCCATCATGCTTGTGATGGTCACGTTTGTCGGGTTGCTCATCTTCATCTACAGCGTCGGATACATGGCGCACGACGAGAATTTCACGCGGTTCTTTTGTTTCCTGGCGCTGTTTGCGGCGGCGATGCTCGGGGTGGTCATTTCGAACAATCTTCTGCTCACGTTTATCTGCTGGGAACTGGTGGGGTTCACTTCCTACATGTTGATCGGTTTCTGGTATCACAAGCCGAGCGCGGCAGCGGCGGCCAAGAAAGCGTTCATCACGACCCGCGTCGGCGATATCGGCTTCTTCCTCGGCATGCTCTGGCTGTATTCGGAAACCGGCACGCTGCTCTTTTACGATGGCGGCAACGGCTGCCTGGAACAAACAGCGCTGACGAAATTGGTGGCTCAGACAACCACGCTGGGCATGGCCGCCTCGACCGGCATTGCGCTGCTGATTTTCTGCGGCGCCATTGGCAAGTCCGGCCAGGTGCCGCTCCACGTCTGGTTGCCCGACGCGATGGAAGGCCCGACGCCCGTCAGCGCGCTGATCCATGCCGCAACGATGGTGGCGGCAGGAGTGTTTCTCGTGGCGCGGGTTTATCCATTAATGGAGGCGGCGCCTGGCGCGGAGACGAATTCGACCGTTGTCGCGCAAGCAAAGACAACCCTCACCCCGGCCCTCTCCCTTTCGGAAAGGGAGAGGGGCAGACAGATCCCAGCCTCGGGTGGAGCGACTTTTGCCGGACAACCTGCAACCCAGCCCACGCCGAGCGCGGCGACCTCTGCGCCCCCTCTCCCCAGGGGAGAGGGCCGGGGTGAGGGGGAAGTGGCGCATGGAACTGCATCAAACGCTAAAGTTTCAACCGCCCTCAAAGTCGTGACCTGGGTCGGCGCGATCACCGCCGTGTTCGCCGCGCTGATCGCGGTCGCGCAGACGGACATCAAACGCATCCTGGCGTACTCCACGGTCTCGCAACTCGGTTACATGATGATGGGGCTTGGAGTCGGAGGCGTAGCGGTTGGGATGTTCCATTTGATCACGCACGCCTTTTTCAAAGCGTTGCTCTTCCTCGGCGCCGGATCGGTCATTCATGGGTGCCATGAGGAACAAGACATTCGGCGCATGGGCGGTCTGTCGCAGTTCATGCCGATCACGTCGGCGACTTACGCCATCGGCATGATGGCGCTCGCGGGCGTGCCGCTGTTCGCGGGCTTCTGGAGCAAGGACGAAATTCTACACAGCGCGGCGCACTGGAGCGTGTCGCCCGGGCCGTTTTGGCTGGGGGCGTTCGGCGCGTTGCTCACGGCGTTCTACATGACGCGCCAGGTTTGCTACGTGTTCTACGGCCAAAGCAGGGCGGGCATCCTGCCGGCCCAGAATGCTCCGAATGGACACGATCATGGTGCGGCTTCGAAGAACGCTTCCTCACACGGAAGTGCTGGTCAGGCTGGAAGCCTGACCTACGTTCCGCATGAAAGCCCGCCGGTGATGACCATCCCGTTGATAGTTCTCGCGGTGTTTGCCGCGCTCCTGGGATTCATCGGCACTCCCGCTTTGCCGTGGTTTCAAGGTTACCTGGCCGGACACGTGGAGCCGTCCGGTTTGGGCGCGCTCTTCCAATGGGAAACCTTCTCCATCATGGCGCTTTCAATCGTCGTCGTCGTGGTAGGAGTGTTCGCGGGCTGGCGGCTTTACGGGCACGAGCCGATCAAATCCGCAGACGCTCCCGATCCGTTGGAGCGAATGCGGCCCGACGTGTTCGCCGTCCTGCGCGGGAAATTTTTTGTCGATGAACTCTACGAAGCGAGCGTCATCCGGTTCAACGCCTGGAGCGCGTGGCTTTCGGACCGGCTGGATCGCTCCCTCTGGAACGGGTTGGTGAAAATGGTTTCTTATCTCACTCTCGGCCTCTCCTGGATCACCCGCCTGATCGATGAATACGTGGTGAATCTGGGATTCGACAAAGGCTGCGGCGAAATTCGGCGGGGGGGAAACCTGGCGACGCTCTGGCAGGCCGGCCAGGTGCAGCCTTACTTGCGCGTGATCGGACTGGCGCTCGTCGCGCTCGTGCTGTTGCTCACGTGGGGAGGGGGGAAATGAATCTGGCTGAGTTTCCCATGCTGACCATCCTGACGCTCGTTCCGCTCCTCAGCGGAATCGTGCTCATCGGATTTGACTCCGAGCAGAAGAAGCTTGCGCGAGGGCTGGCATTCACCGCGTCGGTCATCGCCCTCGCGCTGGGCGTCCTGACCTGGCTGAACTTCGATCCGAGTTCGCCGGACATCCAATTCGAACAGCGTCACTCCTGGATTCCCACCCTTGGCATCGAATACTTTGTCGGCATCGACGGATTGGGTCTGTTGCTGGTGCTGCTGACGGCCATCGTCATGCCGATGGCGATTCTCGCTTCCTGGAAGATCGAAGAGCGCGTTCCCCTTTACTTTTCGCTGGTCTTGTTTCTGGAAGCGGGGTTGATCGGCACGTTCACGGCGCTGAATTTCTTTCATTGGTTCATCTTTTGGGAGCTGAGCCTGATCCCGGCGTTCTTCCTGATCAAGTTTTGGGGCGGAGCGGACCGAAGCTTCGCCGCCACGCAGTTCTTCGTCTATACGATGGTCGGCAGCGTGACGATGCTCCTGGGCTTCCTGGCGCTGTATTATGCGACAGGCACGTTTGACTTCCTGGAATTGGCCGAGGCGGCCGGCGACGGAGGGCTGGCCACCAAGCTGGCCGCCAAGATAAGTTGGCCCGGGCTGTCCGCCGAGGGTCTGTCGCTGCTGGTGTTCGCGGCGATCTTCCTGGGCTTCGCGGTGAAGGTGCCGCTGATTCCTTTCCACATCTGGCTCCCGACCGCTTACGTGGAAGCTCCCACACCCACGACGATGCTGCTGACCGGCCTCATGTCCAAGATGGGCGTTTACGGGTTTCTGCGCGTGTTGCTCCCGCTTTTCCCGGAGGAAATGCGCGCAGTACTCAATCCTCTCCTGTGGCTGGCGGTGATCACGATCATTTTCTCCGCGTGCGCTGCGTTCGCGCAAAAGGATTTGAAGCGAATTCTCGCCTACTCCTCCATAAACCACCTTGGCTATTGCCTCCTGGGCGTCTTTGCGGCCGCGACTCTCACCGGAATCGACGGGAATTGGGCGACGGAAAAAGCGGCCGCGCTCAACGGCGTCGTGCTGCAGATGTTCAATCATGGGCTGACGGCGTCGGCGCTATTCGCGTTCGTCGGATTTCTCGAACAACGCAGCGGAGGCGCGCGCAGCCTGGATGATTTTGGCGGTCTCCGCAAGGCGGCGCCGGTGTTCTGCGGACTGATGGGCATCGTTTTGTTTGCGTCGCTGGGACTGCCCGGCTTGAACGGATTCGTCGGTGAGTTTCTGATTTTCAAAGGCGCTTTTTCACTGGCCACCTGGGCCACGGGGCTCTCGACGCTCGGTTTGCTGGTGACCGCGATCTTCCTCCTGACGCTCCTCCAGAAAGTCTTCAACGGCCCGTTGAATCAGAAATGGTCCGCCATACCGGACTTGAGTTGGGGCGAACGCGTGGTCGTGGTGCCGGCAGTGGGCTTGATGTTCGTGCTCGGAATTTACCCGCAACTGGCCATCGGCCCGATTAACGCCACAGTCCAGCGGATGGTAGAGCAACTGAAGTTTTGAGGCGCATGGACAGGAAACGACAACGGTCAGTAGGATGCTTCCAGGAGAACTGATCATGCTGCCCTGGGCTATTTATATTTCCTTTGCAGGAGTCGCTGTCCTGATGCTGCTGCCGAACGGCAACGCGCGCGCGGCGCGGATCATCGCGCTGTTGACCGCCGTGCTCGGTCTGGTCTGCGGGCTCGGCGGCGCTCTACAGATCAAAACAGGCGCGACGGTCGCGAGCCTTTGCAAGCTGGCGTGGATTCCCGCGCTCGGCATCGAGTACCACCTCGCCGCGGACGGCATCAGCCTGACGCTGGTGACGCTCACCGGAATCGCCGCCGTGGCAGGAATTCTCTTTTCCTGGAACGTCGAGCACCGGGCGAAAGAGTTCTTTGCCTTTTATCTGGCGCTCATCGGCGGGGTCTATGGCGTTTTCCTGAGCTTCGATCTGTTCCTTCTCTTCGTCTTTTACGAACTGGCGATCATTCCAAAATACTTTCTGATCGCAATCTGGGGTTCGACCAACCGCGAATACGGCGCCATGAAACTGGCGCTCTATTCGTTTATCGGCAGCGCAATGGTCTTGATCGGGCTGGTCGCGGCGTTCGTGGTCGCGGGCGGGAAAACCATGAACCTGCTGGAGCTGGCGAATTATTCCTTCCCGGCAGCCTTCCAATACTGGGCGTTCCCGCTGGTCTTCGTCGGTTTCGCGATTCTCGCGGGCCTGTGGCCCTTCCACACCTGGGCGCCCACGGGCCACGTTGCCGCGCCGACCGCGGCTTCCATGTTGCTGGCGGGTGTGGTCATGAAGTTGGGCGCTTACGGCGCTCTGCGCGTGGCGATGACGCTTTTTCCGCTGGGCTTGAAAGCGTGGCAACTCCCGTTCGGGCTTCTCGCGGTTATCGGAATTGTCTATGGCGCGATGGTGGCGCTCGTGCAGAACGATTTCAAATTCGTGATCGGCTATTCCAGCGTCAGTCACATGGGATTCGTTCTGCTGGGCTTGATGACCATCAACGAAATCGGGTTAAGCGGCGCGGTGCTGCAGATGTTTTCGCACGGCATCATCGCCGGGCTGCTCTTCGGCGTGGTGGGCCGAATGGTCTATGACCGGACCCACACACGCGAGTTGGCGGCTTTGCAGACGATGAACCTCAGCAAGACCATGCCTTACGCCGCCGCGACGTTCCTGATCGGTGGCGTGGCTTCGATGGGGTTGCCCGGTTTCAGCGGGTTTGTGGCGGAGCTGCAAGTGTTGATCGGCGCCTGGCACGCTTTCCCAATCTTCGGAATCCTCGCTGGGCTGGGAATCGTGGTCGGGGTCGCGTACATGCTGCGCACGCTTCAGAAATCGTTCTTCGCGGATCACGTGCCCCGGACGAACCCAACCAACTCCGCCGGCGAACAAATCACCGTTCCCGAACGACTCGGCGCCGCGCTTTTGATGGGAACCACGCTGGTGATCGGCCTGTATCCCCGGCTTTTGCTGGACTTGATCGTTCCCAGTCTTCAATCGCCGCTCTTCGACGGCCTGCGGAAAGGCGCGGGGCTGTGAGATGAAACTCCGACAAATATCGCCAGACTCCGAGTCACCGCCATGGCTGCGGCCGTTTTCCGCCTCCCGGCCCTCTCGCTTGGCTGAGGTCCGCGTAGCGCAGATTTGCAATCTGCTGTATCGCGGAATCGCATCCCGCAGCGCGCCGACAAGATCGAGCGCTCTCGAACTCGCTGCAGCACTGCCGATTTCAAACCGGCGATACGGCAGAGTGCAACTCTGCGCTACGTCAAACGAAGGAATGCCGTGAACTATCTTACGCTGCTCAATCTGGCCATGCCGGAGACGATCTTGGTGATCGCCGCCCTGGCGGTGCTGGCGGCGGACGTTTTGGTGATGCGGGACGATCCGGCACGGCAACGGTTCATCGTGTCCGCCGCGATTTCGTGCGTGGGCTGTTTCGCGGCCCTCTTCTGGATGTTCAATATCGAACACCACGAAACGGTCTTGAACGGGATGCTGGTCGTCGATCCGCTCACGCGCCTGTTGAAAGCCGCGTTGCTCGGTCTCACAGCCTTCACGCTGTTGATTTCCGTCGAGCGGGATTTCACAGATCACGTGGGCGAATACTGCGCGCTGATTTTGCTTGCGACCGTGGGCATGATGTTCCTGGTCAGTTCCGAGGAACTCCTCATGATCTTCCTTTCGCTCGAACTGACTAGCCTGTCGCTTTACATCCTGGCCGCCTTCAACAAGCGCGATATCCGCTCGGCGGAAGCGGCGCTAAAGTATTTTCTGTTCGGCGGCACGGCGGCGGCGTTTGCGTTGTTCGGGTTAAGCTTGATTTACGGATTGTCCGGCGCGACGAACCTCAAACAAATCGCCCGCGCCCTGAGCGGCCAGGCGCTCGATCCGTTGCTGATCTGCGCTATCGTCATGACGATCGTGGGCTTTGGTTTTAAGGTCGCCGCCGTGCCATTCCATCTCTGGGCGCCCGACGCTTATCAAGGCGCGCCCACGCCTTCCGCCGCGTTCATCGCCTCCGGTTCCAAAGTCGCCAGCTTTTTCATTTTCGCCAAAGTGATGATGCTGGGGTTCGCCGGCGCGGAGGGAAGCGCGGCGTGGCGAAGCATGATTTCGGGTTGGGTGCCGGCCATCGCGCTGCTGGCCGTGCTCTCGATGGCGCTGGGCAACCTGGCGGCCATCGCGCAAAAGAACGTGAAACGGCTGCTCGCGTATTCCGCCATCGCGCACGCCGGATACGCGCTGCTCGGCGTGCTGGCGGACAACGCGCAAGGCGTGTCGTCGCTCGTCTATTACGTCGTGACCTATGCGCTCACGGTGCTCGGCGCGTTTGGAGTGGTCGCGATCGTGGAGGAAACCACTGGAGATTCGCACATGGGCAATTTCGCCGGACTGGCGCGGCGGGCGCCCGTGCTGGCGTTGTGCATGATGATCTTCATGCTGTCCCTGGCGGGGATTCCGCCGCTCGCGGGGTTCTTCGGCAAATTCTACCTCTTTGCCGCCGCCGCCGGGAGCGACTCGAAGAATCTGGGATTGCTCTGGCTCGTGATCTTCGCGGTCGCCATGAGCGCCGTGTCGCTTTACTACTATCTCCAGGTGCTCAAGCAAATCTACGTGGCGGAAGCGCCAGCCTCAGCTTCGTCGGTTACGCCGAGCCTCTTCACGCAAGGCGTGGTCGCGCTCCTGGCCGCGGGCGTGGTCTTGCTGGGCTGCGCGCCGGATTTGCTGGTGGGGCGGCTGGTTCAAGCGATCAAGATCGCAGGGTTGTAGGCGGCGCGGAAAGGGAAATGAGCAAATGGGAAGAATCCGGCGTGGCGGCTACACGTTCCTCTGGTGGATAGGCGATCATGCGCCTCGACACGTTCACGTCTTCGACAAGAACGCCAAGATCATCACTCGCGTGAATCTCGAAACGATGCAACCGATGGACATTCCTGAAGTTGAGCGTAAGATTCTGGCGTTGATCCGAGATTGAAGCGCGAAGGCAGACTATGAAAGCCGCAGGCAAAAGCGCGAAAGTGCCGTTCGGCACGGCCAGGTTCTCAAGGGTTCAGAACGTCCGCTACCTGAGTTGGGAAGACGCATTTGACGTCGAATTCGAGGACGGGTTGTGCATCCTGGAGCGGCACGGCACGATTCGAAAAGCCAACAGGATTTCGCCCAAAGCGAAGTTCGATCATCTGGAAATTGAGGACTGGTGCCACGCCGGATTCTTCGTTCACTACGACAACGGCCAGGTGGCCGAAGTCTCCTGGGCGTTCATTCGCGAATTGCCGCCACAGAAATAGGACTCATGCCGACCGTGGACGAGAAGGCCATCCAGGCGCTCGAACGCCCCAGCCCCCGGCTCATGCAGTATTACTTCCTGTGCAGCCTGGTGACCGGGCCGCTGTTTCCCATCACGATCCTGCCTTCCTACTTCAAATACCACACGCTGCGCTACCGGTTTGATGACGAAGGCATCTCCATGCGCTGGGGCATCCTGTTTCGCCGGGAAGTCATCCTCAACTACGCGCGCATCCAGGACATCCACCTGACGTCAAACATCATCGAACGCTGGCTCGGCCTGGCGCGCGTGCAAATCCAGACCGCCAGCGGCAGCGCCAGCGCCGAGATGACCATCGAAGGCTTGCTCGAATTCGAGGCCATCCGCGATTTCCTTTACTCGAAGATGCGCGGACGCAAGGAGCATGATCTGAGGCGTTCCCAATCTTCCGCGGCGGTCGCGGCATCGTCCGCTGACGCGTCCGCGCCGAGCGAGTCCGCTTCTGAACTCTCCGCAATTCTCCGCGAAATCTGCGCCGAGTTGCGTGCGATTCGTCTGAGCCTGGAACCGAAGGACTCGCCTCTTCCCCACGAGAGTTCCCCTCTCCCGTCCTGCGGACACCCTCTCCCCCTCCGCCCCCTCCGAGGGGGAGAGGGAACGGGAGAGAGGGCCGTTCGTGGGGAGGGATCCCATGGGTTCCATGTGCGAACCCTTTCGGAGAATTCTCCTCCACCGCCTCATGGTTGACGCGCTCAAATCGCTCGTGCTGGCGGTCTGCAAAGTGCCGCCCGAACCCGAACCGCCGGCCGGATCGCCTGGCTCGGTGCGAGTTTTTCGCGCCGCTCGGAGCTTTTACACACTGAGCCTGATCAAATGGGGCCTCGCGCAAACGGGCGCGCTCATTGGCATCTTCGCGGTGCTGGGGTTCGACTTCGGCCAACATATCCTCCCGTCGCGCGCCTGGTTGAGCAACGTCTTTCGCGTCGTCGAAATGTTCGCGCTCGCCGGCTTGTTCGCGCAAATGCCGTTCTCCTACTTCCTGGTTCGGCTCGATTTCGAGATGCGCTGGTACCTCGTGACCGACCGCAGCCTCCGCATCCGCCACGGCGTGGTCAGCGTCCGCGAATTGACCATGACCTTCGCCAACATCCAGCAAATGACGATTCGCCAGGGGCCGTTGCAGCGGTTGCTCGGCATCGCCGATCTTCAAGTGCAAACGGCCGGCGGTGGAAGTCCCGGCGGCGGGGAAAGCGGCGGTACACGTGGACATGGCGCCGCGGAATCGATGCACGTGGGCTATTTTCACGGCGTGGACAATGCGCAAACCATCCGCGACCTCATTTTCGAGCGCTTGCGGCAGCACCGCGACGCGGGGTTGGGCGATCCGGATGATGTGGCTCGCGAGAACCCGGCTCCGCTCCAGGCCGATTCCGATGTCGTTGAGGCCGCTCGATCCATGCTTGCGGAAGCGCGCGCACTGCGGAAAGCTTTGGCCCGGTTCGCGCACAATCCTCAGCCGTGACGATCACATTTCAAAATCTCAACAAAAGCAAACGAAGGAAACGAAGACCCGGAAGGGGTTGACAGCACCTGCCCGCCTTCGTTCTCTTTGTTGCCTTTTGTTCAACTGAATGGCTCCGGTTTATTAGGTCAGGAGTCCGTCGATTCTCGCTCGCGCAGCCGCGCCATGAAACCGGCGTCGCGGCCCGAAAGATCCGCGCGGCGTTGATCGGCCAGGAGTTGACCGTAAGTCCGCACGTCCCGCGCAAACATGTCCAGGCGTCGCTGGAGCGTCTCGCTGATCACGCGCCCGTCCCGCACGTCCTCGCCGTCCATGAAGGACACGCCGTAGGGCAGCGACCACGCGTAGCACTGGCGCGCGACAGTCCGGAGCTGGTCGGTCACTGTCAGGCCCTTTTCGTGCGAGGCCACGATCGTCGCGAAAAGTTTGCCGGTGAACTCGTGCCAGAAGTGATCCAGAAAATTCTTCAGCGCGCTGCTGATGCTGCCGTGGTAATCCGGGGTTCCCAACACATACACGTCCGCCCTCTTCACTCGCGCCTGGAGCGCCGGGTAAATCGTGGAAGCGTGCGCGGAATCCGGATTGTAGAGTTCGAGCGGTTCGGCCAGCAGATCGAGGACATCAACGCGGCAGCCTTTCACAGCCAACTCGGATGCGACCTGGCTCACCACGACGCGAGTGACGGAGGTTTTGTTGAGGCTGCCCACCACGGCAAGCACGTTCAGCGCGGCGTTTGACATGGCCCGACGATAAGCAAAGCGACCGACTCGGCGCAATCCGGCAGCTCAGCCAAGTCCGGGTGATCTGGAAGAGACGTGATTCAAACCAGCCGTCGGCGATGCGGTGAGGTGCGTGAAACGTGAAACGTAAAAGAATGATCCGTGGTTTGAGGTTATCCGAGTTGCGACGGTTCAAACACGCTGCTAACTCGCGAACCCCACAAAGCGGAATAACTCCACCAGACCCCACGCCACCGCGCCGCTTACTGGCAGCGTCATGAGCCACGCCCAAACCATTCGCTCCACCACCGTCCATTTGATCGCATTCAAGCGCTTGGCGGATCCCACGCCCATGATTGAGCTCGAGATGACGTGCGTGGTGGAAAGCGGCATACCCATGTGGCTGGCGCATTGAATCACGGCGGCGGCGGTCGTTTGCGCCGCGAAGCCGTGAATTTTCTGTAGCTTCACCATTTTGTGCCCCAGCGTCTTGATGATCCTCCATCCGCCGGCCGCGGTCCCGGCCGCCATGGTCAGTGCACAGGCGATTTTGACCCAAATATGAATCTCGAATTTGTCGGTCTTGAGGAAACTAAGCATCGCCGGCGTGTGATCGAAGGCGCCGGCCGTGGTGGCGGAGAAAAGCGTCAGCGCGATGACACCCATGGTTTTTTGCGCGTCGTTCGTGCCGTGGCTGAAGCTCATCCAGGCTGAACTGAGCAACTGTAGGCGCGCAAACAGGTGATTGACATTGCCCGGACGGGCGCGCCGGAACAGAACGGTCAACAGGCCCACGAACAGAAAGCCGACGAGCAAGCCGCAGACCGGCGCGGCGAACATCGGCCAAGCGACTTTGGGCCAGAGCCCCTCCCATTTCTGCGTGGCCGCGTTGAACGCCGACCATTTGATCGCGGACCAGTCATTGTGCGCGGACGCCAGCGCCGCTCCGCAGAGTCCGCCAATCAAGGCATGGCTGGAGCTGGACGGCAGCCCCACCCACCAGGTCACCAGATTCCAAATGATGCCGGCGAGCAAAGCGGACAGAATGGTGTGCGTGTTGATCAGTTGGATATCGACCAGGCCCTTGCCAATCGTGCTGGCGACGGCCGTGCCGGCCAGCGCGCCGGCCAGGTTAAAAATGGCCGACATCATCACCGCCTGGCCTGGAGTCAATACTTTGGTCGAAACCACCGTGGCGATCGAGTTGGCGGTGTCGTGGAATCCATTGATGTATTCAAACATCAACGCGACCAGAATGACCAGAAGGGCGAGCGCCATGTCGAGCAATCTTGCTGTGTCGCGACCGGAATGCGAGATGTTCCCGGAGCCAGGTCGAGTTTTGTGTGCGTTTCTTGAATCAGGTACCGCGGGGTGTTCAGATTCGCCTCACCCGACCCAACCGGCGAGCCGAGCCGCCCGAACGAGCAGATACGCGATGCCCCCGGTCGCCGGGATGGTCAGTATCCAGGTCCAGATAATCCTTTCTACCAACTCCCAGCGGAGCGCATTTGGGTTTTTCGCCGTGCCCACGCCCATGATCGACGTCGAGATGGCGTGCGTGGTGGAGACCGGCATGCCGAAATGCGCCGCCGTCATGAGCACGGTGGCCGCCGTCGTTTCGGCGGCGAATCCATGCACGGGTTGGAGCCGGACCATTTTGTGGCCGAGGGTCTTGATTATTCTCCAACCGCCCGCTGCCGTCCCGGCGGCCATGGTCAAGGCGCAAACGATTTTGACCCAGACCGCAATTTCAAAGGTGGGGGTCTGCAGAAAACTCAGCCAGGCCGGCAAATCCTTGAATTCCCCGGCTTTCGTCGCCGAAAACAAGGCCAGGGCGATGATGCCCATCGTCTTTTGCGCGTCGTTGCTCCCGTGGCTGAAGCCCATGTAGCCGGCGCTCAAGAGCTGGAGCTTGCCAAAAACTTGATTGACGATGAGCGGTTTCACGGTCCGCAGGCAGCCGTAAAGGAGCGCTATCAAGAGCACGCCGACGACGAACCCGAGCAGAGGCGACGTAAACATCGGCAGGATGACCTTGTAGAGTAATCCGCCCCAGGCATACCACGGCTTGGCGGGATCGGGCGTGGACCAGATGATCACGCTCCAGTTGTTGTGGGCAGCCGCCAGGGTCGCTCCCAACAACCCGCCGATGAGCGCGTGCGTGGAACTCGACGGGAGGCCGAACCACCAGGTGATCAGGTTCCAAATAATGCCTCCCACCAAACCGCACACAATGACCGCGCTGGTCACATATTGCGTGTCCACCAGACCTTTGCCAATCGTGGTCGCCACCGCCGTTCCGGCCAGGGCGCCAAACAGATTGGTCACCGCGGCAAGCACGACCGCCTGGCGGGGGCTCAGCACTTTCGTTCCGACCACGGTCGCGATGGAATTCGCCGTGTCGTGGAAACCGTTGATGTATTCGAAAATCAGCGCGACCAGGATGACGGTGAGGATGAGCGTCATGCAGCAGGCTTTTCAGGAATTCTTCATCACGATCTGAGAAATCACATTCCCTGCGTCCCGGCAGCGATCCACCACTTTTTCCAGCAATTCGTAAAGGTCTTTCATGATGATGACTTTCAAAGGATCGTGCTTCCCGCTGTAGAGGTCTTTGTACAACTCCAGGATCAGTTTGTCCGCGTCGCCCTCGATGCGCTGGAGAAGTTCGTTTTGATCCTTCACTTGCTCCAGGTTCATGCCGCGGCGCAGACCTTTGATCATGGCCAGCACTGTTTCCGTCGCTTCCTGCATCATCGGCCCGTGCCTGGAGAAATCTTCGCCGCGCAAGTGTTGTGGGGCGATTAGCATCCGCTCGCCGATTTTCTCGACCGTCTTGGGAATTTTGTAGAGCGCGTTGGAAAGGGCCTCGATGTCCTCGCGTTCCAGAGCCGTCACGAAAGTCGTGCACAACGCTTCGCTGATTTCCGCGGTGATCCGTTTGTCTTTGCGGCGTGACTGGATGAAGGCGTCGAGGGTCCCGGTTTGATGCGCGCTTTTCGCGAATTGGATCAGCGCCTGCACGCTGGCCCGGGCCTGCTCCGCGCTGGCTTCGAGGAGGTCAAAGAACTTGTCTTCTTTTCCGAGGAGTCGCTGTAGTGAGAACATAACAGTCCCTTTCTAACATTAACGGACCGAAAAATCCAAAAGTTTATCGGCGCGCTGACCCGCCAAATCCGCCAAGCGGCTCAACCCCAGTCAAAACTTGTCTCTCGCGGCGGCCAATTTCCACTGAACGCTTCGCCCATTGAACGCCTGGACCGATTCACCGGTTAGGTGCCGGCCCGTGTCCTTGGCAACTCGTTTGGCTTCTTGTGTGTCTGTTGTGTTTCATGGGCCCAACTGCTGCTCAAAAACTGACTGAGATACACCGACACGCTCTACGCTCTACGCTCCACGACTTTGATTGCGGCCATTTCACGTGGTGAGTATGGTCCCCGCATGAGTGATCCGAAGCACGAAGAACTAATGCGCCTGGTCCACCGGCAGCTTGAACTGATCGGGGAAGACCCGGATCGGGATGGGCTCAAGCGCACGCCATTGCGCGTCGCCAGAGCCTGGGAATTCCTGACGCAAGGCTATGGCAAAGATCCGAAAGCCATCTTGAACGGCGCGCTGTTCGCGGCCAAGTCCGACGAAATGGTCATCGTCAAGGACATCGATTTCTACAGCCTGTGCGAGCATCACCTGCTCCCTTTCTTCGGCAAATGCCACATTGCGTATTTGCCCACGGACCGGGTCATTGGACTCTCCAAACTCCCGCGCCTGGTGGAGGTGTTCGCCCGCCGTTTGCAGGTGCAGGAACGGATGACCCATGAAATCGCGGCGACGATCGAGGAATTGATCCAACCCCAAGGCGTCGGCGTGATCGTGGAAGGACAGCACCTCTGCATGATGATGCGCGGAGTCGAGAAACAAAACTCCTGCGCCATCACTTCGGCCATGCTCGGCCGCTTCCGGGACGACGCCCGGACGCGCGGGGAATTCCTGGACTTGATTCGCCACCGACGAAGCGGGCCGTGACCCCGTAAATGTTAGGCTTGCTAAAAGCGGTCTCCTGCCTAGATTAAGCGGCTCAAATTTTTGAAAGAATGAATCTTGACGCGCTGCGGGCTCTGCTCGCCATGGGAATGCCGCCTCCGGCCGACGGGAAACAACGCAACCCGGCGGGAGATATGGTGTACTCCATGGGCCTGCTGGTCATTTTCGGGCTGATGTTCTACGTGGTCCTGATTCGTCCCCAGCAGAAGAAAGCCCGAGAACATGCCGAATTGATGAAAGCGCTGCGCCCCGGCGACAAGATCCTGACCAGCGGCGGCATCCTCGGCGTCGTCATCAGCGTCAAAGACAAAAGCGTCTCGATCCGCTCCGCCGACACCAAATTGGAGATTCTGAAAAGCGCAGTCTCCGAGATTACCGAGAAAGCCGCCAGTTCCTCCGAGGCCTAACCTTCTGACTTCATGAGCCGAAATCTACTTGGAAGATTCCTGTTCCTCCTCTTCGTCCTCGCCTGGTCGTTGTGGGAGACTTATCCGCCGCAGGCCCGCAACCTGATCGACGTCTTCAACGAACAAGCCTCCAATCGCGACACCAATTTCACCGCCATCGTCCAGCAAGCGCAAAAGCTCCAGCAAGCCAACCCGCAGCGGACCTACGCGAATCTGGTGGAAGCCGTCGGCACGAACGATCTCACTCGTTATTTTCCGGGGATCAAGCTCAAGGACGAAGCGAATCCAAATCGCGCGATCCTGCTCCAGTTGCAGCGCAGCTCGGCCGGGCGGATCAAGCTGGGACTGGACTTGCAAGGCGGCACATCGCTCCTCGTCGCGCTGGACACGAGCAAATTGAACACGAACCAATTGAGCCAGGCGGATCAAAAAGAACTCGCGATTTCCCAGGCGCTCGAGGTCTTGCGCCGGCGGGTGGATCGGCTGGGTGTGACCGAACCCATCCTCACGCCCGTGGACGACGACCGGATCGAGATTCAGTTGCCGGGCCTGTCCGAAGCGGAAAAGGAAACGGCCCGCAACACCATCAAGAAAGTTGCCTTCCTCGAATTCCGGTTGGTGCATGAGCGCAGCTCCGAACAGCTTGCCTCTGGGTTGATTGATCCGGGGTATGAGGTGAAGACGATCAAACAGCGCACGGGACGCGCGGATCAGCAGGAGGTTCAACGCTACGTCGTCAAAAGGAAAGCCGAGCAAGGTTTGACCGGGAACTACATCGTCCGCGCCGGCGTGGAGCCGGACCCGCTCACGAACGAGCCTCACGTGACCATGAAGTTCAACAGCGAAGGCGCCATCTTGTTCGAGAAGATTACCACAGAAAATGTCGGCCGCCAGTTGGCCATCGTGCTCGATGGTGAACTTTACTCCGCTCCGGTGATTCGGGGTCCCATCGGCGGGGGCAATGCGGTCATTGAGGGCCGTTTCACGGTTAAGGAAGCTTACGAGCTGGCTTATGTCCTGGAGAATCCACTCCAGGTGCCCGTCAGCATCCTCCAGGAATACAGCGTCGAGCCGTCGCTGGGCAAAGACTCCATCGAGAGCGGGATTCGCGCTTCGCTGATCGGGACGATCCTGGTGTCGGCGTTCATGCTGGTCTATTACCTCTTTGCCGGCCTGGTCGCCAACGTCGCGCTCCTTCTGAACGTCATTATCCTGATTGGGGTCATGTGTTCGATCGACACAACCCTGACGCTGCCCGGCATTGCCGGCATCGTGCTCACCATCGGTATGGCGGTCGATGCCAACGTGCTCATCTTCGAGCGCATGCGCGAGGAATCCGCGGCAGGCAAATCCATCCGGGGCGCGCTGGCTGCGGGCTACGACAAAGCGTTTGGCACGATTCTCGATTCCAACCTGACCACGCTGATTTCTGCCATCATCTTGATCGCCCTTGGCTCCGGTCCGGTCAAAGGCTTTGGCGTCACCTTGACCATCGGCATCGCGGTCAGCATGTTTACCGCGCTGGTCGTGACGCGTCTCATCTTCGATTGGTTGCTCTCCAAAGGCTGGCTGAAATCCGTCCCGATGCTCCAGTTCGTCAAACAGACGCACTTTGATTTCTTGAAATGGGCCAAACCCGCTTTCATCGCTTCCTGGCTGTTGATCGCCGTGGGCATGGGCTCGGGCATTTACCGGGGACGCGACACGCTGGGGGTGGATTTCGCGGGCGGCGACCGGGTGACATTGTCGTTTGCCCAGAAGATTGAAGTGGAACAAATCCGCGGCGCCTTGAGCAAAGCCGGGATCAGCGAATCATTCATCCAGTATCAAAAGGATTTGTCCGGCCTCGAAGCCAGCGAGGTCGTCCAAATCACCACGCCCTTCGGAAAGGGAACGAATGTCGTCGATGCGCTCAACCAGAATTTCAATGACGCGAAGTTTGTAAAGAAGGGCGATTACAATGTCGGCCCGACCGTCGGCGCGAAGATCCTTCAAACCGCGCTGATCTCAACCGTCCTGGCGTTGTTCGGAATTCTGGCTTACGTGGCCTTCCGCTATGAATACTCTTTCGCGTTGGGCGCGGTCTTCGCCATCATCCATGACGTGTTCATGACGACCGGGTGGTTTTGTTTGACCGGGCGCGAATTCAGCGCGCCTATGGTCGCGGCCATTCTGACCATCATCGGTTTCTCCATCAACGACACCATCGTCATCTTCGACCGCATCCGCGAAGACTTGAAGCTGGGCATCCGCGGCACGTTCAAAGACGTGATCAACACGGCGGTCAACCAGACGCTGAGCCGGACGATCATCACCTCGGGAACGGTGCTTCTGGCTACGCTCTCACTCTATATCTTCGGCGGACCGGTCATCAATGATTTCGCTTTCACCTTCCTGGTGGGCATCCTGACGGGCACTTACTCGACGATCTACATTGCCAGCGCCTTCGTCCTCTGGTGGCACAAGGGAGAGCGTCCCACCATCGGCCCTGGCTCGCAGGTGGCCCTCGACGACACGACAGTGACCGCTCGGGCGTGATTCCGGGCGCATGCTTGCACTGGTCGAAATCACGGCGTGGCATTGGACGGGTTTTATCGTGGGGGTCCTGATCTTCGTCGCGCTCGATCTCTTCGTCTTTCATCGCGACACCCACGCAGTCACCTTTAAGGACGCGTTCTTCTGGACGACGGTTTGCTTCATCCTCGCGATGTTCTTCGGCGTCGCGCTGGTCCCGACGCGGGGCAAGGACGAAGCGATGGAATTCATCACCGGCTACATCATCGAGTTGTCGCTCTCGATGGACAATGTGTTTGTCATCGCCCTGATCTTCGCCTACTTCCGCGTGCCCGCCGAATACCAGCATCGCGTGCTGTTTTTCGGCTTCATCGACGCGCTCGTCATGCGCGGGACGATCATCGCGATCGGCACGAAGGTGGTGGAGAAATTCCATTTCATCCTCTACATCCTGGGCGCCTTTCTCGTTTACAGCGGGATCAAGATGATCTTTGCCAAAGAAGAAGGCGTTCACCCGGAGCGGAATCCGGTCATCCGGCTGGCGCAACGCTGGTTTCCGGTCACGACGCATTTTGACGGCGCCCATTTCTTCACCCGGCTCGACGGCCGCCGCGCCTTGACGCCGCTGGCGCTGGTGTTGCTCATGGTGGAGACGACGGATCTGGTGTTCGCGGTGGATTCGATCCCGGCCATTTTCGGAGTCACGACCAAGCCGTTCATCATTTTCACATCGAACATTTTCGCCATCCTGGGATTGCGTTCGCTCTACTTCGTGCTGGTCGGCGCCCTGGAGTATTTTCGCTATTTGAAAGCAGGCCTGGCCATTGTCCTGGTTTTCATTGGGGCCAAAATGGTGGGCGAAAAAGTCATTCACATCGCCACCGTGTGGTCTCTGGTGATCGTCGCCGGCATCATCATCATCTCGATTGTGGCGTCCATCCTCCGGGCCAAATGCGAGCCGCATCAACAACCGTGAGGCCGGGAAGAGCAGTTGAAGCCCGCGGTCCGAACGTTCCTGTTTTTCGGACACGCTCTGACGGAACACGCTCATGAAGCACCGCTGGACATTGGCGCCGCCTCAAGCCGCCCTTGCCGAGGTGCTGGTCCGGGCCTTGTCCATCTCACCCCTGCTGGCCCAATGCCTCTTGAACCGCGGCCTGAGCGCGCCCGAACCTTCCCGGCTTTTCCTTCAGCCGCGCCTCAAGAACTTGTCGGATCCATTTCTTTTGCCGGACATGGACCGTGCGGTCGATCGATTGGCGCGCGCCAGAGAGAACAACGAACCGGTCGTTATCTTCGGCGACTACGATGTGGATGGCGTCACTTCAGCCGCGCTGCTCCTGGAAGTTCTGGAGAAACTCGGCTGGCAGGTCCACTGTTATCTCCCGCACCGATTGGAGGAGGGTTACGGATTGAGCCAGGACGCCGTGGAGAATTGCCTGGCGAAATTCCCGACGTCGCTTTTGCTCGCAGTGGATTGCGGTTCCACCGCCATGGCGCCTATCGCGTGGCTGCGCGACCGAGGCATCGATGTCGTGGTGCTGGATCACCACCAAATCTCCCATCCGCCGCCCGCCGCCCGCGCGCTCGTCAATCCGCAGGTCCCGTCGAACCACGAATCGGATTTCACCGAACTTTGCTCGGTGGGGATCGCGTTCAAACTGGCGCACGCTCTGGTAAAACGCGGGCGGATCTTGGGTTGGCCCGCCGCAGCAGAATTCGATCTGCGCCCCTTGCTGGACTTGGTTGCGCTCGGAACCATCGCGGATATCGTGCCCTTGACCGGTGAAAATCGAATCCTGGTCTCCGCCGGACTCGAACGGCTCAATCGCACTCAACGGCCGGGTTTGCAGGCTTTGCGCGATGTCGCCCAGATCCGGGCGCCCATCGGCGTGTATGAAGTCGGCTTCCAACTGGCGCCTCGGCTGAACGCCGCCGGCCGGCTGGAAAATGCGCTTCAAGCTCTGGAACTCCTCCGCGCCTGCGACGCCAGCCTTGCCCCGAATTTGGCCCGTGAACTGGACGCCCAGAACCGCGAGCGCCAGAAGATCGAACGCGGCATTTTCGAGGAAGTGGTCGGCGCCGTTCGCGCCCGGTTCAATCCCCAGACAGATTACGTCGTGGTTGAAGGCGGATTGCTCTGGCACGTCGGCGTCGTGGGCATCGTCGCTTCCCGGGTGCTCCGCGAATTCTATCGGCCCACGATCATCGTCGGCGGCGAAGGGGACGAATGGCGCGGCTCCGGACGGAGCATCGAAGGGTTCGATCTCGCCGCGGCGTTGCGCGAATGCGACGATTTGTTGGTCCGGCACGGAGGCCACGCCATGGCCGCCGGACTGACCATTCATCCCGACAAAGTCGATGCCTTGCGCCGCCGGCTAAACGAGTTGGCTCAACGCACTCTGAATCCCGGCCTGTTGCAGCCGGCGCTACGCCTGGATGCGGAGGTTGCGCTTGCGGATGTGACCCTGGATCGCCTGGCGGAGTTGGAGCAACTGGAGCCCTTCGGCCAGGGTAATCCGCCGATTCAATTCGTCGCCCGCCGGCTCACCCAACAGCGCCCTTCCCAACGCGTGGGCAAAGAACAGCAGCATCTGAAAATGTGGGTCACGGACGGGACAGCCGTGCAGGAAGCCGTTTGCTGGAATTGCGCGAAAAGTTCCGAACCCGCCGGCCGATTCGATCTGGTGTTCGTGCCGCAGATCAACGATTTCAACGGCCGCTCCACTGTGCAACTGAAGATGCTGGATTGGGCCCCGGTTGATGGCTTGGATTACTCCGGTGGCAACACTTGAACCTGCTTGACGGTTGACAAAAGTCTGAACCCGCGCCGATGAACCATTCAGAACGTTTGATCCGAAGGCTCATTGGGTTCGCCGTTCACGCACGCGCCGGGCGATGTCCTCCAGATCCTGCTCCTTCCACTCCTCCGCTGTCTCCGCTGTGCCTTGATTACTGATTACTGAACACTGATCACTGATTCCTCTCGACACCCCGCCTCTACCTTCCAAGAATTCCAGCCATGATCTCCGCCATTCTCGTCGCGGCCGGCCAGAGCACCCGCATGGGCGCGGGTGTGGACAAGCTCTTCCTGGAAGTGGCCGGATGCCCTCTCGTGGCGCACACCTGGCAACGCCTTGATTCCAACCCGGACCTCAACGAGATCATCGTGGTCGTTCGCGATGGGATGCAACGCGCCTTTCAAGAGCTGGCCGGTCAATGCGGATTCAAGAAACGATTCCAGTTGGTCGCCGGCGGCAAGGAACGCCAGGATTCAGTCTGGAACGGCTTGCAGGCAGTTTCCTCCGACGCAGAAATCGTCGTGATCCAGGACGCCGCCCGGCCTTGCACGTCGCCCCAACTGATCGCGGACACGATCCAGGCCGCTCGCGAAGTCGGCGCCGCGGTCGCGGCCCAGCGCGTCACCGACACGATCAAGGAATCCGCCGGCGGCACGACGATCCAGCGCACCGTTGACCGCGCCCGCCTCTGGGCCGTTCAAACCCCGCAAACGTTCCGTGCCGAAGTGATCCGCCGCGCCCTGGCAGCCGTGCGGCAGAAAGGCCTTCTGATTACCGACGACACGGCGGCTTGCGAATTGATCGGGCAACCGGTCAAGCTGATTGAAAGCGCCGCGCCCAACCCGAAGGTCACGTCGCCTGCGGACTTGCCGTTGGTCGAGCTGCTTCTCTGAGGCGCCTTGGAAGGGGGGGGCTCTTCCGCTTCCCAAGCGGAGAGCCTGTGTTAGTTTCGGAACGTCCATCGGACCCACAGCTCACGCTTGGCTCTTCCATGCGCAGGAATCGGGCAAACAACTTGTCGTTCACATGGGCGGCCGTCAGCACACCTACGACTACAGCGTGGCCGTTTTTCAGGGTGGGGTCCCGCCCCTGTCCGACGACCCGCAGGTCATTATCGACTGATTGAGCAGGACGGGATTTCGTCCGTGCCCGAAATCTGTTCCGTACGGAACAGATTTCGGGTCGCAGCCAGCCCCGCGTTGTGGCGAAAAGCCCGGGGATCGAGAGGGAGCGCACGCCGCTGGTGCCGCTGGCGTGCGGTGTTCGGCGGCTCGCCAAACACTCGGACGTCGCAATTGTCTATCCCTGTTTGGCGAACGTAAAAACTCGACGCCAAAAGTCGTCGCCGGGCCGGCGTCGGCACGCCAGCGGCGCGCGCTCCCCAGCGGACTGAATTGCCTGGCTAAGCTCTTGGAGCGTTATCGACGGCCTGACGTGACAACGCCGCTTCGCGCTCGAGCAACGTCGGATGCGAATAGAAGAACCGGCTGTAGAGCGGGTGCGGCGTCAGATTGCTCAGGTTTTTCTCCGTGAGCCTCCGCAGCGCGCCCACGAGAAACTCCGGACCGCCCATGGCGGCGGCGGCGTAGGCATCCGCCTGGTATTCGTGGCGACGCGAAATGACGTTGGCCAGGGGCGAAAACCAAAAGGTGAGCAGCCCGCTCAACAACGCGAACAGGAGCAGAGCCGGCGCCAGGCTGCCGGGCTGAAAACCGAATACAGCGTAAAACCACGCTTGCTCCGCCAGCCACGCGAGAGCGTAAAAACCGAGTAAAAGCGCGACCGCGCTGAAGGCCAGCATCTTCGGGACGTGCCGCCTTTTCCAGTGACCGATCTCGTGGGCCAGCACGCTCTCCAGTTCCGGCTCGGTCAATTCCTGGATCAGCGTGTCAAACAGAACGATTTTTCGGAAGCGGCCGAACGCGGTGAAGAACGCGTTCGAGTGGCGGGAGCGTTTGCTGCCATCCATGACCTGGATGCCGGCGACGCGGAACCGAGCGCGTTCGGCCAGCGCGTGCAGACGGTCGCGCAAGCTGCCTGCCGAAAGCGGCGAGAATTTGTTGAACAACGGCAGAATGACGCTCGGAGCCAGCACGATCATGAGCAGTTGAAAGCCGAGCACGCTCGCCCAGGCCCACACCCACCACGCCGTCCCCGCCCACTCGACCAACTTCAAAATCAGAGCAAGCAATGGAACACCGAGAACGAGCGCGAGCAGCAACCCTTTCGCGCGGTCCGACCACCAGAGTTTTGGAGTCGTGGTGTTGAACCCGAAGCGCGCTTCGAGATGGAACTGCGCATACCAGTCGAACGGCAAACTGGTCAGACTCAGCGCCACACCCGCCGCAAAAACGAATCCCGCCATCGCCCAAACTGAGGTCCCAAAGGTATGGACGAAGAATTGGAATACCCAGGGCAGGCATCCGCTGAACAGCACGCCGAGAAGAATCAGCGCGCCGTACGCTTCTTCCACCTGGTTGAGCCGGCTCTTGGCGAGCGTGTACTCGACGGACCTGGAGTAGGTCGCTGCATCGAGACGGCCGCTGAAGGCTTCCGGGACGGCGCCGGCATGCTTCAGCACGTGGCTCTGATTCAGGCGTTCCAGCCAGAACTGCGCGGCCCACCGGGTCGCGATCAGGACCAAGACGATCAAGCTCGCCAACGATGTCGGATGCATAGAACGGGCGAGTATGTCCGGAAAGAATGAATTGCAGCAACTCGGGAAAATTCTCGCAGTTCGCGTCCACTCTTACTCCGGCCGCGATTCCAGGGCGACGCGCAGTGGCATGGGCCCGGTGGCGCGTATCCGGTAGAGACCGGTAGAGATAGTATTGATTTTCCTGCTGTGCAAGGGCACCGGACTTTGCTCAAACTGCCCGCCGACAACCCCAATCAGAAAGCGAGGCAACTATGACATTGCAACGATTCTCCATCGGAAAACAATCCCGCGGTCTCTTCGCCCTGACGCTCCTGGCCGCGGCGGCGGTCCACGCCCAGAACCTGCCCCTCGTCAGCGAGGTCGAGCCGCAGCCGTTCATGGCGCAAGTCCGGCGCTTGATCGAGGCGGCCGATTACCTGGGCTCGCCCTTTAGCGCGGCGGAAAAATCAGCGCTCGATCAAGCCATGCAGCGGGGCGATGCCGCCGCTTGCGAAAAGATTCAGGCGGTGCTCGACGCCCATTGCCTCTTCGGCGTGACGATCAATCCGGAGAACCGCGTGAAAGTCGCGCAAGGCCAGGCCCGGCCCGAACTGGTCGAGCAAGGGTGGCGGCAATTTCTCGTCAAAGTTCAGAATGACTCCGGGTCCACGGCGCCGCTCGTCGCCGTCAGCCCCAACGCAATCTCGCGGTTCGACTCCGGCTCAGCCCGCACGCCGTCGGACCTCGAATATCGCAAGCGCGGCGACACCTCGCCCCGCCGCGACGCCGATCTCTGGCTCGATCTGCAGACCTTCGACAAACAGCCGCTCCGCCCGGCGTTGAGCGGGCTGACGCTGGAGTATCGCATCGTGCAACTCTTCAGCCGCGACGCCGGCAAGCGGGAAGCGAAGTTTTCCTTCAACATCGGCCAGGGCACCCAAGACATCGGCTTTCGCAACGAAGTGGATATCCTCTTCAACTGCCAGCCCGCGCGTGAAGTGAGGCTCCGTGTCCTCGACGAAAACAGCCAGCCGACGACGGCGTCGTTCCTCATTCGCGACCAGGCGCTGCGCGTTTATCCTTCGCAGGCAAAACGCCTTGCGCCCGATTTCGCGTTTCATCCGCAGGTCTATCGTGGCGATGGCGAAACCGTCAAACTGCCCGACGGCATTTACAACATCGAGTTTATGCGCGGGCCGGAATCGATTGTGCAAAAGCAGACGCTCGTCGTAGGCCGGACAACCAAGAGCGCGGCGTTCAAAGTCGAACGCTGGATTGATCCGTCCAAACTCGGCTGGTGGTCGGGCGATCATCACATTCACGCCGCCGGTTGCGCCCATTACACCAATCCCACCGAAGGGGTGCACGCACCGGACATGATCCGGCATTGTATGGGCGAAGATCTGAAGGTGGGAAGCAATTTGACCTGGGGGCCGTGTTTCGATTACCAGAAACAATTCTTCACCGGCAAGGACGACAAGGTTTCGCAATATCCTTACCTGCTGCGCTACGACATCGAAGTGTCCGGTTTCGGTTCGCATCAATCCGGACACCTCTGCTTGCTGCGGTTGAAGGAGGGAATGTATCCGGGCGGCGAGTCGAAGCACCACTGGCCCACGCTGGGCTTGAACACGCTGCGCTGGGCGAAGAAGCAAGGCGCCGTCACCGGCCCGGCGCATTCGGGCAGCGGGCTCAACGTGCCGTCCACCGAACTGCCGAATTATCTGATCCCGCGCTACGATGGGATTGGCGCGAATGAATTTGTGGTCGATGTGACGCACGAGGTTCCAGGGCCGGATGGCAAGCTGGTCCCGGCCGTGGATTTCACTTCGACCGTCGATACCAGCCCGTTTGCGGAATTGAACATGTGGTATCACGTGCTGAACTGCGGCTTCCGCCAGCGCATCAGCGGTGAGACGGATTTCCCGTGCATCTATGGCGAGCGCGTCGGCGTGGGCCGCAGTTACGCGAAGCTCGACGGCAAACTCGATTACGATCAGTGGTGCGAAAGCATCCGCCAGGGCCGCTGCTACGTGAGCGACGGGCGGAGCCATTTGCTGGAGTTCAAAGCCAACGCCGGCGCGACCGGTGTCGCAGTCGGTGAAAAGGGAAGCGAATTGCGCCTCGACCGGGCGGGGTCCGTGCGATTGGCGGCCAAAGTCGCGGCCCGGCTCGACGAACAGCCGAATCCCGAGGCCAATGTCCGACGTTTTCCGTGGCATCTCGAACGCGCCCGCATCGCCGGCACGCGTGAAGTCCCGATCGAAGTCGTCGTGAACGGCTATCCCGTGGCGAAGAAAAATATTGTGGCCGACGGCAAGATGCAGGACGTGACGTTCGACGTGAAGATCGAGCGCAGTAGTTGGGTGGCGCTGAGGGTTTTCCCGTCGTCGCACACGAACCCCATCTTCGTTCTCGTGGACGGCAAACCGATCCGCGCCTCCAAGCGCAGCGCCGAGTGGTGTTTGAAAGGCGTCGATCAATGCTGGTCGCAAAAAGAGCGCACCTACGACGCGGACGAAAAAGAAGACGCCCAGCTGGCTTACGAACATGCGCGGCAAGTGTATCGAAAGATTCTGGCCGAAACTGAGGTGGATTAATCGCGAACCACAAAACGGCCCACGAGACAGACAGCACACCGGCTGCGGCGAAAGCTTTGCCAAACGGTATATGACATGTATCCGCGTAATCCGTGTGATCCGCGGTTTGTTTGATTTCTGTTCCGCCGCGCTGTGGAGTCCGGCCCCGATCCATATCTGGGCAATCCTTCTGGCGCGCTCGGCCCCAGTCTGCAATGCCGGTGCGGGTGTTTGCCCTGCGCCCAGCTTCGCAGCGGCATCTATCTTCGAAACTGCAATCAAGCCTTTTTCAATGGCAGTGGATGACTTCAATCGTGACGGCAAGCCTGACTTGGTTATGGTCAACGCCGATGGTGGCGTCTCGGTGTTGCTGAGCAAAGGCGACGGAACTTTCAGCGCCGCCCTGAACTACTCGACTGGATCGCTTCCGAGGGGAGTTGCGGTGAGTGACTTCAACCGTGATGGAAAACCCGACCTGGCCGTGCCGAACACCGGGGGCGTCTCCGTACTTTTGGGTACCGGCGATGGCGCCTTCCAGGCCGCCTCCAACCACAGCACGGGTTCGCGTTCTCTGTTCGTGGCGGCGAGCGACTTCAACGGTGACGGCCAGCCCGACCTCGCCGTTATCACTAACAGCGGCGTGTCCCTGCTGTTGGGCCAGGGCGATGGCACGTTCCAGACTGCCTTCAATCTCGGCGCGGGAGGGTTGCTTTCCTCCGTCGGCTTGGGCGACTT